>ERZ1090861.1130-NODE-1130-length-14292-cov-10.371286_pt1 | contig 14292 bp, 12 predicted proteins | sample MGYA00478482_ERZ1090861 | MGnify/ENA primary metagenome ERZ1090861 (study PRJEB33644, sample SAMEA5815744) | chicken gut metagenome | biome: Chicken; feature: Gastrointestinal Tract; material: Caecum | place: Ireland | collected 2019-01-01 | study: A study of... | reverse complement strand
GTGTAGTAAATAATATCTGTTTTTTCCTGAGTAGCACGCCTGCACTGAAATCATAATTATTTATTTTATATTGTCTAGCAGATAATACCTCTTTGTTTTTCCTGAACGAATGACTAATGCGACCGCATTACGCTGTAACCGCACTACGCCTGCAAAATCAATCATATTGTTTTGTTTTTTTATTGTGTAGTAAATAATATCTGTTTTTTCCTGAGTAGCACGCCTGCACTGAAATCATATTGATCTATTATATATTGTCTAGCAGGTAATACCTATTTATTTTTCCTGAACGAATGACTCCTGCAACCGCATTACGCTGCAACCGCACTACGCCTGCAAAGTCAATCTTATTGTTTTGTTTTTTTATTGTGTAGTAGATAATACTTATTTGTTTTTCTGTCGCAAATTGCAAATTCGATAAAACAGTGTCAGATAAAATCGAAAGGGACAATTTGATAAAATAACGTAAAATTTTTTCATATCAACGGCAATACTGCTCAAAACAATTTTCACGTGTTGACAAAACCGTGCCGTTTGCTTATACTTTTAACGGAGGTGTTTTTTCATGGATGCCATAAACAAGGATCTTCGCAAAAAATTTATTGTTTCCATCACTCTTACCATAATGTTTGTGGTGGGAATTCCGTCCATTGTGCTTGGTGCAAGTAACGAAATCTGGGTTGTGATGGCAATCGGCATTGCCTTTACGGCGGCAGGTTTTTACGGAATGCCCATTGCATGGGTCGGATACGGCAACACAAAGACGCTGGAACGGCTTGTCAGCGCAGTTGTGAATGAAAATTTGCACACGGTGAACGAACTTGCTTCGCAATTTTCCCTTTCGGAAAAGGAAGTAAGGGACAAACTTGACGTGTGTTTCAAAAAAGGGTACTTTGTGGGCATAAAACGTGACGGCGACACCCTTATTCTCAATGAAAACGACCCGTTGGGGCAAAAACAGTACGCAGCGGAATGTCCCCACTGCGGAGCAAAATTTTTGTACACAAAATCTTCGCCACGCTGCCCCTACTGCGATTCGCCCGTAAACGAAAAAAAGTAACGCAAACAAACAGGGCACACAACGTCTTCCGCAACGGAAGCCGTTTTTTTGTGCTATCAAAGCGTTTTTCATGTGCCGAAAGGTTGGTACGAAACAAATAAATTTTGTCGCAAAAAGGCGATTTAACGGAAATATTTTCGATGACCGTTGTTTTTTTCTGCGTCTTTCATTATTGGCGAGGGGCAAACATATAACAAACCAGAGGCGTAGGCTTGCATTGTGTTTACAAGAGGTTGCAAAAAGCAAAAAAAAACTACAAAAAACAAAAAATATTTTACTTTTGATATTGACATTGGTATTTGCAAATTGATATACTGACAGTAATTTATTAAGTTTCCTTTAAGTTTGAATAAAAAAGCGTATGACGGAATTGAAAAACAATTTACCGTTGCGCAGTAAAAATTTTTCGGCAGTTACGCAATCGCAGTAGAAGCGTTTGCGACAAAAAATTTAAGGAGGACTACATATGGACAAATCCAAACTGCAAAACTTGTTTGGCAAGGATTCCAATAAACGTCCGGTAATAATGCTGGCTATCTGCCTTGTACTTATTATTATCGCTACGTTTTTCGGCGCCCTTATCCAGACCGGCGGTTTTTCCGCCAAAGTGGAAGATCTTCGTAATGCCAGAAACAGTGGCACAATTACGTTGACCCCCACCGATACCGGAGTTGAAACTACCTACACCGTTTCCGGCGTTGTTACTTCCGGTATTCTGTTCACCCCCAAAAAGGCATCGGCGGAAAACCCCGCTCCCGCAGTTGTGTTTACACACGGCTTGTACAACAACCGTGAAATGCAACTTCAAAACGCCATCGAAATGGTAAGACGTGGATACTTCGTGTTGGTTATCGACCGTGCCGCTCACGGACACAACACCAACGCTTCCGACAGTCCCTACGGACTTCCCATGTTGCAGGCTGCAAAATACCTGTACAACCTGCCCGGCGTTGACAAAGGCAAGATTGCAGTTTCCGGTCACTCCATGGGCGGTTCTGCAACAAACGGCGCACTGCAAATAGACGGTATCGACAATGCAGCGTTCACGGCAAACTCAACAACGTACGAAGCAGGAACAGACGCTTCCTACAAAGCAGGATACCACATGGGTATCATCTCCGCAGCATTGACGCAAGCCAACAACGCTCCTTCCGCATCCTACATCGGAAGTAACGTAATTGCAGTCGGTAACGTAAAGGCATCCTCCGACGAATTCTTCTATTCGTCCACATTGAAGGAACCCGCCTACGTTGCAGTTAACAAAGACAGCGTAACGGAACTCAACTACACCAACTACTACGTGAAGAAGGGTGATGAATATGTAAAGGTTACCGCTGAAGACAAATTCCGTCCCGGCACCCAATACTACAACTACACCACACGTGGAAACTCCACCTTCTACCTGCAATCCAGCCAGGCATTCACCTTCACGAGAGGCGTTGCCCCCACAGCAGATGAAGATTGGACAACGGTTAACGGCGGTGTTTACGCAAACGGCAAACTTATCGCTCAACCCGACGCAAAAGGAAAACTTGCAAGCGTTGCAACGAAGGGACAACAACTTGCTTCCGCTACAAACAGCATCCGTGTTGTTTACGAAGCACGTGAAACTCACCCCATGAACCACTTCTCCGTGCTTACTGCCGCTCACGTAATCGACTTCTTCTACAATGCATTCGGCAATGTTGAAGGCTACAACTACAAGGCTCCCACAAACCAGACATGGTGGATGAAAGAAGGTTTCGCTCTTCTCGGCTTCCTCGGTTTGTTCGGATTGCTCTTCCCCGTAACGGATATGCTTTTGAAGACAAAGGCGTTCGCATCCTTGAAGGGCGAAGTTGCAGAGGCTCCGTTGCTTCTCAAAAAGCCCCGTAAGCACGTTTCCTACTGGATTGGCGGAATTCTTACCGCTTGGTTCGGCGCATACAGTTTGCAAAACGTAAGTGCAGGCGACCGCTGGATGGCCAGAACGGGATTCAATTCTCTGTTCCAAGGCAGCGAAGGTTACATCTACGCTAACATCGGCCCCATCGCTTTCTGGGGAATTTGCTGCGCTGCATTTGCAGTTGCCGTAACGGCTGTAATTTGGATTATCAACCACTGCATCAACGTGTTCGTGTACGGCGACGAAGCCGCTTTGCACGACGAACATCCGTTTGCAGGCTTCCAAATCAGAAGTTGGCAAAACGTTTTGAAGACCATCCTGTTGGCAGTTATCCTCGTGGCTATGTTCTACGGCGTTGTTAACTTCCTGTGGGCAATTGCAGTTGTTGACTTCCGTATCTGGACATTCGACATCAGAACATTCAGTTTCGTACGTATTGTATCTTACATGAAGTACGTTCCCTTGTTCTTCATCTTCTACATGGTATCCGCTGCATTCAGCCAGAACTACCGTGTGAAAGACCTTCCCGAATGGGCTACAATCGCTATCAACGTGTTCTTCAACGTTATCGGCATTATGTTGCTGTTCTGGATCCAGAACTCCTACTTCATCAACACAGGCGCTATGATCGACAGTGCTAACAAACTGTTCTTCATCGCTTGCTACCCCATCATTCCTTGCGTTGCCGTTGCTACGGTTGTTGCAAGAAGAATGTACACCCGCACAGGAAACGCTTGGCTTGCAGGTCTTGTAAACGCAATGATCATGACCTTCATCGCTTGCGCAAACACCTCTTTGAGCGGTGGCACGGTAGGTTGGTTCTACGGAGCATAATCTCACTTGCATTAAGGGCAGGTATTCGAAAGAGTACCTGCTCTTTTTTTGCGCTATTCTTTACCGCCACACAAATCACGCTTGCAGTTGCACAAATTCACATTACCAAACGCAAACAAACGCTTGTTTCAATTTCAAAAACACACACCGACACGCATCGGAAAACGTTGCAAATGTTCCGTTTTCTTTACACCGTGACGGAAAAACCTTTCCGCAAAACAAAAAAACGACAGAAAAAAGGGCGGCTTTGAAAGCCCCCCTTTTGCTACGTTGTTTGATTTTATACCGAAGGAAAATTTGTTTGCAAAAACAATTACCACAGTGGCGTTTCTGATACACTACTGCTTGCCGAAACAATAAAACACGTCAGTCTGCAACGACTTTGACAAACCCTTGCTCAATGTCGCCGTCGGCGCTTACGGTGCCTCCGCAACGCAACGTTTCCGCCACAAAATCCGCACACTGTCGGGAAATGCGTTCGCCCTTCAACAGCAGCGGCACTGCCGGCGGATACACCCACACCGTTTGTGCGCAAGTTTTACCGACAGCCTCGCCAAAGGGCAAAATTTGCGTGTTTGGCGACAATTCCCACGGCAGGCACACACACTCGCATGGCGGACAATCGCTTACGAAAGGACTTTGAGAGGCGTTACACTGCTTATCAATCTGGTTAAGTGCGTGCAACAGTCTGTCAAATTCCTTCTTGCCGTCGGCAAGAGTGGCAATGAACAGCACGCCCTTTGCCGAAGCGTACTCCGCTTCTATTGCGTAGCGTTTGCGTAAAATAGTTTTGATTTGAAAACCGCTTTTGTCCGTGTGGGAACAGTCGACATAAATTTTAGAAAAATCGTAGGCAAAGGCATTTTGTCCGTTGTACAGTTTCAGGTGGCGAAAGCGTTGCGCCTGGTGGCGAAAGTTGTTGAGATGAAAACAAAACTCTTCAAACGCCTGCTTGCCTTCTGTTTGCAGATATTTCGTCATGCCGTCCACGGAACTCATAAGAATGTAGGACGGACTGCTGGTTACAAACACCGACATGGCACGGGCTACGTCCTCCGCAGGTATTTGCTCGCCGTACAGATGCAGCACAGCCGTTTGCGTAAGCGCAGGCAGTGTTTTGTGCAATCCGCACACTGCAAGGTCGGCATTGTTTATTGTTCCGCTTGGCGGAAAACACGGGGACAAATCGAGATGCGCCCCGTGCGCTCCGTCCACTATCACCACGGCGCCGTTGGCATGGGCAATGCGGGAAATGCTTTCAACGTCGCTGATTACCCCCTCGTAGGTAGGGGAAGTCAACACCACGGCACGAAACTTTTCACTTTGAAAGGCTTTTTCCACGTCGGAAACGTCAACGTGAAGGCAAATTCCGAAGTCCTTTTCCGTCGACGGGTACAGCCACGTAGCCTGCAAACGCAACAATTCGATGGCGTTGCACAGCGATTTGTGGGCATTGCGTGCCACAAGGATTTTGTCGTTGGGTTTGGTGCAACACGAAAGAGCGGCAAAAAGCGCCCCCGTACTGCCGTTTACCGACAAAAAGGTGCGTTTGCTTTGCCACAAAGCCGACGCTCTGTCGCAAATGTCCTTGATAGCCCCGTGCGCATCGTGCAAATTGTCGAACCCCTCAATTTCCGTGATGTCCAACGCACCCGCCAACTCGGCAAGATAGGGGAATTTTTCCGTTTTCCGTTTGTGCCCCGGCATGTGCATTGCCAACACGTCCTGTTTGGAAAATTCTTCCAACATTTGCAAAAGTCCCTTTTTCACCGTATCCTCCGCCCTGCTTTTTTCAACGTGCAGTGTAATTGCAAACTTTGTTTAATATTATAATGTAATTTACGCCAAAAAACAAGCGTTACGCCTAAAAGCAAACAGTAAGAAAAACACTCGAGCAAAACACCCTTTGGACAAAAACAAAATAAAACTTTGCCTTGCCGAGAATGTCGCTTGGTGACGTCAGTTTTACCGTTGCCCAAAATTTTTCCGCCAAACAACGAAACGGAACGCAAAAAACGTATTTGCCCTGCTTGTCTTTGTGAAAAATGCCGTTTCAAGCAAAAAGCACGCACGTACGTAAACAACTGCCTGTTTTCGGCAAATTTGAAGCACCCCGAAGGATTCTCACCCACGGGCGGTTTTCACGACGTTTGCGCAAATGAAACATACCGTTGAATATTCTGTGTGCGTAACGGTGTTTTTGCCTCGCAACACACTGCTTTTGTAGCAATTTTTGTGATACGGTAGCAAAAATCTTTTGCAACAAAAAAACTCTTCCGCTGAAAAGGGAAGAGTTTTTGCAAACCTTATTTGTCCAACGCTTGGGAAGCGGCAACTGCCAAAGCACATTCCATACGTTTGCGGAAAAGGTCGCAACCGTAGGCATAAACGCCGTTTATGTTTCCTGTAGCATGGTAGGAATTGGCTGCACAACCGCCGGAACAGTACAACCTTGCCCAACAGTCGTCGCATTCCTTGCGGGAATACACGTTGCATTTTTTGAAGTTGTCCCTCACTGCCGTGTTGGTAACTCCGTCGTACACGTTTCCCATGAGGTACTTTTCATCCCCTACAAATTGGTGGCAGGGGTAGAAATCGCCTTTGGGCGTTACCGCCATGTATTCCGTGCCGGAACCGCACCCCGAAATACGCTTGTAAATACAGGGACCGTGTTGCAAATCCAGCATGTAGTGGTAGAAAACAAAGGGTTTGCCCTCTTTGCGACGGGCAATCATCTTTTCGGCAAGCAATTCGTACTGACGGCAGACAATTTTTTTGTCTTCCTCCGTCAGCGCATAGGGGGAATTTGGTTCGCACACCACCGGTTCCATGCTGAGTCTGTCAAAACCCAGGTCGAGCATTACGTCGATATCCTTCATAAAGTCGGGGTTGAAATGGGTGAAAGTGCCTCGCATGTAGTATTCCCTGTTTCCCCTGGCTTTTGCAAATTTGACAAACTTTGGCACAATAACATCGAAACTGCCCACTCCCGACACCGTCTTGCGGAAACGGTCGTTGACCTCCTTGCGTCCGTCAAGGCTCAACACCACGTTGTCCATCTCTTTGTTGCAAAAGTCGATTACTTCGTCGTTTACCAACATTCCGTTGGTGGTAAGGGTAAAGCGGAAGTGTTTGTTGTGCTGTTTTTCTATGCTTCGGGCATAGGCAACAAGGTCTTTTACCACTTGCCAGTTCATCAGCGGTTCTCCGCCGAAAAAGTCCACTTCAAGGTTGTGCCTTGTGCCGGAATTTTCTACCAGAAAATCCAACGCACGTTTGCCCACGTCAAAGGACATCAATTCCCTTTCGCCGTGGTACTTGCCCTGCGCCGCAAAACAGTACTCGCAGTTGAGGTTGCAGGTGTGCGCCACATGCAGACACAACGCCTTTACCACTGTGGAACGTTTGGCAAGTTTGTCCACGTCGGGGCGGAATTTGTCCTCGGAAAAAAGAGTGCCTTCCTCAACAAGAGTTTGCACGTCGGCAATGCACTCTTCAATGTCCTTTTCCGTTACTCCGTGTCTTTGGGCAATTTCCGAAACGGTTTTGGCTTCGTTGATATGTTCAAAATTGTTTATTACGTCCAAAACAATTTCGTCCACAACGTGAACGGAACCGCTGGCTGTATCCACGGCAATGTTGTAGCCGCATTGTGTAAATGTATGTACCATAACAGTTAAATACCACTCGGGAAACTCCCGAGTGGCTTACTCCAAATGAAAAATTACGTTATTTATCCGTTTTTTCGCACTTTTGGTTAGCAACACCGCAAGAGGTTTTGCAAGCGGATTGGCAGGAAGTCTGGCATTCTCCGCAACCGCCGTTTTGTTTGCTTTCTTCGAGGTTACGGGTGTTCAATGTAACAATTCTTTTCATGGTAACACTCCTTAAAATTTTATTGTGCCTACATTATATTGCTTTTCCCCGAATTTGTCAACAGTCTGCAAAAAAGGAATGTGAATACACGTTTTGTTTACCGAACGCACCTCTGCAAAAGTCAAACATTGCTCAAAAGTCGGACAAACATTTTACAAAAACTGCCGTTAACATGCTTGCGCTGATGTACTTTATTATTTTTCGATAATACCTGCCCTTATTTGCCGTGTCGTGTTCAGGTAAATGTGTTTTGTAAGTATTTTGGGACGAAAAATGTATTCGCAAGTGATTGTTCTGCCGTTAAAACCTGCTGTTGTGTCCATTCCGTTGTTTCTTTCAAGACAACACTGAATAAAACTTTACGGTCGTACCGTTTATTTACGTCAGACCGCTTACAACAAAAAACCGCAACTTGCTGTGCGGTTTTTTTGTGAAAAGACTTGTTTTTAAGTTTAATTAGTCTTGCCTGTGTTTTGCGTTGTGCAAATGACCTTTGAACCATTGCCTGACGGGCATGTTTTCAGGCGTTTGCCTCGGCAGTTTTGTGCTCTTTGAAAGGCAAAACAATGTTGGACTGCAAGAAGGAAGCAGGCAACACCACCGAAAGCGCAAAGGCAAACAGCAACGCCAAAGCCAGCAATCCGCCCGCCGTTACTGCAATAAACAACGAATACAGCAACGGAACGAAAATGAGCAACGCAATTGCGTTGGTTACCGAGCAAAGTACGTGGCTTGCAATGCCGTTTTCCGTAAACGCTCTCACAAGCAACACCACTGCGCCCAGCAACGCAGGCCAGAAAAACAGGAAAGACGCCCCTGCAAGTGCAAACGTGGTAACGGTTGCAAACAGAAGATTCCACGCAACGCCCGCCGTCAGATATTCCGTTGCGGAAGTTTGCGATTTTCCGATTTTTTTGAAGCAGAACAGCAATTCGCCTGCAAGCACCAAAATGAAAGTGAGGGCAAAGGGTACACCTGCACCGTTAACACGCAGGTAGGTGAGATTCCACGGATTGCCCACGATTAGCGCCGTAAGGTAGGAAATGACAAATCCCACAAGGGCGGCACCCACCACAGAAGCAAGCACCACTGCCATTGCCACGCCAAAGCGTTTTGCGCTTATTTTTCTCCTGATAATCATGAAAACAAGCGCCACGGCGAACACCGCAATACCCAACAGAGTGAACACAATCGCCGCCGTTTCGGAATAGCGTGCCAAAACACCTGGCAAAACGTTGAAAAACACTGCGTCCTGCGTGGCATCGAAGTAGTTGATGTCGGCATACTTGGCGTTGGACGTGTATTCCTTCAAAATGGGCATTATTTGCGAGCCGTAATGCTGCATGCTGCTTGTGCTGATGTTGGAAAGGTTGTCCGACGGCACATGATAGTAGTTGATGTTGTCCAAAGTGGAAAAGTTGATGCCCTGTTTGCCGATATCCAGCATGGAAGTGAAGTCGGTGAAGTTGGTCATTACCGAGTACACCGCAGTTGCCACGGAATAGGTCATGGGAAGGTTGGCTTGGGCATACAAATCCACCACTTTTATGTTGTTTTTGCTTGTTTCAAACATGTACGCAGGACCTGCAACGCCACGAGCCTCAACGTTTATTACAAAATTCACGTTGTTCTTGACAATCTCGTTTGTGAGAGATTCCTGCAAGGAACCGTACATGCCCGTTTCTTCGGCATCGGTGAAACAAATGTAGATGCTTGTTTCCAACTGATCGGAAGGCACCTGCGAATAAAGACGGGCAATTTCCAGCAACGTTACTACGCCGAAACCGTCGTCCGCAGCCCCGTAGGAATTGCCGAGTTCGCCTGCACGGGCGCTGTGTCCACGGGAATCGTAGTGAGCCATCAGCAACACGCCCGTTTGACTTTTGCCAGGTATTGTTACCCACAGATTTTTGATGTCGTAGGTGATGGGCTTTGTTTTGTCGAGAGTGTTGTCCGAGTTGAGCGCCCCCATGTAGTCGAGGTCTTCCTTGGCCCAATTGTGTTCTTCCACATTAAGCCCCATGTCTGTCAGCGTTTGCTTTATGTACAGACGGACATTTTCGTGCGCCTCTGTGTCGAACACGGAATGCGGTTGTTTGGCAATTTCCTGCAAGTAGGAAAGAGCGTTTTGTGCACTGAATCCCTGTGTGTCTGCCGAGGGAGCAGGCGTGATGAGAATGCATCCGCCCAAAACAAACGCCACGGCAAGCACCACGCAGGTGATAATTAACGAAAGATGCTTTTTTACCATATATAAATTCTCCGTTATTTCAAAAGACTAAGTACAAAAATACTACTTTCCGTAAAATTTGTCAAGCATTTCAAAGGCTGTAAGTACCAATGCACAGATAAGCGAAAGAAAATACGTGAAAAACTTTGATAAACAGAAACTTTTTTGCAATAAATTACCTCATTTAATACCGACGTTGCCCACATTGTAAAGCACAATTACGTTGCAGAAAATACATTGAAAAACTTTGATAAATAGCAAAATTTTTATTTGCAATAAATTACCTTATTTAATACAAATATCGCCCACATTGTAAAGCACAATTACGTTGCAGAAAATACGTGAAAAACTTTGACGAATAGCAAAATTTTTATTCGCAATAAATTACCTTATTTAATACAAATATCGCCCACATTGTAAAGATTTGTACGTCAAGGCAATGTTCAGTTTGAGAAAAGGAAGTCAGCAACAAAAAAGAACGGTCTGACAAATCAACAGCCGCTGCAAACAACTTGCAGCGGCTGCTTTTGAATAAGTTGCAACACCATTTTGGAGCGCGTATTACTTGAACAATGCGGAATAAGACCGATTTTGTTCAACTTGTCCCGACCGAATTGTTTTTCCGACCGAGATCATGCATGATATTGCAATCATTCTCGAAAATTATTTGGACTACCGCACTTCAATGTTTTCGCAATAGTCCTTTTGCCTACCCCCACACGCAAGACACACCGTTCATCTGAATCAAATCAAAAAGCGTTGCTGACTTTTTACTTTTCGTCGTATAAAATCAAGTCCTCATCTGTGCCGACAGGTTACTGCAACAACACCTTTTGATATTGTTGAGGGATAGAATTTGTGTAACTGACGCACGGTTGCATATCGAACATTCCACCAATGCACATCAACGTTGCACAACAGGTAACGACAAGAATTGCACTGCAAAAAATTTGCAACAATTCTTTTCATCAATTTCCCTGCTTAGTTTTTATAGGTCTATATGAAGAATATCCGTCAATTACTCGCCGGTATTTTCATAGGTCCGACATCGACTATTAACGTTACCGTACGTGATTGGAGATTTTCTTTGGACGGGTTAACTTCAAAAGTCAACACATATCTGCCTGCGTTTTTTATGAAAAAGCAGTACCTCGATCCATCATAGAAACATCCGGTATCTACCGTGGTTGCTCCGTCAGTGTAAGTTCCGCTTAATTTAACGCTATCGCCATACAATGCAATCGCAGGATTTTTTGTATCGTCTGCTCTTACGTAACCCGTTAGGGTTATTGTGCGTGGCAATTCGTCAGAAAGATACATATACTGAATATCAGTATTTTCGTCATATTCTATAATAAAAGAGTTGATGGAAAGGTTTGCGCTTTGCATGTATGCACAACTTACACGCACTTTTATGTTTTCTTTTCCGCTGCAACTGCCCAAAATACAGCCGGAAATTATTAGAACAATCAACAATAAAATTATTACGATCTTTTTCATAAATTCCTCCGCGTCTATCCAACATTAACTTTCAAGAAAATAGTGCGTTCTGCTATATTCTGCAACTCCTCATCAATAGGTGTTATTGTCCAACGCATTTCATAATACCCCTTATTTTCAACACAAAATGCATTATTCTCGTCTGGTGAAAAAATTGTTTTCAGTACGCCATCCACATAGTAGTGGCAATCTCCTGTTACATTGTAAAAATCGCGCACAGAATGCCAAAATCCCAAATCCGTGTGGTCTTTTGTGTAGTCCAGCCCACCAATACAAGCGTATTCTAATGTATAATAACGTTTTTCTATCCGATACAAATCTAAAACTACGGTGTCTATATACGGAGTAAACACCGCATAAACGTTGTTTTCTATGTAATACGATGTTTCCGTATTCGATGCACAGTGCACCATGAGGGACATTTCATAGGTTTCCTTGTCGTCGCACCCCACCATCACACAACAGGTAACGACAAGAATTACACTGCATAAAATTGCCAAAATTCTTTTCATCATTTCCCCTCCTTTCAGTTTTGAGTATTTGTAAGCAAGGCAATCAGGCTTTCCAAACTGTGCTCGAAACAATCCACATGCAGGTAACATACATTGCCTTTGTACTGAATTTTCAAAAGGTAGGCTGCTTTCAGCAAACTAGCTTTTCCTTCGCCGTAATAAATCGTGTAATCGCCGACAACAACCTTGTCTGTAAGACTTTCGTAACTCTCTTTCGCAAACGGATAGGCGTCATTCAAAAGAAAAGTAAAATTGAATATGTAGTAATCGCCGACAATTTCGTAATGACCTCTAATATTCGCAAGTACAAGCTCATTATCTTGCGTATACGATTCGTGTCCGTTGAGGTACGTTAATGTTAAGTTACAGCCGATGCTGTGCAAATACTCGTAGGACTTTTCATCATCTATTAAAAGTCCCCACACTTCCGAATTCTCATATGTAGGAGAATCGGGCGTTTGCGTAGTTTTCAGCACAAAAGGAAGAGAAACTACAACAAAAATCATCATACAGGCACAGGCGATTGCCCATTTTGCAAGACGATTGGGTTTTGCAACGGTTTGGCTACGAAACGGCGCATTGTTTAATTGGTCGTTGACGCGCTGATTGTTTTGTTGCAACCACGATTGAAATTGCGGCGTTTCTTTTTCGGCAATTTGCTTTATTTCTTTTTTAATATTTTTAATATTTTTCATGTTGCCCCTTAATATATATTGACAGAATAGGCGTTATCGATATTTCCGAACCCGTACACCATCACATAGTTGGTGGAACCGGAAGAGAAACCGTCGGAAACTCTCAGCAAGATTTTTTGACTGACAACAACATTGTACTGATTGTAGTAGGTAATGGTTCTTATGCCGCTTACAACCATTGTGTGAGCACCGCCGTATATTTTTTTAACATAAACATCGGTATTGCCACTTGACGTTATTCCGTCTTGGTCAACCAACGCATATCCCGACACGAAAATTACAACGGGAATTTGTTCGCTGATTGCCGCCGTTGTTTCTCCTACCGAAAAACTTCCGTTTTTGACGCTTTCGAACTCGATTGTTCTGTTTTTGGACTGCACGTATTGTTGCAAACCGTTTTGAAACTGACTTATGGTCGTGCCACTTCCGGAAGAATTGGTTTCCATAAGATCGAACAAACTGTTTATCACTGCTGACACATAAGCATTCTGAGGATTGTAAATGTAGATGTCGCGAATTACTATTCCTGCCGTAAAATTGGGGATAAGGTTGTCGAAATACCTGTCGAAATACCCCAAAACAATAGTTCCCGCAACGGGTGCGCAATCATTTGCGGAAATGCTGTAATATTTTGGAATATCGCTTGGTATAACCGTTTCGCTTTCAACCTTGCGGTAGTAACTTACCGTTTCGTTTTGAGTGTACAAAAACGTTGAGCCGTTGAAACCGTCGGCATAGGTTTTTTCCGCAGGTTTGGCAAAAACGCAAATTGACAGAGCAAATAAAATTGACAATGCAACACAAATAATTTTTTTCATAAGATTATCCCCTAATATATTGACGATTGAAAAAGTGGGAAAGTATCACAAAATAAAAAAATTGCAGAATTATTTTCCGCAATCGTTAATTTCGCTTTGCAACTGCTTGCAACTTTTGGCATAATGTCGTTTGACCGTTGCCACAGACAAGTTGAGATTTTTGGCAATTTCCGCAAAAGTAAGTTCGTAAAACACATGCTGACAGAAAATTTCCTTGTCCGTTTCCGCAAGACTTGACAACAAATCCATCACGTCGTGGCTTGAAACATAGTTTGTAAGCACGGCGCTGTCCAACGTCTGCAAATCGGCAACATACAACGGTTTAGACCGCTTTAGAAAATCTCTGACAAGATTCACCGTCATCGTGTAGACGTATGCGTCGGGGTTTTTGACGGTCATGCCTGCCAAACCGCACAGTTTGACAATTACATCCGACGCTATGTCGTGGGCATCTGCACCGCTTTTCAATTTCAGGCGTGCAACGGCATAAGCCTTGGGGTAGTACTCGTTGAATAACTGCTCCAATGCCGACATATCGCCCGAAGAAAGGCGTTTTAATAGATTGTTGAAGTGCCAAGCCGTCATAGTTTTCTTTTGATTGCAAGCAAAAACTTGCTGTGCCGATAAAAATTCGTCAACACAGTACAACTATTATACCACAGCGTCAGATACCTTGCAAATAAAACTAGGTTCGCACGCCTTAAAAACTTGTTGGCTGATTTGATTGTGATTTTGCAAACAAAAACAACTTACTACGCAAACAACACCAAAATTTTTGTTACGTTGTTAAAATTTTGATTTTTAAAACATAAGAAATTGAAGCAAACAAGATGAATTGTCAAACTAAGTGCAACAGTTAGAAAGAAAATAGTTGAATAAATC
>ERZ1090861.1117-NODE-1117-length-14356-cov-48.070834_pt1 | contig 14356 bp, 19 predicted proteins | sample MGYA00478482_ERZ1090861 | MGnify/ENA primary metagenome ERZ1090861 (study PRJEB33644, sample SAMEA5815744) | chicken gut metagenome | biome: Chicken; feature: Gastrointestinal Tract; material: Caecum | place: Ireland | collected 2019-01-01 | study: A study of... | reverse complement strand
CCCACATCTCGCCTACCCGGGAGCTTCCCCACATCGTGCCTACCTGGGAGCTTTCATACATCTTGCCGACCTGGGAGCTTCCATACATCTCGCCGACCTGGGAGCTTCCATACATCTCGCCTACCTGGGAGCTTCCCCACATCTCGCCGACTTTAGAATCATTAAGCAGCACCATAACATCATTGCATATTTTTTTTACTTTGCAGCGTTTCAAACGGTAAAATCCGCTATTTAGTTCCTCTATCTTCTGATTTACCAGCACATGCGCTTTCCACCAATCACATACGGCATCCCTAAACGTTTTCTCATGCTCAGATCTGTCAAACCAGTCTGGCGTGATATCCTGATCTACAACAAACGTCCACTTATCCGGCTCTTCTTCAGGTGATACCCACCATTCATCATTGACTGGTACTAACTCTGCTCTAACGAATGTTTTTGTTGCTCCAATATAGTTGTCCTCAATTTCAAGGGATTCAAGTAAATCACTATGGCTTTCATTATTTCCCGGGGCAACTACAACTTTGTTCTTCAGGATGATTCCACTCTTAAATCTGCACATTACTCTTTCCTCCGTTATCGTTTTTTACTTTTTCTTTCTGTCTCCCCAAAAAGCTAGAATAATCAAAACAATAAACTCAACTACTGCTCCGGTGATAACACCGCATGTAAATTCGCTTATGTACATATTCCACCTCCTTACTCCACCTGCTCCATGTTCTTTACTGCCTTGCACCAGGGACACCACAGCCATTTCTTATGTCCGGCCTTGGTTTTATGGTTGCAAATAAACTAAACAAAGCTGGATTGCTCTGAAGTTCTCTTTCAATCTCTTTCATGTTCGCCTCCATCCATTCTCTGCTGTGCATTTGCATTATCAATCAGCTCAGATAAATAAATAGGAGCCTCATAGCAATCTATCAAATCGTGGGCGTCAGCCAGATATTTACGCTTTAATGCCTTGTAAGAAATCGGCCTTCCTTCATCGTCATAGATCCCAAACTCGCGCTTAATGCAACCGTAAATGTCTCGATATACCTTGTCCCTTATTTTGCTGTCATTGTACGCCTCTGACCTTTTACCGCCCAAGATTGCAACTCCCCTTCGCTTTACATGATTAGACAACTCGTCTGCTTCTGAACCATAAAGCGGAATATCATATTCCAAATGGTCAAGGCGTTCTTCCATTTTGACTTGCTTCTGATCAATCATGAGTATGGCCTGCATTTCTTTTGAAAGCCCCTGGAGCATGTACCCTCCGGTTCTTCGTATAGCCGGAAGAACTTCAGATGTTACCCAATGTTTAAAGCGCTTGGAAGATTCAAGCTTGCTTCCGAAGATAAGTGCGTATAATCCGGATTCGTTGATGATGGTCATATTCTGTGTTCCGCCTAGGGCGCCCTGAATCGGGGCGTCCTTTTTATCTTCATCTGAGACATGCGCCGATATTGCATTCCTGGCCTTTGAATATCCCAGCGCTTCCGCAACGTCTTTTCCAACAAACCACGGCTCATTGTCGATAGTTACTGTCCGGACTTCTCCGAACTCTTCATTTTTGAATATCTGTAATTCGTTCATTTAGCTTCCTTATTCTAAGAAATACTCGATTGGCATTTTAAAATACTCTGCAATCTTTTTGATTTTGTCCACTTTCGGAACATATCTTCCGTATTTCCAATTTGTAAGCGTTGAAGTTGAAACTCCCGTCTGCTTTGCAACCTCGTAATCTGTTACTCCTGCCTTATCCCTAAGATCAGCGTACTTCTGGTACAAATTTATGCCTCCTTTCATAAAATCTATTGATATTAGCTAAGATTTCTAATATAATGAGAGTGTCAATCAAAGTTACATTAGAAACAGAAGCTAATTTTATGTTTTAGCTTTGTTGTCAAAGCTATGTTTATACTATAGCATAGTTTTCAAAGCGTGTCAACATATTTTAGCTATTTTTTCGAATTCATTTGAAAGGATTGCCATGTACGAAATTTTTGAACAGCTATGCGAAAAATCCGGCGTCACTCCATATAGAGTATGTAAAGAAACCGGAATAACAACGGCAACGATTAGCAACTGGAAAGCCGGAAGGTATACTCCAAAACAAGACAAGTTGCAAAAGATTGCTGACTATTTCAATGTATCTGTGGAATATCTCATGGCCGGAGAAGAAAAGAAAGATGGGCCAAAGTATTATCTTAATGACGAAACCCAAGATTATCAACGCACATTTTGAGAAAATATCACACGATTTTTACCCCAAGATGGTATTAGCCCCGGACGATAATCCGGGGCATTTTTTAATCCACATACCAGATTTCCTGAGCACCATTTTCACGGGTGTGCCAACATGCACCCTCATACGGGCCGCCAGATGTGTTATCCAAAAAGTACCAATCTCCACTTCCGTCTTCAGGATCACAGGTTTGTCCATCCCAGCGGTGCCATCCAGTCACCATGTATCCATCAGGATTAAACAGGTACCAGTGGTGATTGATTAACTCCCATTTGTTTGCAGGGTATGTACCGTCTTCATACTGCCACCAGTAACCATACTGCGTTTGGTTCCATCCATACTGCGTTTTGGCCTGCATAGGAGTTAAAAACAATCCCTGCTCTGCTGCTCTGCGCCGGGTAAGCCCCGCCAGAACCTTTCCGCCTGATTTATTATATTCTAGGATTTTTGATGCGATTGTGTCTCGGCTGCGCGTCCCGTTTGCTGTAAGCTGATCAATGCTTCCAACATTGTAGGCAAATGATACCAGAGCATCAAACTCATTCTGGTTCCATCCATAGGTATCATCATATTTCATTACCTTATTTTCATATGCTTTCAGATCATCCTTAAGAAGCTGGTCTGCTTGAGCCTGAGCAATGGTCTGGCCCGCATATACCCCACCAGTATGGCCCCATCCAATAGTCCACACGCCTGCTGCGTCAGTGTATGCGGTGAGCCTACACCCCTCGAACGATTTAATCAGGTTTAATCCATTTTCACTGATGTTCATGTTTTTTCTCCAATCGTGTCACGTTTTTTATTTTTGCGCGTTTATACTCTTATCAAAGGAGTTGTACGCCATGTACCGCGAACACGTTTGTTTCGGTAAGGTCTCCAAAGTAAAAGCCCAAGTATTTATTCCCGCTAATACTGGATACATCAATATCAACATTAAATTCGCTCCACTGCATAGTTGTGTTAACCCGCACAATTCCTTCTTGTGTGACATTTTTGTCGCTGCCGTAATATAACTGTACATTAAACGCTTCGGCGCTATCTCCATCAATTAATCTCAGTTTTAGCCTAATCGTAGATACTCCGGTTAAATTTACTTGTTTTCCGGATGTCCACATTCTAATATTCAGGCCACTTGTGGGTCTGAAATATGCGCCGCCTGGCTCATTTGCAACTGTACCATATACTGTGGTAACGCCAAATCCTGCGCCCAGTGCAAATCCTGCGCCATTATTTCCTAATCGGTAAATATATCCACCAGTAAGGGTATATCCTTCGAAAGTTCCCTTAACATCGGCTATATGATCACCACGCTTAATCTTGTCAGCAGATACGCCTAAAACTGATCTTACGGTAGTTTTTGCCATCCTGATTTCGGGTGCCCAGCTTCTTTACCATTCGTTCACGTTCACCGCTGAGCGGATACCCGCCGATCACGTAGGCATTGTTCCACTTGCCTACCCGTTTGCTCACCTGGTCAATCAACAGATCACGGATTCCAAACGCATTTCCTTTTAATCGATCAGGCTTTACATATCGTGCACACCCGCTCACACATTCCCATATGGAATCCATATCCACAATCAGATCTCCGTTCTCCCGTACGCTGTCCACATACGTACGCTTGCCGCTTAACGGCGATCCCCAAACAAGATATACTTCACGCTGAATATATCCCAGCTTGTTATGGATCTTGTTATGACAAACATGATGTACCAACTGAATGTTATCCGGGTTTAGGGATATCATCGCATCCATCACGTTTCTTTCCGTTAAGGGTATTACATGATGTGCGATAATATCATAGGATCGCAAGACAGGCTTCCCACAATGTTCACATATTGTCAGTCCTTCCTCATTCAGCCGGTCATTGATAACGCCCAAACGAAACAGCAGCCATTCTTTACTGCGGTAGAAGTCACTCAGCATTTGTTTCACCATCCCTAGAAAGTTTACGAAATACCGGCTGAGGATCTTTTGTGTTATCTACATTGATTCGTTCAACATCGTACCCATTCGGAACCTCAATAGCCATGCTTTTCAATCCGACTAATTCTTTATCCTCGCCGTAAACAATTCCCAAAATCTGTCCGGATATATCATAAATCACTAACATTTTCATGTCTTATTCTCCTTATGAATTTGCTTCTCCTGCCACATAAACTGCATATACTTCTCCACCATAGCTAACCGGAAGTTTAAAGTTTGTAGTTCCAACGGCCGTACCGCCGGCATTATTCTGATATTGTATTCCATTAAGCCAAACGCCATTTGACATATCGCCATTTACAGATACAACCTCGTTCCTACTATCGCCCAGGTTTTCCGCCACCAGAACATATCCATTTTGTTTAAACGGAGTGGAGAAATTTGCCTGGATATAATATTTACTTTGAACGCGGCCGTTCGCTTGTGTAAAATCTTGCCTGCTCGTACTACTAGTAACTTGAAAAGCTAACTTTAAGGCCACTGGACACGTTCCGTAAGTATTGAAAATATTCTTGCCTTTACGGATATTTGCAGGAATGAGGTCACTGTCTCCGGAAACAATAATGTTGCCAGTCATAGCCTTTCCGTTGCACGAAATGGTTTGCGATGTACTTCTAGGCGTAATTGTCTGACCTGCCATCGTCTGTTTATTTGACGTTACTCCGGCAATCGTATTTCCAGGCCAGAGTTTATCAGCAGTTATTTGCAGGACATTTCGTAACGTCGAATATAAAATATACAATCCATGACGATTACTGTGAGAAGAATTACCGTTCACATATCCGCCCTGATCGATATAGATATTAATTCGGCTATTTGAATCATCTCTAGAAACATCACCTACGTTATAACTGCCGCGATTCGGTAATGTACCTTCGGCCGGTTCATCGTCTGAATCCTGTGTAATTGCCGTATATCCTTCCAATACGCGTGATCTTGTTGCGGTGCAATCGTCTGAGCCTGATCCGCCTCCGCCGCCGGAGCAAATAATCGCTTTAGCCATTTGCGCTTACCCCCTCTAGCCATACCTGAAAATTGGATGTAGGTTTTTTATTGCTGCAATAAAATGTCATCTGATTATTAGCACTTTCCGCGTCCGTAATCATCCCTGCCATTTTACGATATGTTTTTACTGTGCTTGCTTGAAGGGAATGCGGTGTATAGGGATATACATGTACTACGTCTGTGGATTTAAGCCCAGATACCCCAACTGTTTGAGAATATGGGGCAGAAGAACTCCACTCCGATGCGCTAAGGGTAACAGCTACACCATTACTTAATCGGTTCACTTCTTTGTTTGTGCTGTTGATATCATCTCCACCAAATGTGTCCCCTTCGTTTGTGTATTCCGTCACATCGGTTAGAGAAATAGTGCCGTCATCATTATTTGTCACCTGATATTTCCGGTTTCCCTCAAACACATCGTTTGTATAATCTACTTTTAACACTATATCACCTCACTCCTAATGTTTTTGAACCTAACCTGAAGCTTAATCGGTTTTTACCGCCAATCATGCTATTATACAGATCATCAATATCCCTTAAAATGGTTTCTATATCATTTGCCTCCTTAACTGTTTCATACCGTATTCTTGCAGTAAGATTAGGAGTTGTGCTTTTGACATAAAACGCATTAATAAGAGTATCAATATTATTTCTTATCCTTGTCATTTCTGACTCTTTGCGCCATTCTTCCATATTCCAGGTTTTTGTTTGGATGGATACGCCAAGATTGTTCGCGATATATGCACATGCCTGTTCAACCCGATTAAGGCAAACATAATCTGCTGCACATTTAAGCGGAGTGCGGTTAATTACATCCGCTTGCGTGCGGTCAGTAATTAATGTGTCAATTACGTTCATCCCATTTCTACCTCCGCGATTACAGAATTAGCAAACGTAAAATCCATTTTTCTGATGGTTCCAGTCTTCTGACCAGCAAAAACGGTATTGATTGTTCCTCTTTGTCCAACTTCCCGGTCTTTGGCGACTACCTTCGCTGATATCGTCTCATTATTTCGATAGTACTGGTATACTCTTTCCAATACTGCCTGACCGTTTGATGGGTTCACAAGAGTTGCGTCTTTTACTTCCGCTACATTTTTATAATTGGTAATACGCTCATCTTCCTTCAGCAACGCAACTGTTGCATGGCTGAATTTCTTCCCAGACAATACAACGCTCCCGCCAGAAGCTGATATCTTAGCATAATTATCACCACTTTCAATGATTTGGCCGCCGGTTATCGTTAAATCATAATATGGCTCAGAAAACTCCACGATTGCCGTACCGTTTAACGTATCATTGTATAATTCCCCGGTTTCATCGGATTTTGTGTATGTATGCGTATATACCCTTACGCCGGAAACAATGTCAGAATGTTCAACTGTTGCTCCCCGGAATACTTCTGAATCATCAAATGCAAATGATGTCTCCGTCTGCTGCGGGTAGATTTGGATTACCTCGTTGTATGCTGTATTTACAACTGCCCCTATCGCAAACGCTATCTGTTGGATTGCATCCCGCTTTGAGCAAATGGGGATATATCCGGTGACTGTAGTTGTGCCGAAGGAATCATCCACAAAGAACGGAAGGCCTTCGGGAGTGATAATCTCAGAGAACAAATCGTTAACGTTTTTATTTGTGTAAATGCCGCCATAAAACTGTGCTCCATCGAGTAATCCAACAGCATCCTGCGTGTTAATCTTATAATCCCATATACTGGACTGATTACCATCATCAAGGTAAAACTGCCCCATCAGCTGCTCGTCAAAATACAATCTTACAGACTGTTTTTTTTGGAAGTCAAACGCATATTCCGTCTTTGTTTTTACGGAAAAATCCAGAGTATTTGATGATATCTCTGACGATATTTCATTTACTTCCATGATGCAGCTTATGTCATAGGCTTCATCGCTGCCAAATATACGCTGTATACCATAATCAATCGCAGTTAAGAACACCGGTCTAAGAGGACGCAGCGTTTCAAGAAACGTGATTACAATCTTGTTGTAGTACTCAACCACGTTATAGCAAAAATAATTCGCAGAATCTGGGTAATATTCTTGTTCAGAAAGCTTTTCGCTGTCTCTGTACCACTCTAATTTTACATGAGAGCAATAGTCTCCGCTGTGCTCATTTGCCACAATAGTTATACCTACACTGGTGTAATTTCCATTTGCCAACGTAAATGTGACTTGTGGCGGATCAGAAAATACGCCAGCCTCATCGGATATGGACTGGCTGACATACCCTGCGTCCGTAATCTGTTCAGGGGCATTGGAAAATGTGCCATCCAGTAATGCATAATCGGAATAACAGTAGGAGTACTCTGGAGTTTCTATCGCTTCAGACAGGTTCTCCATGTCAACATAAGGCTCCTTATCATCGGATGTGGCCGTACTGTTTTCTTTCGCATTGAGGGCGATGTCTCCATAAACAATCTTTAATCCGCCAGCATTCGATAGTTTTACATTTGCTAATGCCGTAATCCATATATACCGGTATGGCAATGACGTCCTGCGGAACGTTATAACGATTCGATTAAATAAGGATACTTTGGCTTCGCAATCATACTCTGGACCATCAGGAGTATATGTTTGCTGGTGTACGATTTCTTCGTCTTTGTACCATACTGCCTGTAACTCTGAGCAATAATCTCCTGAAACATTATTAAATGATATCCTCACTCCGTTGCTGGTTTTATTTCGGTCATAAGATATTGTAATTACAGGCTGATGACTTTCTGCAAACTCTCCGTTTTCATCGCTGAGATAATCACTAATATACCCATAACCGTTTCTTACTACTTCTTCTGGGGCGTTGGAAAAAGTGCCGTCTAATAATGCATACTCCGGTAGACAGTATCCATAAGGAGGAGAGGAGGCAGAGCCAGAAGAAAGGTTACGGCTGTCCGAGTATGGCTGTTGACCATTGTTTGTGATTGCAATATCCCATGACGGCATAACTAATTCCTCCTACGCTGCGGCTCCATCGCGATAAAACTTAGGCTTAATCCCTCGCTACCCCAGATATTTTTACCGTTTCGGCCAACAAGGGTGTCCTTTGCTTTTGTTACATAAGCTTTAAATGTTAACGTTTCCTGACCATACGGTACAACTAATGTATGGCTAGGCACCGGGGCGGTAATTTCGTCATAAAATGTATCATAATCATCAGCGTCATCATCACTATATGGATAAATAGTCAGATTGTAATTGTAGAACGTGCCGATGATATCACGATACATTGAGTAATCGTTTACTCTTCCAGATGCTTCTGTGTCTGTGACTTGTCCATCTCTCTCCAGTTTAGTAACAAACAGATTGTAGTAGATACCGTCTAAGGAAAATATGTTTTGTGCCATTACCGACCTCCTACAATCACAAGGTTTGTACCTCTTCTTGATGCTTCTCTGTCTAACTCAGGCTTAAGCGCCCTCGCCAATGCAGCCATTGATCCACCAAAGTTAATTGTGATGTTCTGTCCTTCGCCGCCGTTATATTCTTCCATTGCTTCCAGTAATGCCTGCTTGATTGCAGATACAGGGGATACCACTTCAGTTTCATGGTTATTGTCACCCAGGATAGCGGCAAACTCTCCAGATCTTGGGGGGATAACGGTTCCAGATGCAAGCCTCGGAAGATTTACCTCTTTAATTTTCGGAATATTTATATCAATTCCGATTACATCTCCTACAGCGTCTGCAATGTCACTCAATCCACTAAGAAGCCTATTTAGCCCTCTTACAATAAAATTAATTGCACTCTCAACGATTCCAATAATTCCATTGAATACTCCGCGGAAGATTTCTTTTACATCTTCCCAGGCAGCTTCCCAGTCCCCTTTAAACACATTATTAATGAACGATAATACGCTATTGAGAATATCAAGAACGTTCTCAACAACTTCAGAAACCGCAGAAAGTACAGCAAAGAAAGATTGAATTACAGCGTCCAGTCCCTGTCCAACGCCCGGTGAAAACGTTGCTATGCACCAGTTCAAAAATGGGGATAAATACTGATTCCATATCGTGGTGATAATGTCGGCGACATTTCCGCCTAAATCAATGAATTTGTTGATTAATGGCTGCAAATGCTGATCTTTGAATACGTCAAAACGTTGAGCACCCTTTTGCAGTACCGGGAGTATGTATTCATTAAATGCGTTAAGAGCAGTATTGTATATCGTGGTGAACCCATCTCTGAATGCGTTAAACATCGGAGCAATGTGAGTGTCATATACTTCATTCATTTTTCCGAAAGTATCTTCTGTTAATTCATAGAGGGTTTCAAATACGCTTGACGCTACTTGTAGTATTCCATCAAAGGCAGCGCGGAATTGCTCCTGGTTTTCCACAATAGGAGTAAGCATAGCATCTAAAATGTCTCTTCCGTACTTTGCAGAAAGTTCAGTAACTCCCATAAATGCAGATGTAAACATTCCGATAAGGCTTGCGGTAAGCTTTTGTCCATTCTCTTCTCCGAATACGGAAAAGATATTTGCAAATGCTGCGGAAAAGTTTCCTACTATCGTCATAATGTCTGAACTGATATCAAACATACTGACAATATATTGCTTTATTGTTTCCTGCGCTCCCTGAAGGTAAAGGGCAATTCCTCCGGTAATGTTCTGCGCTATGGTTGTTCCAATAGATGCAACAGAACCGGCAATTACTCCAAGGTTATAGGCAAATACCTGACGGAAATTCGCAGCTGCCGCAATTACTTCCGGTGACGTAAAAATATTAATTAGGCTCTGCTTAATGCTTTCTAGATTGGACTTGATGTCCTCGATAGCATCCTTGTTTACAAAACCTACATCGAATCCTTGAGCAAAGAGAGTGCTGAATTCCTTCCAGATATCTTTTATCTTGTCCAGGGCAGATATCAAACTGTCAGATACCGCAACTTCTTCGAACATCTCTGATGGAGATATTTCTCCGCCGCCCCCGCCTCCACCGCCGGCTTCGCTCCCTTGTTGCTGAATTTGTACCAGATCATCAAATGGGGCTATCGCTTTTTTTGCATCCTTCCCGGCAGACGATGCGGCGCTTCCTGTGTCTTTTAGGCTTGCAGCATAATCTTGCTGCACCTTTATTGCCTTAACATAGGTAGATTTCCCTGTAAGGGCCGAAAACAGTTGTGCAACCGCTGTAACAGCCGCTGTTAGCAGATTAATCAAATAGTTAATTGCTGGTGCAACTGCCGTAAGAATAGGGGAGAACGCTGTAGCAAACGCATTTTTCAACTGGGTTAAGGAAGACATGAGAGAAGATAAAGTTGCATTTGTGCTGTTGGAATACTGCGCAAGATTATTCATTCCTTCAGTAGCACCATTCATGATTGCACTGATTGCCTGGAATACAAAACTGAAGAGAATGGATGTTGCAAGCATTCTACCTATACCGGAAGATGCCTTTTTTGTGGATTTATTCATATCTTCTCCAGACTTAGCTGTCTTCTTTTGGCTTTCATCCGTTTTGAGAAGCTCTTTTTGATAATCAGATACCTTCTGCTTGATAGAATCGTACGAAGTGCCAAGGCGATTATTCATATCTTGAAGCTTTTGCTCTTCCTGTGCTAAACGCTGTATGTCTTTTTGCGCCGCTTCTGTGTTTGCTCCGAATGTAAATGCTTTTCCTGAATCAACTAAATCCTCAAGCTCTCCGTTCGCATACTTAATCGTGTTCGCAAGCTCTTCTATGTCATATTGCATGGACTTGTATGTTTTGCTGTTCGTATTTCCTCCCAGCTCAACAAATTTTCTTTGCTTCTCAATAAGCTTGTCCATCTTGCTTTGTGCGGAATCAATTTGCTGCTGTATTTCTGCATATTCCTGTGTAGGCATCTTCTGGCTTTCATATTCCGCAACTTTTTGCCTCAATTCATCAACCTTTTTAGATTGTTGTGCGTACTGATTGTTAAGCTTCGCAAAGGAATCAACTTGCTTTTGTAAGGCAATCTTTGCCTTAGTTCCAAGCTGGTCAAGGGAATTTGCCATTCGGCGGGCGGAGGCTTCAAGTTCTTTGGTTCCGGCCTGAAATCCTTTGCTGTTAATTTCTGTATCAATAACAACCATTCCATCTGCTTTAGGCACTCAGTCCACCTCCTTACTTGACAATTCCAAACAATTTCCTCAGCGCTTCCTTTTCTTCATCGCTGCGCTCTTCACATTTAACCTTAAGATCCACAATCGACTTATTATTCTGGTAAAACTCCTTTTCCCACTTCTCTAGTTTCTGTCCTTTTTTTCGCTTTTTTCGAATACTAATTACCGTTGACAACATGCAATCCCCTATCTCCATGTAAAGGCTTATAAATGTCCACCAGTGCATGTACTTTAGGCTTCTTATATCTTGATGACACACTTTATTAACTGCCGGTATAATTAATGGTGCATCCTGTTCCCAATCCATAAGTCTTGGCTTAGGCTTTCCATCATCGCTCATTCCGCAATCAATAAATTCTTTGGCCTTTTTTGCTGCCTCATTCCATTGGTTTGAAGGAATAGATTCAAAATCCTCGTAAAGGATCTGAAGCATTGTCATAACTCGTTCAATGTTCTTTTCCTTTTCACTCATTCCTGGTTCAAATATTTCAGGGTCATTCATTGCAGTTAGGATATCAAGAACAGCTCTATAATCTGATCTGATCTTGTACTCCTTCCCGCCTATATCCAGGGAAGTGGGAAGGCTCCAGGAAATCATTTATGGTACTTGGAGACGTATTTGTTTCTGCGCTTCATCCTTGTGGCCCGCACAGAGAATTCCCGCTCAATGACCCCGGCAATCGCTCCAAGTACATTTTCAAGAAATAATTCTCCCGATTCCAAAACAGAAAAAGCACCCAGGATTGAAAAAAATGATTTTTCAGCATCTCCGCCAATGAGATAATTCATTTTTTCTACCACTTCTTTTTCTACCCGCTTAACCGTTTCTTCCGATTCTCCGTCAGGAATGGTTAAATGATTGAAATAATCAACCACTTCTTTATAGCGGTTTACAATGTTGGTATCTGCCGGGCGAAACTCAAATTTCCCCAGATATTTTCCTTTGCGGTTTTTAATGTTAAAAACTTTAATTCCGTCATCAATGACGATGTCGTTTGAATTAATCACTGGTTTTTCGCTCATTTTTTACTCCTTATAACTCTCCCGGAATTTCTCCTGCGGTAAACTCCGGTTCGCCAGAGCTTAATGATGTTGCACTTACATACCCCTTTGTTCTTGCGCCATTGAAGGATACCTGAAATGGAATGTTCATTCCGGCGGTGTCTCCGCCATAGCTCTGAGGTTTAACAATAACCTCCTGCACAAATGCAAGATGGTTTTCGGCCTCGGTGTCCTCTACAATAACTTCAAGCATAAGAGTTTTGCACTGGTCTCCCTTAAGCTGCTGAAGGGCAATATCCCTGATTTTCGGATACAGTTTCTTGTCAGGATCAGCATAAAATGGATCTGCGTCCATAGTAGGCTCATAACCGTTGTCTGTAGTCTTTGTCTGTCCTAAGATATTTTTCAGCGTTTCAGTATCAGGATTCAGCTCTACAGACATTTCTTCGATATCATCGCCAATGATTTCCCAGGTTGCTGAAGATGCCTGGTTTTTAAAGCTATAGTCCAGATAATGGGCTAGTGCTTCTCGGTTTAATTTCATAAAAAAATCCTTTCTACCCATAGTTTTTAAAGGGATTTGGGTTAGCGACAATACTCAAAACGTACTGCCGGTAAGTAACTACTTTTTAAAATCGTTTGTATATTGTACCGTTACAGGCAACAGCCAGTCTTGCACACCATTCTCTTGCGGCTCTGTGCCATAACTGTTATCCCGTGTAATTTTTTTAATTTGTCTGCTTCCAGACAATTTAGGATAGTCAGAAAGCTTATATGCCTCACCGCCAATTACCGCTTGTTCCCGGCAGAGCCATTTCCCGAAAGCATCTAGGAACTCTTGGATAGACATTTTTTGACGCTCTTTTGCGCTGCTGGAAGCTCGATAAACAAGGAAAAACGGATACTGGCAGGTCTGGTGAACGCCGCCTATAATATCCTCTCGTTCGGAGTAAACCAGCGCTCCAGCATCATTAGAGAACGCTATTCCGCTATCCTCAGATAGCTCTTCGTATTTGACCTCTTCTCCTTCATACAGGCCCGGAAATTGATTGAGGAGGTATTTTATAGCTTCTGTCATGACGTCATATCCTGTTGCATCTTTTCCGATTGGCTTTTGAATATCAGCCACGCCGTCCACCTCCCGCTATCTCTTTTACATTCTTTACCCAGGTTTTCCCGTCTTTTTTCTTAGCTGCATCGAACCAATGTGAACGCGCTTTGGGATGCGCCTGCTTCGTATACTGTAGCGGCCTATTTGTGGCTGACAGCTTTGCCCCTTTTTGGAACCGCAATATGTATTCTCCTCCGGGGCCGGTAGATATTTTCATAGGCCCCTTCCCAGTACTGCTATCAACCATTACCTTACCTTCATACAGGTATCTTCCTTGCGGGCCATAAGCCGCATATACCTCTCCAGAACCTTGTATCGCTGCACTTGCCGCTCGTGTAGTATCAATAAATGATCCGGTAATCATCGGCATAAAGGGAACCATGCTATTCATTACAGCCCCATCAAGCTGGTACTGTGCTCTTCTGAATTGTGTTTCAAATCGGCTCATATTCAGCGTTACCCGAATATCTCCATCCACAATAGAAAATCCCTTAAAATGCTTAATTTTACTGCTTGCCATGTTACGCCCCCAGGATTTCAAAATGTGGGATTACAGTGTATGGGCCACCGGCTGTAGTAATCAGGAAAACAAAATCATATTCCCGATTCATGTAAGCGTAGAAGCCTTCGGACAGCCTGTCAGCGTAATCCTCATCATTCACCGGGCTTTCTCCTGTCCACTCGCCTTTCCAGAAGAAGTCTGTTGACGGATTGAATGTGATACTGTCTTCCAGCTCGTCATTGACCTGCTTCGCCCATGCTTTCGGCGGGAGCCAGATAAGCTCTTTACCAGCTGCGTCCGTGATAACCTTCTGCCCGTCCTTTTCGGTGTAGGCGATATGTAACTCTGCCTTGTCTGTGCTGTCTGGGCCGTATTTCTTCAATATCTGTCCCCGGTCGGTTTCCAGATGTACGCC
>ERZ1090861.1114-NODE-1114-length-14366-cov-9.489204_pt1 | contig 14366 bp, 16 predicted proteins | sample MGYA00478482_ERZ1090861 | MGnify/ENA primary metagenome ERZ1090861 (study PRJEB33644, sample SAMEA5815744) | chicken gut metagenome | biome: Chicken; feature: Gastrointestinal Tract; material: Caecum | place: Ireland | collected 2019-01-01 | study: A study of... | reverse complement strand
TTTACTATGACAAACCGCTGGAAAAAACTGGAAATGCCCTGGAAAATTTTGCCAATAGAAAAGCCCCGCCGAAGCGGGGCAGAAGTTACATTTTTTTGTACTTTTCGTACGCCATAACAATCGCCATAACAATCCATTCAGGCGGAGCTATCCGTTGTTCAAGGTCGGTCATGATTTTCTTGACCTCTTTTCTGCTTTTGGCATTTTCCAGTGCGTTGATGAATTCCTGCTTGCTGCTGTAGTATTCGACCATGGGTTTTACCTCCCTCTTGTTGTTCTTGTCAATAAACTGAGTCATTTAATATTCCTCCTTCAATGGTGCTTTTCTTGTACCTTTATTATACCATATTGCAGCATTTTTTTCAAGGTTTTCAGCTTGTTTTTTCTGTTTCTGGCCTAAAATTTCATGATTGTTTCATGCCTTATTTTGTGGTATAATTGATACAGAGGTGATAGCATGCCAAAATATACTGTTGCACAAACAAAGAAGATCGCAGCGGCCCGGAAGTATAGAATGGTGTATACGGTATGCCGTTGTAAAGTACGCACCTGCATGGTGAAAACTGGCCCTTTGACACGTCGGGAAATATACTACAGATTACACCAGTATCAGGATTTGGGGGTTGTTCCCAAAGTAGTATATACCGACAAGTACGTTATTTATGAAGGCAAGCCCTGTCAGGTTGTCAAGATCGAATACACAGTCCCACAATCTTTTGAATAAAAGGGGGTTTTAGTATGGCACGAAAAACCAAACCGAAAGTTTATAATCCCAGTTCTGTTTTACCGCATTTTCAGCCGCTTGATTTTGAGGAGTACGCATGGAAAGGTCAAACTCTGAGGGAGGCAACCACAGAAGATTTAGCCCGGATTGTTCGCCGCGCGGCAAAATCCGCAAACCAGCGTTTACGCAGACTTGAACAGACCGGACTTGAAAAAAGCCCCGCTTATAAGGGCGCTATGGCGAATTTGGGCGGAAAGACCCGATTTAAGGAACGTACAGGGAAACAAGATCGCGCCTCACTGTTGCAGGAATACTATAATCTGCGGGATTTCCTGGGGGCGAAAAGCTCTACCCCAACAGGCATTGAACAGATACAAGACAACCGATACCAGGCCGCCCGGGAACGGGGCTTTGAAGGAAGCAAAGAAGAATTTAACCAGCTTGTAGAAAAGTTTTTTAATAAGCGGGTTGAGGGTTTATTATCCAGTGATGTAGTTTATACAGCCATTACCGAAAACCGGGCGGATATACTAGACGCAATTATGGACGATATCAACAGTGGGGAACTGGATAATAATAAGTCCATGATGCAAGAATATATTCGGCGGTTTGAAGGTATTGTCTAATGCGAACAAGTCAAGATTTGCAGGTATGCGAGACGGTGCCGGAACTGCAAAAACGGCTTTACAATATCCGGGCCGGAACAGTCAAGAAACCCAAAGGGGCGCGGCGTTATGTAAATCTCACCTGTACTTTTGACATTGAAACAACCAACACAGAAACAGATGGGTTTGCATATACGTTTCAGTTTTGCGTGGGTGGTATTTGCACGGTATTACGCTATTATGAAGATTTTCGGAATGCTCTGGAAATGCTTGTGCATCGGTACCGCCTGAACAAAAACACGCGGATGGTCTTTTATATTCATAATGCCGCTTATGAATATTACTATCTTATACAGTTATTGTGTCATGACTGGCAGTTGATTGACGCATTGTATACCAAAAATAACAAACCGCTTTATTTTGTATTTTCAAATGGGATAGAATTTCGGGACAGTTTAAAGCTTTTTCAAAAGTCGTTAGCACGGGCGACCGAAGGTTGCAAGCATGCAAAGCTAGTCGGGGATTTGGATTATTTGGTGTACAGAACCCCCGATACTCCATTGACACAACAGGAATTTGACTACTGCGTGAACGATGTAATCGGCCTTTGGGAAGCAATAGAGCGCTTGAAGAAGGAACGCAAATATAACCAGGCAACAATACCCCTCACACAAACCGCCATGGTGATAGACGATATCAACAACAGCGTCCGGCAAGATCGGAAAACGGTGAAGATTATGCAGGATTTAGCCCTTGACCCTGCACAATTACAGATCGCCTATCAGTGTATGGCCGGGGGCGACACCCACGGCAACCGGTACAAGGCGGGGCGGACGTGGGATAACTGCAACAGCTACGACTTTAAGAGCGCTCACCCTTCACAGCAGCTTTTGCAAAAGTTCCCCACCGGAAAGCCCTGGAACATGGACAAGGACACCAGCGAGGCGGAACTATCCGCATTTATCCGGCATGGTATGGGATGGTGTGCAAAGTGCTTTATTTATCAATTCCAGATTAAGCCCGGATGCCCTGACCCTACCATATCTAACAGCAAATGTGAGGGGATTGTCCAGGGCTGCACCGGGTTGGACAATGGCCGGGTTTTGGGCGGTGAGGGTGCATTTGTGTACATGGATTCCAACGACTACCAGCGATTCCGCGAGGCATACAATTATAAAGCCTTGATAGCAGTAGCGGGGTTTGCATTTCGTTTGGATTATCTGCCCAAAAGTTTCAGACAACCCATTATTGACAGCTTTATTATAAAAGAGTCAATGAAGGGCAGCCCCGACTATATGTGGTGCAAGGCCAAACTAAATAGCATTTTTGGTGCATGCGCACAAAAGACTATTCGGGATGAATACATTGCAGCCATAACAGATGCCGGGATTGTAAATGACCGGTACAGTTGGCAAGAGAAACTAAACGGCGTACCTGATAGCCGTTTGCAGCTTCACAAGGACACCGGCCTGGATGTCAAGTATCTGGAACCTATGACCCCGGAAGAAGTAGCAAAGACCCAAGAAAAGAAATTCCCCTTTTTGTGGGGGCTTTGGACAAGCAGCATGACGCGCCTTTGTCTATGGCAAATTATCAAAATCGTCGGATGGGACAGGGCTTTATACTGGGACACAGACAGTGTGAAATATATCGGGGAGAAGTCCCCCGAGGTCGAAGCATACAACGCAAAAGTCCGGGCCCAGTGTGAAAAAATGGGTTGTGTGGTAACCAAAGGCGACAAAAAAGTATATATAGGTGTAGCCGAGGATGAACACCCTTCAATCCCCTACGGATACCGGCGTTTTCGCTTTTTGCATGCCAAGTGCTATGCAGATGAAGGATATAACCCAAAGACCGGCGATTACGAACTTGAAAGCACAATAGCAGGCGTTGGCAAAAAGGAAGGTATTGCAGCACTGAAAGGCAATATAGATAATCTGTCGGAGACCCTTTATATAGATGATGCAGGCGGGAAGATGCTTGAATACCACGACTGCCCTATTAAAACAAGATCGGATTTTCAGCGCCCCACCTGTACCGCGTCCTATATTCGTATGTTACCCCGAACCTACGATATGCGCACATGGAAAGAAAAGGCCGCAAACACGGAAGAAACCCTATTGACTTAAGTATACTTATGTAGTATAATAAGACTGTAAGTAGTTCACCCCTTATGGAAGGAGAAAACACAATGAAAACCGCGAAAATCTATAACGTCTGTTTTGTGAATGCCGCCTCCGGTGAAATGAAGGTCTTGACTGTTGGCGCACTGGCTCCCGCTGAGGCCATGAAAAAGGCAAAGCGTATGGCCCGAGTTTACGGCGGTCAGGTGATCGTCAAGCGCTGCGAGATGACCGACGAGCTTCGGCAGCGCTACAAGCACATTTGCTCTGACCTGCTGGACGGCCTGAAAACCCTGAACATTTCCGGCCCTGACTACGACGAGGAAGCCGCTGTATCTGCCCTCACTATCATGGACAGCCTTGTCAATGCCTTTTTTGCGGCTCCGGTACCTGTGGCCCGGATCCAGATCGAGGCCCCGGCAGATGACACCACCGAGAAACAGGAGGTTTAACCATGAGAGAGCGGAACTTTGGACGCAAAGACCCCAACGCGGGGCAGGATGAACGGGTTTATATTGACCTGAAAGCTGTTGGTGCATCGGTTACCAACGTGCGGCAGGGTAAGTATTCGACCACCTTCACCCTGAAATGCAAGGGTTTTTCCCTGTACAATCTCCGGGTGGTGAAGCGGAAGGACGGCGGTTATTTCATCGCACCCCCGAACCACAAAGGCAGCAATGACAAATACTACAGCGATTATGCGTTGTATTTGTCCGATGCCGACACTGACCATCTGCTGGATATGGTTGAGGCCGCACTGAATGAGGAGGACGTACCGTTTTGACAAAACGTGCCAAAGGTCTAGCGCTTGACCTTTACACGGCCGAGGGCTGGGTGAATTACCCGGCCCTTTTTGATTTGGCCGAAAAGCGTAAAATATGGCTTTTCGTTTTGCTGGGGCCCCGGCAGGTTGGTAAAACCTACGGTATCAATAAAGAAGTTCTGGAACGCGGCTTGAATTTCATTTATCTCCGGCGAACAGATAAAGAGTTCAAGACAATATGTGCCAGTCCAAAATTAAACCCCTTCACGAAATACAAGGATTTGGGGTTTGATATTGACATTGCCAAAAGCGGCCCCATTACATACAGCATCGGCGAATATGAAACCACAGACAGCGGAAAGGTGAAAATCCTGAAAGAACGAGGCGTAGGTTTAACTCTTTCCAACATTGCCAGCATTCGGGGCTTTGATGGTGCATCTTTCACCGATATTGTATTTGATGAATTTATACCGGAAAAGATTGTCATTCATCGCAAAGCCGAAGGCGACGCAATGTTAAACGCCTACACCACCATAAACGGCAACCGGGAACTGGAAGGAAAGCCCCCTCTCCGGCTTTGGCTTTTGGCAAATGCTTTTGACATTCAATCCCCCATTTTGGATGCATTCGGGCTTGTGCCTATCCTTGAGAAACTTATGCGAACGGGGAAAGAGTTCACTGTTACAGATACCGGGATTTGTCTTGTGTATTTCAAGTCCAAAAAGGTGATTGACAAGCGGCGGCAAACGGCTTTGATGAAACACTTGCAGCAGACCAGCAGCAGCGGGGCACAGGAATTTTTGGACATGGCCCTTGATAATAAGTTTGCTTATGATCGCCTGGAAATGGTACAGCCCAAAGATATACGCGGTTGGAAGCCTCACATCAAAATGTGTGGATTGTATGTGTATAGTCTGGGGCCGATGGCGCTTTATGTGTGCCGTTCCCCTTTCCAGGATAAAACTGACACATACGGCCCAGCAGACAAAAAGCGCTGCAATGTAGAGCACCCTGAAATGTTCGCCTATTACAATTTGGGGCGGCTGACCTTTGACAGTGTACAAAGCATGATTGTGTTTAAAAAATTCCTTGAAATTGATTGACAGCCGCACTTTACCATGGTAAAATAAAAGCGTGGAACCCCGCAGCATACAGCGCCCCGGAAGGGCGAAAAGCCGCGGGGGCGGGCTGTAAACGCACACCACCGGGGGCCACAGGCCCCCATTTTTGTTAGAGGTGTCGCCCTCCGCGAGGAGGGCGTGGGTAGAAATTAGGAAGAAGGTGATGGGCAATGTATGACGTCAAAGTGTACGACATGGCCACCGAGGCAAACCGGCAGCTCTCTACACACTTCCAGCTGCATGAGTTTGCTTGCACCGACGGCAGCAAGCCGGTCTTTCTGAGCCAGGCGCTGGTGGACATCCTAGAGGCCATCCGGGTACATTTCGGCCGGCCGGTGACCGTCACCAGCGGCTACCGCACCGTCAGTTATAACGCCGGCCTCAAAAACAGCTCGAAAAAGAGCCAGCACTGCAACGGCCTGGCGGCTGACATCAAAGTGGAGGGGCATACCCCCAAAGAGGTCTACGACTACACCTGCAGCCTGCTGGGTGACCACGGCGGCGTAGGTATCTATAATACCTTTGTCCATGTCGATGTCCGGGCCTCCAAGTCCCGTTGGGACAAGCGATAAAGAGGTGTCGCCCTCCTCGCGGAGGGCGTGGGTAGAAATGGACAAGCGATAAAGAAAGGAAGGTTTTTACAATGACTCTGAAAGAAGTTATGGCCCTTGTGAATGCAGGGTACACCAAAAGCGAGATTCAGGCAATGGCAGCAGATCAGCAGACGCCCCCGGCAGCTCCGGCGGCCCAGACCCCGGCAGCAGCTCCGGCGGCCCAGACTCCGGCAGCAGTTCCCCGGCAGCCGATGACCCCCGGCGACGAGACCCCCGTCACCCTGTCGGATGTGCTGGGGGCTGTCAATCAGCTGGCCGCGATGATCAACACCCCGGCCCCGGCTCCCGCTTTTGGTGAGCCTCAGCCCCGAGGCCTGGATGATATGGTTACGGGTTTTCTGGGTGTTACCGCCCCGAACGCCCCGAAACAGTGAGGAGATAGAACACCATGGCAAATGTAGCTTTTACCCCGAAGGACTGCCACACCTTTATCAATGAGCTTACCAAAGAGCTCACCGGGCAGTATCCCACGATTCAGGCTATCGACACGTCGACTTTTGTTGCACTGGGTCGCACCCTGATGGAGCGCTACCGCGTCGAGAGCATCTTTGAGAGTATTTCGGAGATGTTGGGGCGCACCATTATCAGTGTACGGGGCTACTCCCCTGACTTTGATATGGTCGAGGCCGACAATGAAGAATATGCGAACCTTCAGCGCAAAATTTCGTATTTCTGCACTGAAGCGGAAGCGTCGCAGGACTTCAACACCGACCTGACCCCCAACCAGCTGGACGACGGCAACAGCGTGGACATGTACAAGATCAAGAAGGTTTATCCGCTGCAAACCAATTTCGGCGGGGCCCAGACGTACCAGTTTCACTACACCGTCTGGCGTTACCAGCTCCGGGGCGCCTTTGCCAATGAGGCCGGTATGTCCGAGTTCCTGGCGGGGCAGATCACCGAAATCAACAACAACCTGGCCCAGTGGCGTGAAAGCCGCAACCGCGGCCTTGTGCTGAATTTCATTGCAGCCACGCTAGACGCGGGCCGCCCTGAAAGCAAAGTGAACCTTACTACCGCCTTTAATACGGCGAAGGGCACCGCTTACACGTCCCAGGAACTGCGGACTACTCACCTTCCCGAGTTTTCCCTGTGGTTTGCCGCCTACCTGAAAACCCTTTCCAGCCGGTTGGAGCGGCGCACCGAGCTTTACCACATCACCCCGGAAAAGAACGACGACCACGGCAACCCCCTGCACCTGCTCCGGCATACGCCACGGGCAGATCAGCGCCTGATGCTTTACAGCCCTCTGTTTAACCAGATCGGCGTGGAAGCACGGGCCCTGATTTTCAATCAGCAGTTCCTTGATTTCCCCCAGTTCCGCGAGGTTATTTGGTGGCAGAATGCCAACGACCCTTCCCACATCAAGGTGACGCCCCGTATCTACGACGTTACCACCGGCGACAGCAAGGAAGGGGCACAGGTTGATGTGCCTTACCTTGTCGGCGTGATGTTTGACCGCCCCGCTATGGTGATGGTTTACAAGCTGGACGAGACTGTCGCAACTCCCGTGAATGCGGCGGGCAGCTACTACAATATTTTCCATCACTGGCTTTTCCGCCCTCAGTGTGACCAGACGGAAAACGCGGTTGTTTTCTACATGGCTGACACTGACCTTTATACCGGCGCTTCCCTCTGTCTGGATGAATGCGCCCAGGCCGAACCGGTGACCGCTGACCCTGGCACCCCTGCCCCTGACACCAGCAGCACCACCAAGACCGGCAGCAAATAAGCCATTACCGTTTTCTCCTTATGCGCCCCCCGTGAGGTTCATCACGGGGGGCTTTTATAAAAAAGAGGTGGCCTTAATGGATGAACAGAATATTGATAAAGGGTATCACGTCCGACTTTATACCAACTTTGCAAAGCGTGTCAATTCCACCAAACGCCCCAGCCTGGACGCATACGAGAGACGCGTAGCGTTTTATGCAAAACTGCCTTTTTCGGTTGACAATCCGACTATCAATATAAGGTATAATTCCCTGGACATTTCCCCTCAATGGACGTACGCTTATATCGACGAAACGGAAAGCTATTACTGGGTAACCAAGATCGAAACCCAACGGGCTAACTGGTGGTTTATTTCGCTGACGATTGACCCCCTGGCAACCTATAAGGACAGCATCACCGAAACCCAGGCATACATTGAATATGGTTTTAATTCGGATGCATCCGGAGCAGTTTTCCGGTTGCAGGATACCCGGCAGAATATCAGCAGTAATCCCACCATCAGCACCGAAACCAGTGATTTTGTGACAGATGTTTTCGACATTGACACGGGCTGCTATATCTTGCAGGCGGTGGGGCAAAACAGCGTCGGGGCATACGCCCTCAGCCTGTCGCAGCTTTCCGGTATGTGGCGACTTGTTAATCTGGACATTGACACCAACCTTACAGCCGCCCTTGCCACCGATACCGCCTTGATGGCCCCAGTGAACATTACAAAATATATGGCTCAACACCTTCTCTTTGAAGGCTCCGCTTTTGATTCCATCCGGTCTTGCACCTGGATTCCCCTTTCCCTGGACAAGGCGGGCAACGGCAGTACCGGCCTGTGGTTGGGCTCTTTCAATACTGGTATGACGGTCCGTTTCTTGTCGGAAAGCATCGACGCCCGGAAGATCGAAGCCGAAACCGATATTGATATTCCCTGGCCCGCGGCAGACTGGAAGCGAATGAACTGTATTCTTTCCCTTTATGTTCCGATGTTTGGTACTGTTTCACTCCCTATTGACAAGTGCAACAACGCGGACAGCATACACTTGAAAGTGGCCTTTGACCCCCTGGACGGTACGGCGTCCCTTCATGTTACTTGTGCGGAATATACCCTTTATTTGGGGTCTGTAAGTCTGGCGGCGTCCTATGCAATCGGCTCCAGCAACGTGAGCGCAAAAAGTTTTGCATCCGGGGCTTTGCAGATGATCGAGGGCGGATTCACCGCAGGCGGCGGGGTGGTAAATACTATTTTGCCCTGGAAGGATGGCGGGCTTTCGCAGATCGGGGAAGGCGTTGGGCAGATGGCACAGGGGTACTTGCAGACTGTGACACCTACTGTTACCTGTATAGGCAATATGAGTGGCTCTAATGCAATCATGCAGGATATGGAAACAAAGTTGACTTTGTTCTACTATCCGCCCATTGATGATGCAGGGTTTCAGGGTCTTTATGGTTATCCTGTTATGAGGGTATCCAATCCGGTTGATGGCTATTGCAAAACACGCGGCTTTTCTCTGGAAGATTCAAAAGCCATGGCCGGGGAAATCGCCTATATTAACGGCGCTATGGATTCCGGCGTATTCATTGAATAGAGGTGAAAACATGTATACACTTTATCCCTACATGGCAGCCGCACCGGCTCCCGTGTACCAGGGCGGCAGCTTATCCAGTGATTTACTGGCATACTGGACGCGGAGCCTGTACCAGCGGGTCGGGGCACTGATTACCTTTGAAGGGCTCCCCGAACAGGGGCCCGGTCAAGTCGGTTGGGATTATACCGCGTTCATGTATCAGCTCATTCGGTACGGTTACGCGGTTGTGTTCCGCTCCAAAACCTACGGCGTAGTAGTACAGCACGGCACCCCCTATGGTTTTGGGCTGCAATGGCAGCCCCGTGGCATGATGGTGAACAATCAGTTTTTTCAGTTTGACCGGCCTTTGGAAATCGGGCGGGAATGCGCTGTCATTAAATTCACCCCCGACTATAGGGGGATTTGGGATTTGATTACTAAAGCCGCGACGGAATTGATGGTGCAGGAAATTTCCATTCGCTGCACCGCTATCAATACCCGGTTGCAGTTTGGCGGCGTCGCATCCAACGACAACACCGCGCAGAGTATCAAGGGTATTTTCGAGCGGCTGCAAAACGGTGAACCTGCAATCACTGTTGATAAGTCTTTGATGGAACCCAGACCCACCGACAAAAACGCCGAGTATAAACTGCCTTTTATGGTTATCAATCAAGACCCCAGCAACGGCGAACTTTTGATCAGGCAGTACGACGCTTTTGATCGGATTATCCGCAATTTCTACCGTGAGTTGGGTATTAAGATGGGCAGCGATAAGAAAGAACGCCTTGTTGTGTCCGAACAGGAAAGCAACGACGCCGAAACGTTCAACCGGCGGGAAGTTTGGCTCACTCAGCTGCAAAAAAGTCTGCCCATTGTAAACAGTATGTACGGCCTGAACATTACCGCTACTTTGAACGAACCGGAAGAGGTGAACAATTATGCCGATGTATCCCGCGACACTGACGAACCAGCAGGGGAACAGACTGGACACTCTGGGGTTGCTCAGAGCTGACCCCCAACTTTTTGACGATTTGCAGCTCCCCGAGGGCTTAAACAAACAGCTTTGTATTGATACAATCATCTCAGAACATGGCCGCGCACCGCTGGCGCATCCTGACCCTGGTTATATGCGGTATATGATCGGTGCATGGTCCCGCCGGAACTTTATCACCTGGCAAAAGTTATATGATACTCAACTTTTGCAGTATAACCCCCTTTGGAATAATGACCGATACGAAACCGAAACCAACAACACCCAGCGCAACACCAACGGCACCGGGACCCTTGACAGTACGGTAAACGGCACTCACAACAGCAAGGAACAGGGCACTAATACCGCCAAACATACCGAAAAAGAAAACAGCTTGACCAAAAGCCTTGCAGATACCACCGAAACCCGAACAACCGATACAACCGGTAACAGTGTAACAGATGGTACTACCCACAGTGAAACCGATGGGAACGGCACCAGCGACGGAACCAGCACCACAGACACCACCAACAACCAGACAAGCCACAGCACCACCACCAGTCACACCGAAACCGAGAGCACCGTAAAAGACGAAGCCGAGGGAAAAACAGTGCATGATATTTCCCCCGAAAATGCCCCGGATTATCAGCCGGACGATACCACCAGTACAACCGATACAAAAACCACTACCAGCAACGGCACCGAGGACGGCGAGAGCGAAACAAACGGTACTGTAAATGATATCGGAAATTCTCATACTGTTACCCATGGGGAAACCACTCACCACGAAACCGGCGACGGCACGAGCCATTCCGAAACAAATACAACCGGTCATGAGGACATGAACGGTACTTTGCATTCGACTTCAACAACAGAATTTGGTCAGCAGGCTGGCAGCGAGGACGGCGCACAGCATACCATTGACCGAGGGGCAACAGATCAGACTGTCACCGATACGGACACCACCAGCACCGAGGCAATGAACGAAATGTATACCCATGAGTTTCACCAGTGGGGGTCCATCGGAGTTATCACTTCTCAGCAGCTTATCCAGCAGGAACGGGAAGTCGTACAGTATAATGTGTATATGACAATCGCGGAATACTATCACAGGGAATTTTGCCTCAAATTCTATTGATGATGGTATAATAGAAGAAAAGGGGGTGATATCATGGCGGAGCTTGCAACAGTTATTAGTAACACCGGCGTAGCCGGGGTACTGGCTGTAATTCTTTTGTACGTTTGGAAAACTCAGAGAGAGGATAACCAGAAAGAAGAAAAGCGGCACCAGGCACAAGAAGAAAAGCACTTACAGGTGATTGAGCGAAACACCAAAGCAATCACCAAATTGATCGAAATTGTGGAAAGGAGCTTGGAACATGGCTGACGGACCTACTTATAACCCCGACAACACCCCGGCATACGCTCCCGAGTATCCCGCACCGTACAATGCCGCCGGGCACCAGTACGCTTTTGACCTGAACTGGATTGTTGAACGCCTGAAAATCAACAATCACGGAATCAACACCAACCGGGAAAACATCGACAAAAACCGGACTGACCTGGACGAACTGGGGGACAGTCTGGCAGAAGCGCTGCGGCAGATCAGACTTTTACAGGCCAAACTTTGCAACGGGGAGTTTGCAAAGGACGATTTTCTGAAATGGGCGGATAATAACCTGCCCTGTATCGTTGGCAATGCTGCACAGCATGTTTTCCCCGGCCTGACCCCTGACGGGCATATTGTTTTCTTTATGCCCGCAAACTGGCAGTTTTTGGATATTGACGTAATCGCCGACCCTGACAGCCCTTGTTATGGCCGGATTACGTTGAAATTTTAAAGAGAGGTGTATATCATGCATTGCAATCACCGCTGTTACGAATGCCACATCCCCGCCTGCCCCGCCCGCATCCGGCAGTCCAGCGCGCCCCGGCTTTTGCCCAGGTTCGCAGCACCCCCCGAGGGGCGCGCGGCCCAGGTTGAGAGAGCCCTGCCTTTGGTTATTCACAACGGGGCAACCTACATGAGCCGCCGCTGTGTTCCGGCTAATACCGCACTGCCTGACACTGACCCCTTCTACAATGAGTCGTGGGTCATGGTGTATGACATGAACGCGCAGGTAGCCCAGTACCGCGAGGAAGTCGCCCAGCTTTCCCAGCAGGTGACCGATTTTGGCGGCAAGATTGACAACTGGGAACAGCTCATCGTACAATGGACGGCCCTTATTCAGGGCTGGCAGAACCAGTTCCCCGAGCTGGCCAAGGACCTTGCAGCAATCACCGAGCGGGTGGCAGCCATTGAAACCCAGCTTGATCAGGCCCTGGAAGATATCACGGCATTGCAGACTACCCAGCAGACCCACACCAAGCAGATCGCCGCCAATACTCAGGGTCTGGCAGACCTGACCCCCCGTGTTGCTGCGGCGGAAACTCACCTTTCGGCCCTGGACGAAGAACAGAAAGTACAGGATGAACACCTGAACAACCTGGACGCATCCCAGACCGAACAGGATACCCGGATTCAGGCCGCCCATGACCTGGCAGTACAGGCAAAGACTACCGCCGACAACAACACCCAGCAGATCACCGAGAATGCCGGGAAGATCGCGGCAAATGCCGCCGAGATTGCCAAACATGCCGAACAGCTGAAAGCACTCAAAGCCGCAGACACGGCCCTTGATGGCAAAATCTCCCAGAATACCGCGGCTATTGCTCAGAATACCGCCGACATTGCCCAGGCAAAAACTGATATTAAACAGGCCGCAGCCGCGGCACAGCAGGCCCAGGACACCGCGACCCATGCGGATGCAGCCGCGGCCCAGGCTCAGACTACCGCCCAGGCAGCCCAGAAAGCCGCCCAGGCGGCACAGTCGGCGGCAGATCAGGCCAAGGCTGACAACACCACCCAGGATGGCCGCCTGGATGCACTGGAAGAGGAACAGACGGCCCAGGGTGGCCGCCTGGATTCTCTGGAAGCTGCACAGCAGCAGACCGCCCAGGATGTGGCAGGCCTGAAAGATGGGTCTACTGAACTTCCTTATGTGAAGAAGGTGAACGGCAATGCTACTGGCACTCTGGCTGTTGAAAATATCTCTGTCCGCGGAACTGCTACTGTCGGCGAGCCTGTGAACGACACCGACGCCGCGTCGAAAAAGTACGTTGACCAGGCTGTCCAGAATGCGACCGGCGGCATTACCCCGGATGTCAGCAAACTTAAGCAGGATGTGGCCGCACTTCAGGAATCTCAGACTACTCAGGATTCTAAGATCAGCGCAGCAGCACAGACCGCCCAGACTGCCCAGGAAACTGCACAGGCAGCTAAAACCACCGCAGATCAGGCGGCCCAGGACGTGGCCAGCATCAAAAACGGGTCTACCGCCCTTCCTTATATCAAGGACACCGGCGACACCGTAACTGGTACTTACGACTTTACCGGCGGTACTTTGCAGGTCGCAGCGCCTACCCGGCCCGCGGATGCTGCTACTAAGAAATACGTTGACGATGCTGTCAGTCAGGCTACTGACCCTGAACTTACGGGGCGTGTCGAGGCGCTCGAAACCTGGCAGCCGAAGGTCGAAACCTGGCAGGAACAGCAGGATACTGAAATCGCAAACCTGAAAAACGGGACTACGGCACTTCCCTACCTGAAAAAGACCGGAGATACCGGCACCGGCACTTTCAACTTTACCGGGGCCGCTCTGCAAATCGCCGAACCGACCCAAAACAACAATCCTGCCTCAAAACAGTACGTTGACCAGGCTGTGGCCGCTGCTAACAATCCAAGCGGGGCGAACGGGCACATTGTTTTTGAAGATGCTATTTTCGTCAACGAGGGTAACAGAGCTACTATTACTAAAGAAAGCAATGACCGTGTGTGCGTTATGTCCTTTTCTGCCAGCCTGTCATCCGCAAGTGACACTGATCATATCACAGCATTCCTCTGGGATGATACCACTACCGATACCGTTAAGATTAACGGTTTTAATGTTACTTCTGTTTCCAACACTAGTCTTACAATGCATGCGTACGGTAATGGCGTAATTGTCAAATATAAATTTGTATCTGACAACTAACCCAATGCCCCGCTACGGCGGGGCTTTCTTTTTGGCAAAATTTTCCAGGGCATTTCCAGTTTTTTCCAGCGGTTTGTCATAGTAAA
>ERZ1090861.1113-NODE-1113-length-14369-cov-14.111918_pt1 | contig 14369 bp, 10 predicted proteins | sample MGYA00478482_ERZ1090861 | MGnify/ENA primary metagenome ERZ1090861 (study PRJEB33644, sample SAMEA5815744) | chicken gut metagenome | biome: Chicken; feature: Gastrointestinal Tract; material: Caecum | place: Ireland | collected 2019-01-01 | study: A study of... | reverse complement strand
CTGGTTCTTATCAAAGAAAATTTTCCCCATAGACACAGAAAATTTTACGCCCTCTCCAAAATAGCGAAAAACTGCCGCACCTATGATTTTTTTATCCTTGATGCGACAGCCTCCATAAAACACCAGCGTTAACAACCGATTTGTTTAGAAAGACTTGCCTCAAATATAGCTCTTGATTTTCTCAAGTAACATTAGCTATCCTCCCTGATGACAAGCAAAATCTGATTATTGTAACGCATCTTCAATCGCTACCCAGTGTTCATCCGCCATATCCTGGGCGAACACAGTATTATTGAGATACAGTCGATTATCCTTATCCCGAACGAATCCCCAATGCAGACTCTTTTCCCCGGCATACGCTTTAAATGCATTGAATTTATTCTCTATTTGAATGTCGATGTTTTTATTCTGTCCATGACTCTCACCGCCCTTAGTCTCAATAACCCAAACGGTGCCGTCCTTCATCATAACGATGTAATCGGCATAGAACAGCCACTGGTGCTGAAGTCCGTCTACATAGACAATAGAGAAGTACTGCTGCCCGGTATCACCGTTTTTGTATACCCACTCAATATCCTCCCGACTCTCGCAATATTGCTCAAAAAGCATTTCCGATGTGCTGCGCACCAGACTTGTGGCATAGCCTGAGGTGTATTCCTGATAGGCGTTACGGAGATATTCCACCTCATTTTTCACGCCGGGGTCATAGCGGAAGAAATCCTGCTCCGGAATATGGAATACGGATTTCTTCGGATGGAGCAGCATACTCATCTGCCGAGACATATCCGATGTAACTTCCCGGAATTCCTCCTTTAGTAGATGTACATTGTTGATGATAAATGCATAAAATTCAGCTGTTTCAAGGGCAAGTAGCTTTTTAGTATTTGAGCCACTCCCTTTGCGGAACAGCCGCTCCAGAATCGTTTTGACCTTGGCAGTAGGCATTCCGATAGTTTTCTTGATGGAATCCACGCAATGAAGCAACTCCATGCCGTATTTGTGAGTATCCACCTTCTTGCGGGTGGTATAATAGTTCGTACTCTCAGCCACCATGTCGGTGCGCACATATTTCCCGTAGAGCGCATGACCGAGTATTTCGGTACCAAAACAATATCCTGCAGCTTCAAGGCGAACCTTGTTATCGGCTTTGACAGTTCCCAGTCCGTATTTTTTAACCAGTGCATCATAAATTTTATACAGAACTTCTCGCTCTCCGAGGCCGTCAAAGTCCTGATCTCGGATTTGTTTTTCCAGCGTGAAGGTTTTGCATTTCTCCTTCAAAAACAGTCGGCGAGTTTCATACGCCTTGTCCATGTTAGAGATCAACCCAGCCTTATATTTTTCATCAAATGTATACACATAGCAGAAATCCAGCAAGTCATCCTCGTAGTGCTTCGCCTCCGGCATCCGGCGGATACGCCCGATGGTCTGAATTTCAAAGCTCTCGCTCATGCCCTCTCGTAGCTTAACGAGAATTTTTGCCCGTGGGCAGTCCCAACCTGTGCTAATGGCCTGCTTCATGAGCAAAAACACGGGGATACCATCGTTCTCCGTCAGGTTGTCCGGGAGATCTTTTTTATCCTCACTCATCCACTTGCTAACCATTCCGTTATTGTAGGTATAGCCCATACTTTCCAGCTTGCGTTCCACAGCGGTGATGGTTTCCGGTCTGCCATTGGGAAACTGAATCAGCACCAATGGGCGAATATTCTTTCCCTTTTCCTGATAGCGGCTGGTGATGGCTTTTCGCTTTGCATCGGCAAGGTCAAGGAGATAATCATAATCGTCTGTAATCTCAAGATTCTCCTCAATACCCTCATTCACATACAGGGCTTTAGTGATCAGTCCCGCACCGATAACGTCCGCCTCGTCAATCTCAAAAAATTCATACCGTTTATTCTGGACAGCGGTTGCGCTGACACGAATAATGTGTTTGGCAGAAAAGGCATCAATGATGCTTTTGGCCTTGGCTGTATTGTTGGAATGCTCCTCATCAATAATGACCGTAAACTCCACACCATTGCGGTGAGCATCCGCAATACGGTCAAACAAGTTCTTCCGTTCACTGTCCCGGATGGCGGTATTACCCCGTTTCGTGACAAGCTCCCAGTTGATAAAGGTAGTGCTGCCGGGAACGAAGCCACCGGACAACGCTTCAAACAGATTCTGTGTCACTCGTCCGGGCGCAAATTTGCACATTTTATTTCTGCTTTGTTCTTCCAGATTGCCCTTGCCGGGGCAGAGCCATATAAACGCCATGTTATTTGACACGTTGGTCAGGAATTTATCTACATAGTCGATCAGGATAATGGTCTTGCCCGCCCCGGTGGGCGCTTTCATAATAATTGTCTGTTTGCTACCATTCTTCGTCGTTAGGTCAAGGAGCTTAATGACAGCCTTTTCCTGAAAATCGAACAAATTGATGGTCAGTCCGGAATTTACCATGCTTCGCCCACCTCCTGCATTTCAAATTTGAAGTAATTATCCGGAATAATATGTATCTCCACGTTACTGAACAGTTCATTCTGACTGGTAGTTAGCAGCACATTCTTGGAGATATACAGTGCGCTGATCTCGTCATACTGTGTCCAGTTTTGCTCCAATTCATCTGCTTCAGCATCAGACATGATTATTCGGTAGGTACTGTTATCAATTTTCACCCCATGTTCCAACTGAATCATCTCCTGAATATGAGCAAGTAGCATTTCACTCACATCTTCTGAATCCTTCGAAACAAAGTCTGTACGATAATATTTCAAATTTGCAGGTATATTATTTTCATAAACTGTTTTGTCTGGTCTCCTTCCCGTAATAATTGTTTGAATACGAGGATATGTTACACATGAACAGATATCATTTTCATTGTTTGTGCATAAAATGAATTTTCTGTGGCCTAAGTCACTTTTATTCAATTCCAAAACGGCTTGCGCTGTACTTCCTGAACCTGCAAAAAAATCCAGCACAGTGCATGATTTATCTGGAAATTGACCAATAATAGTTTTTAGTAGTTTTACGCTCTTAGGGAAGCTAAAAGCTCGACTTCCAAGAACATTAATAAGCGCACGTGTTCCATCTGTTGTAAACCCAACATCTTCACTTTCAAGAACGCTAGAAAATCCAGTTTTATCGCTCTGCAGATCTTTTAAAAATTTCTTTTCACGCGGTCTTCCTTTTGGAGAACTAGGCCATAATATTCTATCTTCTGCAATCATGCGTGCAATGGTATCTCGACTTTTAGACCATCCACGATTAGGATTCGGAGGATATATGTTTCCAGTATTAGGGTCTACAATATCAAAGTGCAAATTTGGACGACGTGAAGAATCAGCCAATCCTGAAAGGTCTATACTTGCCCAAGGCCCACGAGGATCATTATCTGGATTCTTATATTTGCTAATATCTTTCGTGCGGCCTAAAAGAGTAAATTTATCGCTTTTGGAATAAACAAGAATATATTCATGATCAGAGGAAATCATATTAATGTTTCGGCTATCTGCACGTTGTCTGCATTTCCAAATAAAAGTTGCCTGATAGTTTAATTCCGAAAAAAGATCATCGCAAAGCAATTTGAGCCCAGCATATTCAGCGTCATTAATGCTAATGAAAATAACCCCTTTTTCTGATAATAATTTATAAGCGATTTTGAGGCGAACCGCCATAAAGGACAGCCATTTGGAATGTCTGAAACCGTCATCTTTACCAACATAACTATCATTATAAACAAAATCGCCGCCAAGGTTATATGGTGGATCGATATATATGACATCAATCTTTCCTTCATGAGTCTTTTCTAGTAGTCGTAGGCTGTGTAGGTTATCGCCCTCCAGCAAAAAGTTGTATGTGTCTCCAGGTATTGCACAGATTTCTCGTTCCGGCACCTCGGTGAACACAGGGATATTATCCCTCATTTGTATATCAACATCTTCTTCGTGCCGCTCCCATACAAGACCGTATTTCTTCTCATTCAGTGCACTTTCAATTTCGCCAATGGCAATTAGTACATTGTCATCATCTTTATGTTCCTCACGGATGGTCTGGAGAAATTCTAGCATCCGCTGGCGTTTTTGTTTTGATAGATTAGCCATCATTTTTCTCCTCTTCGTTGATATATTCTACAATGTCCCCAAAATCACAATCCAACACGCTGCAAATACGACTCAATACCGTAAGCGTTACTTCTTCGTTCTTTCTCATTCGTGTTAGTGTGTTGGGGGCAATATCAGCAGCCTTACGCATTTCTGCTTGGCTCATTTTTTTGTCAATCAGAAGTTTCCAAAGACGATTATATGATACAGCCATGTGGCACCTCCTTGTCTAACGTATGAAACCGTGTTTATTATAACGCATTATTCATCTATTTTCAACAGATATTCGCATTGTGTTGCGATTTCCATAAAGAGCATCTCATTCTCAATACCTTTCACGGCTCCATCCTGAAACTTCTCATAATGTAAATTACCTGTAGTGTCTGGACTCTCCTTGTTTTTTTGTCGTATGTACGATATATTTCTATATATAATGAAAATTTGGAGGTCACCTGAATGGCACGAGGTAAAAGTATAAATCTCTTTCTTATGGATGGAGACGCAAACGGACGTATAAAATGCACAATTACAAATTGGACTGGTGTAGCTTATAAAATTCCAAGAACAGAATTAGATCAATGTAAAGAACGAAATGACTTAAAACAGAGTGGGGTCTATTTTCTTTTCGGAAATTCTGACGAAACAGGTAAAGGCGTTGTTTATATAGGGCAGGCAGGTACAAGAAAAAACGGTGAGGGAATTTTATATCGTCTCATGGAACATAAACGCAATCCAGAAAAAGATTATTGGACTGAGGCTATTGTATTTACTACCTCCAATAACTCTTTTGGCCCAACAGAAATAAGTTATCTTGAAAATCGCTTTTGCAAATTGGCCATTGAAGCCAAGCGCTATGAAGTAAAAAACAGCAATGACCCTACTCCTGGAAATATAACTGAGGAAAAAGAAAGTGAAATGGAAGAATTTATAGATTACTCAAAAGTTATTATGGGTGCTCTTGGATATAAATTATTTGAACCAATAATTAACAAATCATGCATCGAAAAACAAGACACCCCAAAAATCGCTGAGGCAGATCAAATTCCCTTGTGTCTTGAGCGGGTCATTAAAAATGTAGGAAAAGTGGAAGCAAATGGTATTCAAACTTCAGAGGGCTTTGTAGTTCTTAGTGGTAGCCGTATCTCACCACAAGACGATAATACCATTCCTGCAGTAATAAAAGAGCGCAGAAAATCTGCACCTATTGACACAAATGGTATTCTGAAAGAAGATCTCCTATTTACCAGTCCTTCTTATGCTGCCATGTTTGTAATAGGAAAAAGCGCAAATGGACTAACTAGCTGGAAAACACAAGACGGAAAAACATTGAAATCTCTTGAGAATGAGGAAACCTGATATATTATTGAATCATTTCCTAGGTACCTATTGAGCTTAATATGCGGGGTAGATATTATCTACTCCGCACAAAGCTCAAATTTAATATATTCTCAATTTTCGAACGTACATATGAATAAAAATTCCACAAATTTGCCGTTACTGGAAAATCCCTTCTATACACAAACTTTGTTCTATATTTTATTTTTTGCATTGCACACCACTTATGTATATCTCTCATTCTAAAACCGTCACCTGCTTCTATACGTTTCGATAAATATGAGAATTTCACCACATCTGATTCCGATTGCAAGTGTAAATAAAACCATACATTGTAATAACGAATTGCCACTATGCCCATCTTTATATTTCTCCCTTCCGTTAAATTATATTTTTGCCATAAAGTTATTACTTTCGCCATATTTTGCAAGAAACTGCCCCCCTTAAAGTCCCCAAGAGGACAATCGCAAAAAATGAAGCTGAAAATTGCAGAAAAAATATGTAAATAAAGGACATCTAACTTACCAGAAACGGCGTATTTTCGGGCTTTTTCAAATTTACATTTATGCCAAGAATAAAGTTTGAACACCATAGATCACTATAAAATGTAATTATCCATTTTGATAAAAACTTTATTTATAACAAAACGGCATTGCACTTCCAGTTAATTAAAGAAAATGCAATGCCATTCTTTTTTCTGGTTTTGTGAAAATATATCCTTTCGCCAAAACGTATAATACCTGTTCTCCCAGGTCTATCCCCCTGGGTAAATCAATTTCCCTATACTCATTCTACGGAAACAGAAACACACACCTATTTTCGCTCCAAATCGGCAGAAACCTTTGATTTACTGGGCTTTTCTCGTGAGCAGAGCGACTGTTTCCACATGCACCCCCTGGGGAAACATATCGCACACCGCCACTTTTTCCAACCTATACTCCTCCTGGCACAGCACTTTCAGATCCCTTGCCAGGGTAGCAGAGTCACAGCTTACATATACAATTTTCTCCGGCTTCATTTTCAGCATAGTATCCAGGACAGCTTCATCACAGCCTTTTCTGGGAGGATCCACTACGATCACGTCTGCGTATATGCCTTCTTTTTCGTATTTTTCCGGCAGGACTTCCTCTGCTTTTCCTACGAAAAACTCTGCATTTGTGATACCGTTCAGCTTAGCGTTTCTCCTGGCGTCTTCTATAGCAGGAGGGACGATTTCCACTCCATAGACCTGTTTTGCTTTCTGGGCCAGGAACAGGGAAATGGTGCCGATCCCGCAGTAGAGATCCCAGACTGTCTCTTTCCCTGTAAGTCCCGCATATTCCAGAGCAGTTCCATAAAGTTTCTCTGTCTGTACCGGGTTTACCTGATAGAAGGACAGGGGAGAGATCTGATACTGGATTGTTCCGATATAATCTGTGATATATTCTTTTCCCCAGAGAGGGATCACCTTTTCTCCCAGGATCACATTATTTCTTTTGGTATTTACATTAAGAGAAATGCTGGTCATTCCCGGAATATCCTTTAAAGCAGCCACAAGGCTGTCCTGAGCCGGTATCCTGTTTCCGTTAATGATGAGGCAGACCATGATCTCACCGGTCTTAAATCCGTACCTGAGAAGGATATGGCGGACTAGTCCTGTTCCTGTCTTTTCGTCATAAGGTTCTGCATGGCAGGTTTCCATATAAGCCAGGATCCGGTTAAGGATCTCTTCATTTACCTTTACTCCTAAAAGGCAGTCCCGGTTTGGCACAATGCTGTGAGTCCTTCCTGCGTAGAATCCGGTGACGATTTCTCCTTCTTTGTTTCTCCCCACAGGGAACTGGGCTTTATTCCGATAGCGCCAGGGCTCTTCCATTCCCAGGACTCTTTCTGCCTGTATATCCGCAAATCCCCCGATACGCTGGAGATTTCCCAGGACTTTCTTTTTCTTAAATTCCAGCTGCTTTTGGTATGAAAGGAACTGGAGCTGGCAGCCCCCGCAGGCTCTGGCGATGGGACATCTGGCTTCTGTCCGGTCCGGGGACGGTCTGAGTACCTTCAAAAGCCGGGCATATCCATAATTTTTCTTGACCTTCATGATTTTTACCTCTGCCCGATCGCCAATGACCGTATCCTTTACAAACAGCGTATAACCATCTGCTTTTCCGATTCCCTCTCCGTCATGTCCCATATCCTCTATATCAATTGTCAAAATGTCGTTTTTCTTAAATTCCATAGACGCTCCTTTTACATGAAAAAAGCAAAAACAGCCGGACTTTTGCTTTGTCCGGACAGCTTCTGCTTTTCTGTCCTCTGTGCTAGTACAGCCGTTAACCGCCTAACGGCACAGGCTGATCATCTCTGCCCGCCAATCTACATTTTACAGACTGCTTTTCCGCAGATTTGATTCAAAGAGACGGTTGTATCCCAGCCAGTCTTTCTGTTCTCCTGCTCCGTTAAAGATTTCCGTAAGAGTTTCCATCTTGGCGTCGGTATTGTCCGCCAGATTTAAGGCGACCGCCTCTGCCAGAGCCGGTTTCTTTGGAGAACCATACTCCAGCTCCCCGTGGTGGGCAAGAATACAGTGCTTCACTTCACTTTCCAGCTTCTCCGGAAATCCGGGGATCTCCCTGGCCTTGTCATGGACCATCTCTGCGCCGATCATAATATGACCCAGAAGCTGACCATCATCCGTATAGTCGTTTTTCGGAAAAGGACTCAGTTCTCTGGTTTTTCCGATATCGTGGAGCATAGCGGCAGTAAGCAGCAGATCCTGATTCAGCACAGGATAAGTTTTACAGTAGTACTGGCAAAGCCTGGTCACACTTAAAGTATGCTCCAGCAGGCCGCCGATAAAACCGTGGTGAACGGTCTTGGCAGCGGAATTTCCTTTAAAGGCCCGGATAAACTCTTCGTCTTCCTCAAAAAAGCTCATCAGAAGCCGGTGGAGATAGGGATTTTTCACCTGTGCTGCACAGCCTAAAAGTTCCTGGTACATGGTATCTACGTTCTTATCGCTTACCGGAAGGTAATTTCCCGGGTCATACTCTCCCTCTCCGGCTTTTCTGGCCCGTTTGATGCTTACCTGCAGACTTCCCTGAAAGCTGGTCACATCTCCCACTACGTCTATGTAATCCAAAGGATCAAATTCATCAATTCCCAGAGAGTTTGGCTCCCAGATCTTTCCGTCTATGGTTCCGGTTTTGTCCTGAAGGATCACGTTTTCATAAGGCTTTCCGTTTTTGGTCACAGCCGCCTGTTTATGCTTGCATAAATAAATTCCTGATATTTTTTCTCCTTCACGGAGTTCGCTGATAAATTTCATGGTTTTATGCCCTTTCTATTTTGCCCTTAATGTTACTTCAAAAGATACCTCCACATACCCTTCTGTCCCCTGGCGCATAGCTTTCACATCGATGGTCTCTCCTGCTTTGCAGGCTTTCAGTTGCTGTTGATATCCCTTTACCGTTTCCACAGTCTCTCCGTTAATCTCAGTGATCACATCACCGTTCTGGATCCCTACCTGCATAGCCGGGGAGTCCACTTCTACCTCTTCCACGAAAACGCCTTTGGGAATTCCCTTCTTTTCAGAAATTTCTGAAGTAATATTGGTACCGGTCACTCCCATGTAGATCATGTCCTGATTATCCGACAGTGTTTGAATCAGTTCCCTGCTGTCTGAGACAGACAGGCCTGTGATCAGATTCTGGGTATCCTCACTGGCAAAAGACTGGGCAATAATACCGATGATCTCTCCATCCAGATTTACGATCACACCGCTGCCCTGACTGCTTCCGGCAATGTCCGTAGTGATCAGACCGTATTGGGCATCTACTCTGGACACAGTATTGGATGTGGAGGTTACGATTCCGTAACCGACAGAATCACTATACCCCATAGGACTGCCAATTGCAAGTACTGGTTCTCCCTGCTTTACATTATAGGACTCACCCAGCGGAGCTATGGCTATGGCCTGCTGGGTCTCTGCAGGCACCTCAGATTTTGCAACTTTTAAAATGGCAACGCCTGTGTTGCTGTCTGCTTTCTGGAACCGGGCTTCATTTATAGTTCCATCACAGAAAGTCACTTCAATCCGATCTACATTTTCCACAATCCTGTACTCCGTGAGTATATAGTATTCCTGTCCGCTTTCCGCTACCAGAAGTCCGGAGATCTGACTTTCATAGGGTGTCTGGAACCAATCCTGGTCATTTTGCCGGCTATTGACAGTTACGATTGCTTTTTCCGCCTCCTGGGCAGTGGCAAAAATATCGGAATACAATGTCTGATAGTCTTCCGGAGTCATTTCCTGAATAATGGTCGTCTGCTCCGTTTGTGTATCTTCCTGGTCCTCCTGGACTTCTTCCTGCTCTTCTTCTGTCTCCTGTGTGCCGTTCTGGAACTGTACTTCCCGGTCGCTTTGCCGCTCTTCGGCCCGCTGGAGCAGACCCGGCGCCAGGGCGCCGAAAACCATGGCCGCAGCCAGGCCGAAAACCGCTCCGGATCCTGCCAGCTTTCCTATCTGCCTTGCCAGCTTTTTCTTATCCAATGGCTTGGCCTTTATGGTTTCTTTCATAAATTCATAAGAATCCCCGGGTTCCCCTTTCTCTGTTCCGGCTGCCTCTTCCCGGGAATCCTGACTTACCTGGGCAGTCTCATTTTCCTGGCTTTCCTTTTCTTCTCCTGTCTCTTCTTTGACTGTTTCTCTCAGGTTTTCTTCCCGATCAAACTCTTCTTTTCTATCTTCGCCCATATTCCTTGCTCTCCATGTGTCAGATTTCAGAATGCTCTCTGGCATATTTTTGTCTATTATACTGAAAATTTATGAACTTTTTATGAAGAATATACAAATATTCCTCTCTGCTTCGGAAAAAAAGGGCTCCAAAAGCTTTTCATTCCCAAGTATTTCATGTAGAATAGAATGGACATAAAATTTGATTTTAACAAGGTGAAGAAGATGAACGAAAAAGCATTAAAGACTTTAGAATATGATAAGATCATAGAACTTCTGGAAGGCTTTGCTACTTCCCCTATGGGAAAAGATATGTGCCGTCGCCTTACCCCTTCTGAAGATCTTGAAGAGATAGAGGTACTCCAGCAGGAAACTGCCGATGCCCTGGCAAGAGTCTATCAGAAAGGCTCCCTCTCCTTCGGTGGGGTAAAGGATATCCGGGGATCTTTAAAAAGACTGGAGATCGGTGGAACACTGGGAACCGGAGAGTTTCTGGATATTGCCGGCCTTCTGGAAAATGCCGGCCGGGCAAAGTCCTATTCCCGGCGGGATACAGAGAATGTGCATACAGACTCTCTGGACCCCATGTTTGAAGTTCTGGAACCTCTCACTCCTCTGTCCACAGAGGTCCGCCGCTGTATCCTGTCTCCGGAGGAAATCGCAGATGATGCCAGTCCGGGACTCCGTCAGGTCCGCCGGAATATGAAGAACATTAATGAAAAGATCCACAGCCAGCTGGCTTCCTATATCAGTGGAAGTTCCAGGACCTACCTCCAGGACGGGGTGATCACCATGCGGAACGGCCGGTACTGCATTCCCGTAAAATCCGAGTACAGAGGCCAGGTTCCCGGTATGATCCACGACCAGTCCTCTACCGGTTCTACGGTTTTTGTGGAGCCTATGGCTGTGGTAAAGCTGAACAACGACCTTCGGGAAATGGAAGTAAAGGAGCAGGCGGAAATCGAAAAGATTCTTTCCAGCCTCAGCCAGACTGCGGCAGAAAACCTGGAGCTGATCCAGGATGATCAGAAAGTCCTGGCTCAGCTGGACTTTATCTTTGCCCGTGCCCTTCTGGCCAAATCCCAGAACGCCACAGAACCCCGTTTTAATACAGAGGGGATTATTGATCTGAAAAAAGCCCGGCATCCCCTGATCGAAAAACATCAGGTGGTACCCATTGATATCCGTCTGGGAGAAGATTTTGACCTTCTGGTAGTCACCGGTCCCAATACAGGAGGTAAAACTGTTTCCTTAAAAACAGTAGGTCTTCTTACCCTTATGGGCCAGTCAGGACTCCACATTCCTGCCTTCGATAATTCCCGGCTCAGCGTTTTCCGGGAAGTCTACGCCGATATCGGAGACGAGCAGAGTATTGAACAGTCCTTAAGTACCTTTTCCTCCCATATGACGAATGTTGTCCGGTTCCTGGAAAAGGCAGACCGGGATTCTCTGGTTCTTTTTGACGAGCTGGGAGCAGGAACAGATCCCACCGAGGGAGCCGCTCTTGCCATTGCGATCCTGTCCCATCTTCACAGTCAGGGAATCCGAACTATGGCTACCACACACTACAGTGAGCTTAAAGTCTACGCCCTTTCTACGGAAGGGGTAGAAAATGCTTCCTGTGAATTTGATGTGGAAACCCTTCGTCCTACCTACCGGCTTCTCATCGGTATTCCGGGAAAAAGCAATGCCTTTGCGATCTCCAGCAAGCTGGGACTGCCGGATTTCATTATCGACAAGGCTAAAGAGCAGATCAGTCAGGAAGACGAATCCTTCGAGGATGTTCTCTCTTCTCTGGAAGAAAGCCGGAAGACCATTGAGTCCGAACAGGAAGAAATTGAAAAATACAAAGAAGAGATCAAAGAACTAAAGGCCCGGTTAGAGGCAAAACAGGATAAACTGGATCAACAGAAAGAAAAGATCCTGCGAAATGCCAATGAGGAAGCTTACCGGATCCTCCGGGAGGCCAAGGAATATGCCGATCAGACCATGAAGATCTTTAACAAGGCGGGAAAAGAAACTTTAAGCGCTAAAGAACTGGAAGCCCAGAGAGATAAGCTTCGGAAAAAAGCAGACTCTGCCGGAAAGAAAATAGCATTAAAGACTCCGGCGAAAAAGAAATCTTCCCTTACTGCAAAGGATATTTCCCTGGGGGACAGTGTCCGGGTATTAAGTCTGAACGTGAAAGGAACCATCAGTTCCAGACCGGATTCCAAAGGTATGGTCTATGTGCAGATGGGAATCCTTCGCTCAAAGGTATCCCTTTCTGATCTGGAGCTCATCGATGAGCCGGTGATCACCGGACCTTCCCTTCAGAGGACCGGAGCAGGAAAGATCCGTATGAATAAATCCGCCTCTGTGAGGACAGAGATCAATCTTTTAGGAAAAACTGTAGACGAAGCCATCGGAGAGCTGGACAAATATCTGGATGACGCCTATCTGGCTCATTTAAGCAGCGTCCGGATCGTCCACGGAAAAGGTACCGGCGCCTTGCGAAAAGGTATTCATAACTATCTGAAGCGGCTGAAATATGTGGATAATTTCCATCTGGCGGAATTCGGAGAAGGAGACGCCGGCGTGACTATCGTAGAATTTAAAAAGTAAGGGGGATATAAATGGCTGTAAAACAGAAAGTACTCATTGTAGACGATGATAACAATATTGCAGAGCTGATCTCTCTGTATCTTACAAAAGAATGCTATGACACGAAGATCGTAAATGACGGGGAAGAAGCCCTAAAAGCCTTCACCTCCTTTGCACCCAATCTGATCCTGCTGGATCTGATGCTCCCGGGCATGGACGGCTATCAGGTGTGCCGGGAGATCCGTCACAAGTCCAATGTGCCGATCATCATGCTCTCTGCCAAAGGAGAGATCTTCGATAAAGTCCTGGGCCTGGAGCTGGGAGCAGACGACTATATGATCAAGCCCTTTGATTCCAAAGAGCTGGTTGCCAGGGTAAAAGCCGTACTCCGCAGGTATCAGCCTACGGTGGCTCCTGCAACACAGCCTGCAGGAAAATATGTGGAATATCCGGATCTGGCCATTAATCTGACCAATTACTCGGTGATCTATTACGGGAACCAGATCGATATGCCTCCAAAAGAGCTGGAGCTTCTCTATTTCCTGGCCTCCTCTCCCAACCAGGTATTTACCAGAGAGCAGCTTCTGGATCATATCTGGGGATACGAATACATCGGAGATACCAGAACTGTAGACGTGCATATCAAACGTCTCAGGGAAAAGATCAAAGACCACCCGGCCTGGTCTATTGCCACGGTCTGGGGGATCGGCTACAAATTTGAGGTAAAGAACAGATGAAAAAATACCTGTATATAAAATTTGTCCTGGCATTTTTTATACTGGGTTTCATTGGCTTTTTCATCGTGGCCCTTGCAGGCAGTTCCATGGCAGAGAATCATGTAGAATCGGTATACAGCAATCAGCTTTACCGGGAAGCCACGGATATTGCTTCCAACAGGGCCACGAAATATTACCGGGAGACTCTCTCGCCGGAGGACACTTACCAGAATCTGTGCACAGTCGCTTCCTATCAGAATTGTTCCATCTGGCTGATCAGCCCTCAGGGAGAGATCCTTATGAACACAGCAGAGCCCATGTATACAGAAGATTATCCCAAGATCGAGGACTTCGATCCGGGAACCGCCAGCGGCTCTTACTACCAGATCGGCGATTTCTTTAATGAATTTTCCCAGGAACAATTAAGCGTCATGGTGCCGGTTACTGTAAATATGCGGGTGGAAGGGTACGTGGCTATCCACCTTCCCATGTCTGTGATATACGGAGAACGGGATGATATCCTGAACATCATCTATATTTTATTTTTTGTTTTTCTGGCAGTTCTGGCCCTGATCATTCCGGTATTTTCCTTTATGATCTACCGTCCTCTGAAAAAGATCATTGCGGGGGCAGACGCCTTTGCCTCCGGAAATCTGAAATACAACATACCACTGGACAAAGAAGACGAACTGGGCTATCTGGCCCTGACTCTGAATTATATGTCCGACGAGCTGGATATGACCGGCAGCTATCAGCGGAAATTTATCGCTAATGTTTCCCACGATTTTCGTTCCCCTCTGACTTCTATCAAGGGGTACACAGAAGCCATTCTGGACGGAACCATTCCTCCCCAACTCCAGGAAAAATACCTGAAAATCGTAGTATTTGAGACCGACCGGCTTTATAAGCTGACAGAAAGTCTTCTGACTCTGAATAACC
>ERZ1090861.1111-NODE-1111-length-14376-cov-7.071224_pt1 | contig 14376 bp, 15 predicted proteins | sample MGYA00478482_ERZ1090861 | MGnify/ENA primary metagenome ERZ1090861 (study PRJEB33644, sample SAMEA5815744) | chicken gut metagenome | biome: Chicken; feature: Gastrointestinal Tract; material: Caecum | place: Ireland | collected 2019-01-01 | study: A study of... | reverse complement strand
TCGATAACGGCGTCACCTGCATCGTGGGGCCGAACGGCTGCGGCAAGAGCAACGTTGCCGACTCCATTCGCTGGGTGTTCGGTGAACAGTCGGCAAAGACGATGCGCGGTTCGAGTATGCAGGACGTCATTTTCGGCGGAACACAGGCGCGCAAGAGCCAGTCTTTCTGCGAAGTGACGCTCACGTTCGATAATTCCACGCATATGTTTGCCGACCTCGATTACGAGGAGGTCGCCTTCACGCGCCGTCTCTTCCGCAGCGGCGAGAGCGAATACCTCATCAACAAACAGCCCTGCCGCATGAAGGACATCGTCGACCGCCTGCACGCCGTGGGCCTGGGCAAAGAGGGGTATTCCATCATCGGCCAGGGCAAGATCGAACAGATCATGAACGCCAAGCCCGAAGACCGCCGCTCCATTTTTGAAGAAGCGACGGGCATCATCATGTTCAAAGCCCGCCGGCAGGACATCGAGCGGCGCCTGTCCAATTCGTACACCAACCTCAACATCTTTCTGCAGCGCATGGGCGAAGTCGAGCACATGCTCGCCCCGCTCTCGCGCCAGGCCGAAAAGACGCGCAAATGGCGCGAACTGTACCAGCAGCTCAAAACCAGCGAGATCAACCTCTACATCTACAAGCACGACACCGCCGAATCTTCGCGCGCGGCCATCAACGCCGTGCTCGAGCGCGTCCGCCGCGAAACGGAAGAGCGCCGCACCGAGTCGGAACAGCTGGAAGAGCGCCATGCCGAAAACCGCCGCCGCGCCGCCGAGACGGACGAACTGCTGCAGGAACTGGGGGATAAGATCCTCGCCTACACCGTCGACCTGCAAAAGAAGGAGGGGGACGCGAACGTCATCCGCGAGCGCATCACCTTCTTCAAGGAACAGCAGAAAAACGACGAGACCACCGTCGCCGAAGGCGAAGCGCGCGTCGCCTCCCTCGGCGAAGAGATCGGAAAGGCCGAAGCCTCCGCCGCCGGGTACGAGCAGAAGATCGCCGAATCCCGCCGCGAGAGCGACGTGCTCGCCGGCGAGATCGCCGAACTGACCGAAAAACTCTCCGAGTACGAGGCCTGGAACGACGAATCGCACAAGAGCGTCATCGATACCATCGAAAACCTCTCCGAGATCCGCCAGAACATCGGCACGCTCTCCGCCAAAAAGGAGGCGGTCGAAGAGCGCATCGCCGAGATCGTCGCCGCCGCCGAGAGCGCCCGCACGGCCCTCGCCGCCGACGAAAAATCGCTTTCCGACAGCGAAGACTGGCACGCCGAACTGCTCGAATACCTCTCCAAAGAAAAGGAGACGCGCGCCGCCAAAGAAGAGGAGATCGTCCGCGCCAACGCCGCGGCCGACGAGGCGAGCGAAGCCCTTTTCCGCACCAACGCGCGCATTTCCTCCCTGCAGGACCGCGAGCGCTTCTACCGCAACGTCAAGGACGAGTTCGAGGGTTACAAATTCTCCGTCAAAAAGCTCATGGGCGACGCCCGGCGCAACCCCGCGCTCGCCGCGCGCGTCAAGGGCGTCATCGCCGACATCGTCCAGTGCGACGAACAGTACGAAGTCGCCATCGAAACGGCGTTCGGCGGCGCCATGCAGAACATCGTCACCGCCACGGCGGACGACGCGCGCAAGCTCATCGAGTACCTCAAACAGACCCGCGGCGGCCAGGTCACCTTCCTGCCCGTCGCCTCCCTCAAACCCCATTACGAGACCGATTACACCCGCCGCGCCCTCAAAGAACCGGGCGCCGTGGGGCTGGCCAGCGACCTCGTCCGCTACGACAAATATTACGACAACGTCATCTACAACCTGATCGGCAACACGCTGGTGGCGGACAACATCGCCAACGCCACGGCCATCGCCAAAAAATACCCGCACGCCTTCCGCATCGTCACCCTCGACGGCGACGTGATCTCCACCTCCGGCTCGATGACGGGCGGCTCGCGGCGCGAAAACAGCGGCGGCCTGCTCGCCAACGAGCGCAAGATCGCCGAAGCGCAGGAGGCGATCGCCGCCGCCGAAAAAGAGCGCGACGCGCTCACCAAAAAGCGCGCCTCCCTCGAAGAGGCGGCGCAAAAGGCCGCCGACGCCCTCGAGACGCTGCGCGAAAGCTACCAGGAAGCGCGCAGCAAGGCCGCCGCGCTCTCCGAAAAGATCGAAACGCTCCGCGCCAAATGCGAAGACGGCCGTAAAGACCTCAAAACGCAGGAAGACACCCTCGCCGTCCTCTACGAGCGCCTCCGCGGGCTGGACAGCGAAGTGACCTCTTCTTCGCAGGGGGAAGAGAAGATCGCCCGCATCCGCAGCGACGCCCAGAACGAAGAGGGCCGCCGCAAAGAGGAGTACGACCGCCTGCGTTCCGAACTGGGCGAGCGCAACCTGCGCCGCAACACGCTGCAGGTGTACGTCGCGCAGTACCGCGCCGCGGCCGAGGCGGACCGCAACGACGCCGCGCGCCTGACGCGCGAGCGCGAAGAGCTCGCGCGCCGCATTGAAGACGCAAAGCAGAACATCGTCAACATCGCGGCGACCATCGTCGACCTCGAGGAGATGGCCGAAAAGGCCGCCCTGACCCCGCAGCAGCGCGAAGAACTCAACGCCCTGCGCGCCAGAAAGGACGCCGCCATGCGCGAAAAAGAATCCCTCAACGCCGAGATCGAGGGCGTCATGGGCCGTTCGCGCGCCCTCAACGAACAGATCGAGGCGCTCGGCGAAGAGCGCCACCGCCAGGAGATCGAGCTGACCAAGCTCGATTCCGAGCTGGAAAACCTGCAGTCGCGCATCAGCGAAGAGTACAACGAAACGTACGAGACCTGCCTGCAATACAAGGACGAGGCGTTCGACCCCAAGGCGGGGCAGACGGCCGTCAACCGGCTCAAGCGCGAGATCAACGCCCTCGGCGCCATCAACCACAACGCCCTCGAAGAGTACGACGCGCTCAACGCCCAGTACGAAGAGATGTGCGCCCAGCGCGACGACGTGCAGAAGGGCATCGACGATACGACCGCCGCCCTCGAAGAGCTCAAGGGCGAAATGCAGAAGCAGTTCGACGAAGGCTTCAACCAGATCAACGAAAACTTCAAAAAGCTGTTCAAAGAACTGTTCGGCGGCGGCCGCGCCGAGCTGCAGATGGACTATTCCGAATGCGACGACCCGCTCTCCGCGGGCGTGGAGATCGTCGCCTGCCCGCCCGGCAAAAAGCTGACCAAAATTTCGCTGCTTTCGGGCGGCGAGCGCGCGCTCACGGCCATCGCCATCCTGTTCGCCATCCTCATGCTGCGGCCCATGCCGTTCTGCGTGCTCGACGAGATCGAAGCCGCGTTGGACGAAGCCAACGTCGACAAATTCGCGCAGTTCTTAAAGAAATTCGCCAAAGAGACGCAGTTCATCGTCATCACCCACCGCAAGCCGACCATGGAAAAGGCCGACAGCCTCTTCGGCGTCACCATGGAAGAAAAGGGCGTCTCCAAGATCGTCTCCGTCAAACTGTCGGAGGTGGAGTCCCGCCTGGGCGGCGACACCGTGGCGTAAAAGCGCGCATAACGGCGCATCCCGGATCCGCAAAAGCCGCACGCCTGCCGGGCGGAAGAATCAATCGATAAGGAATCAGAACCATGGGCATTTTCGGCAAGATCATCGGCGCACTCAAAAAGACCAAGGACAACATTTCGTCCAAACTTTCCGCCCTCTTCGCCAAGGGCCTGGGCGACGATTTTTACGACGAGCTGGAAGAGATCCTGATCTCCGCCGACATCTCCGTCGTCACCGCCGAAGAGATCGTCGAACAGATCCGCGACGAGGCCAAAAAAGAAAAGCTCAAAGACAAAGAATACGTCGTCGATCTTCTCAAAGACGTCATCGAAGACACCCTCAGCGAGGCCGAAGTGCCCGAGATCGAGTATCCCGCCGTCATCATGCTCGTGGGAGTGAACGGCGTGGGCAAGACCACGACCATCGGCAAGCTGGCCAATTATTTTGTGAAGGAAAAGAAGAGCGTCACCGTCGCCGCGGCCGATACCTTCCGCGCCGCCGCGTCCGATCAGCTCTCCGTCTGGGCAGACCGCGCCAAAGTGCGCATCGTCAAGCACGAGGAGGGGAGCGACCCTTCCGCCGTCGTGTTCGACGCCGTCTCTTCCGCCAAGGCCAAAGGCACAGACGTCGTCATCGTCGACACGGCCGGCCGCCTGCACGTCAAGGCCAACCTCATGGAAGAGCTCAAAAAGATGGACCGCGTCGTCTCCCGCGAATACCCCGAGGCGCACTTTTACAAATTTCTGGTGCTGGACGCCACCACCGGCCAGAACGCCCTGTCGCAGGCGCGCCTGTTCGACGAGGCGGTCGAACTGGACGGCATCGTCCTGACCAAGCTCGACGGCACCGCCAAGGGCGGGTTCGTCGTATCGCTGTGCGGCGAACTGCGCATCCCCGTGGTGTTCGTCGGCACCGGCGAAAAGATCGACGATCTGCAGCTGTTCGACGCCGAAGAGTTCACCGAAGGCATCATCTGATTTTGCAGGGGAGAAGAAGATGCAAACGGAGATCGGGCGGGCGTTCACGCCCAAAGAGCGCAACGCGGTCATCCGCTACGCGCTTTCCGTCGGCACGCGGGCAAAATGCGCGACCCGTTGGCTGCTGCGCCCGCTGAAGATGCGCGACCTGCAGGCCGCCATCCGCGAGCGGGAGGCGGGGCACCGCAATATCATCGAAACATACACCCGCCGGGCGGCGGAGTACCGGGCGGGCAAAACGCCCCTGTCTGCCGAGGCGCTTTCCTATTTTGAGGGTGTGCCGAGCGAAGAGCGCTTTGCGGCCTACTGCAACGGCGTGATCCGGCAGGAGCGCGAGATCCTGCGCCGCTGCCGCCGCGAATACCAGATATCGGTCGACTGCGCGTTCACGCCGAAAAAGTGGCTGCGCTTTTATAAGTCGCTGTCGCCGCGCGTCACGTTCGGCTATTCCAGCGCCTTGCACGAAGAGTGCGATTTCGCCCTCACCGACGAGGTGCGGCAGGCGTTCCTGCATTCTTCGCTGGCAGAGCTGCCCGCCTATAAAGACGACCGAACGCACGACTACGGCGTCGTCTTTTTCGGTTCGCCCGTCGAACTGCTGTACGAAGACCTCTCCGTATCCGTCGGCGACCGCTGCGTCTTGGATACGATCTCGCACGAGGAGATGTGCACCTTTTCTTTTACGGAAGGGGAATTGCAGGGACTTGCGGCCTTTGCGGGCAAGCCGCTCGCGGAAAAGATCCGCAAAAAAGCCGAAGAAGCGTAAAAGCCGCTCATCCGGCGGCGGGAGGTGCCGATGCTCTTTCAACTGCTGTTCCTGTTCATGGTCGGCGCCGTCGGCGGCTGGGTGATCGAACTGTTTTTCCGCCGCTTTTTCAGCATGAAAAAGTGGATCAACCCCGGTTTTCTGAACGGCCCGTACCTGCCCATGTACGGGGTGGGCACGCTGCTGCTGTACGGGGCCTGTTTCATCCCGCTGCCCAAATGGGCGCTGGTTTTGCTGCTGCTTTTCGCGCTGACCGCCCTCGAATACGTCACGGGGCTGATCTTCATCAAGGGGCTGAAGATCAAACTGTGGGATTATTCCAACCGCCGGGGGAACATTCAGGGCATCGTCTGCCCCCTGTTTTCGCTGCTTTGGGGGCTGATCGCGGCGGGGTTCGTGTACCTTCTCTTTTCTCCGCTGCACACGGCGGCGCTGTGGGCGGCGGAAAGCGCCTGGATGCACTTTTTCAACGGCGCGTTTTACGGCGTCTTTTTCGTCGACCTGTGCATCAGCTTCAACGTGTCGCTCAAGATCCGCAAGGCCGCCGCGCAGCTCAAAGAGGCGGTGCACTACGAACAGCTCAAGGCCTCCCTCAACGAATGGCGCGCCGACCACCGGCAGAAGCGCCGCTTCCTCTTCCCCTTTGCGGGGGCGTCCTTCCTCGACGCCGTGCGCGACCTGCACGCGCGCAGCATGGAGCGCCTGCGCTCGCTGAAAGGGCGGCGCAAGGGCGGCAAAAACGGGGCGGAACAGGACCGGCAGGACCCGCCCGCCGATCGGGAGGATTGACGTCTTTTCCTGCAAAAACGGGGCAGGCGCCCGCCGCGAAGGCGGGCCGTCTTTTCGCGGCGCGTGCGCCTTCCGGCAAACCCGCTTGACAGTTTACCGCCGTTCGGGTATAATACAGGTATCCGATCCCGCAGAGGGCCTGGCATGAAAGATCTGAAATATCTGCAGCTGTTCGACGCGTACGGGCCGCTCCTGACCGAGCACCAGCGCGACGTGTGCGAACTGTATTACATGTGCGACCTCTCTTTGACGGAGATCGCCGAACAGAAGGGCATCTCCAAACAGAGCGTTTCCGACACGCTCGCCAAGAGCCGCGCCGCTTTGGACGATTACGAAACGAAGCTGCGCCGCGTCGCCCTCGGGCGCGAGGCGCAGCAAAAAAATTCCGAAACGCGCGCGCGCGTCCTGCGCGCGCTGGAGCGGCTCGCGGAAAGGCACCCCGAGCTTTCGGCGGAGATCGGGGAGATCGTCTCCCTCGTACAGGCCGGCGAACAGCCGCATTTTAGGCAATAACCCCCAAGGAGCGAGCGTATGGCTCTCTTTTCCTCCCTGTCCGACAGGCTGAACCACATCTTTTCCAAACTGACCAAACACGGCCGGCTGACCGAATTGGAGATCAAGGGCGCGATGCGCGAGGTGCGCGTGGCGCTTCTGGAAGCGGACGTGAACATCTTCGTCGCCAAAAAGTTCATCGCCGACGTGTCCGAAAAGGCGGTGGGGCAGGAGATCCTCAAAAGCCTCAACCCCGCGCAGCAGGTCATCAAGATCGTCAACGACGAACTCGTCGCGCTGATGGGTTCGACCAACGCCAAACTCGAAACGGCCGACCGCCCGCCCACCGTCATCATGATGTGCGGCCTGCAGGGCGCCGGCAAAACGACGCTCTGCGGCAAGCTTGCCCTGCACCTGAAAAAGCAGGGCAAAAAGCCGCTGCTGGTCGCTGGCGACATCTACCGCCCCGCGGCCATCCACCAGCTGCAGGTGGTGGGCGGCAAAGCGGGCGTCGAAGTGTTCGAAAAGGGCACCCAAAGCCCCGTCAAAACGGCGAAACAGGCCGTCGAGCACGCGCGCTCGCTGGGGTTCGACCCCGTGATCATCGACACGGCCGGCCGCCTGCACATCGACGACGCGCTCATGCAGGAGCTGGAAAACATCAAGGGCGAAGTGCACCCGAACGAGATCCTGCTCACCGTCGACGCGATGACCGGGCAGGACGCGGTCAACGTGGCCGAAACCTTCAATAAGCGGCTGGACGTTTCGGGCGTGATCCTGACCAAGCTGGACGGCGACACCCGCGGCGGCGCGTGCCTGTCCATCAAGGCGGTCACGGGCAAACCCATCAAATTCATCGGCGTGGGCGAAAAACTCACCGATCTCGAGCCGTTCTATCCCGACCGCATGGCCTCGCGCATCCTCGGCATGGGCGACGTTTTGTCCCTCATCGAAAAGGCGCAGGAAGCCGTCACCGAAGAACAGGCCAAAAAGATGGAGAAAAAACTGCGCGAGGCTTCCTTCACCCTCGAAGATTACCTCGAACAGTTCGAATCGCTCAAAAAGATGGGCGGCATCGCCTCGGTCATGGGCATGATGCCCGGCATGAGCAAACTCAAGATCAAAGAGAGCGACTTCGACGAAAAAAAGGTCGAGCGCATCAAGGCGATCATCCTTTCCATGACCCCGCGCGAGCGCGAAAAGCCGGAGATCATCAACTCTTCGCGCAAAAAGCGCATCGCGGCCGGAAGCGGCACGAACGTGCAGGACATCAACCAGCTCCTCAAACAGTTCGAGCAGACCAAAGTCATGATGAAGCAGTTCCGCAGCGGCAAAAAACTGCCGTTCATGCGGTAAAGAGAAAACCAGAGGGCGGACAGCGTTTGTCCGCCCTCTGGTTTTATTGAATTTCATCTTCCAGCATTTGAAAAACAGGTGTATTGAAAAAATCGACCAGTGAAATGTGCATCCCGTCGCAGAGCAGTTTGATCGTCACGATCCCCGGATTGACGCTCTTGCCGTACAGGATGTTTTTGATGGTCGAAGGCGACACGCCCGATTCGATCGCCAGTTTGTGGATGGATAGCTTTTTCGCCTCTAACAGCTGCAACAGCCGTTCTTTTACTGCCTGATAAGTATTCATGGTGTACCCTTTTTTATGATACACTTTTTTATTGACAAAAATGGGCTATATATGATACAATATAGACTATATATAGACCAAAGCAGGAGAGATCATGGAAAACAACGCATGGGATTGGAAAGAACAAAAAATCGAAAAGCTGGCAAAAGAGAAGTTGGCAAGTTTAAGCCAAGAAGAAATGAAGAGCATAGCAGATCAGTATAAAAAAACCTGCACCACTATACTTGTGGTCATTTTGGCCCTGGCTTTTATCGGAATAACGATTATGGCTCTGGTAACATTGTTGGAGCCATCGGAAGAGCCTACGCCCGCTGCTTTGATAGTTTGCCCTGTATATGGGATATTGGTTATTTTTCTGGTTGTTGGCATACTTAGTATCAGAAAAAAGTCGATTGAAGAATTGGCACTCTTAGGGCTCAAGAAAGAAATTAAAGAATCATTTGCAGAAATTATTCAAAAAGAAAAAGAGTCAGAACAAAGTGAAAACTGGGAAAGAATCACGAAGGGTAAATTTGTTGTATCGAAATCGATCAATATTGTTATAAATGGCAAGATATTCTCGAAGTTGTTGATCGATAATGAACATAAATTGTTTATACATCAAAGAGATATTGATTTTACAAAAATGTATAGATTTTCCGATTTGATCAACTATGAGGTGTACGAAAACGGGCAAAGCATGGTGAAGGGGCGGGCAGGTTCCGCTCTTATCGGCGGGGCGTTTTTCGGGTTGACGGGGCTGATCGTCGGCAGCAGCAGAAGTCGGGCAATCGAAGAAAAATGCAATCAGTTGAAGTTGTTGATACGTCTGAACGATTTGGATCATCCGCAAATCGTGATTACATATGTCGATAATATTGCATATGATAAGACAGGGCATGTTTATAGAGCGATGAAAGAGAATTTACAGCAGGTCTGTGCGACGTTGGAATATATCATGAATGCGAAAACGTTGGAATAATCGGCGGCTGTAAAAGAAGAAAAGACCATACAAGTAGTGGAACATTACAATGTCAGCGATAATCAATCTTTGAAAGAGCAGTTGCTGGAGTTGAAAGAAATGTTGGACTGCGGTCTGATAACGGAAGAGGAATTTGAAAAAAAGAAAAAACAAATTTTAGAGCTATAAAAACAATAGAACTATTAAAATATTCCGCCTGTCAAGCAAAAATGCTTGACAGGCTTTCGTTTGTCCGCTATAATGGGGCGGTAACAGGGCGCAAAGAAGCTGCGCCCGTTCCTACCAAAAAAGATTTTTCCGAAAAAAGGAGCAATACCATGGCAGTCAAAATGAGACTCACGCGGCTGGGCGACAAAAAGTCTCCCTTCTATCGCATCGTCGTGGTCGACAGCCGCAAGGCGCGCGACGGCGAGTACATCGAAAAGATCGGGCATTACAATCCCACTTCGCAGCCCGAAGAGATCGTCATCGATGCAGACAAGGCGAAGGACTGGCTCTCCAAGGGCGTGCAGCCGACCGACACGGTCAAAACGCTGCTCATCCGCGAAGGCATCCTCGAAAAGCCCACCAAGCTTTCGGCGCCCCGCACCAAAACGCGCAAAAAGAAGTAAGCGGAACGCATCGTAAGGGGAAAGACCTATGCTGGAACTGGTAAAATTTGTGGTAGAGCAGTTTGCCGAGCACAAGGACGAGATCGAGTACCAGGTCAACGACCGCGGCAACGCGACCGACATCGTGGTGCTGCTCGAAGAGTCGGACATGGGCAAGGTCATCGGCAAACAGGGCAAGATCGCCAAGGCTCTGCGCACGCTGGTGCGCTGCGCTTCGGCCAAAGAACATAAAAAGTACAACATCGAGATCAAAGAAAAGGCAAAGGACGCAGAATAATTTTTGCGCCGCCGCTTTTGAAACCACTGAGGGAAAAATCGTCGCCAAAGCCCGGTTTTTCCCTTCTTTGTTTCCGCGCGCTTTGCCGAACGCGGCGTTCCCCGGGCCGGGCAGGCAGGGCGGCCGCGGGCGGGCAGGGCGGCGGCCGAGGGAGAGAGGCATGCAGGAACAGATCGTCATCGGCGAAGTGCTGAAACCGCAGGGTATCCGCGGCGAAGTCAAGATCAAGCCGCTCGTAGACGACCCCGCCGACCTGAAAAAGGTCAGAAAAGTGTTCATCGGCGGGGCGGAATACAAAGTTCTGTCTGCGCGCACGGACGCGCAGGCGGCGTACTTTGCCCTTTCGGGCGTGGCAGACCGCAACGCCGCCGAACTTCTGCGCGGCCGGCAGGTGCTCGCCGACCGCGCCGACCTTCCCGCCCTGGACGAGGGGCGCTATTACATCGTCGACGTGATCGGTTGCACCGCGGTCACCGAAAACGGGGAACGTCTGGGCGAAATTGCGGACATCCTTCCCGCGCATACCGACGTCTACGTATTGCGCGACGGCGCGCGCGAGACCATGTTCCCCGCCGCGGAAGGGGTCATCCTCGACGTGGACGTCGAAAACAAGACGATCGTGCTCTGCGCCCGGCGGTTTGCGCAGGTCGCCGTCGAACAGGACAAACCATGAAGATCGACATTCTGACCCTCTTCCCCGAAATGTTCGCGCCGCTGCGCGAAAGCATTCTGGGCCGGGCCCGGAAGGAAAACAAAATCGAGATCAACGTCGTGAACATCCGCGACTATTCGCAGGATAAGCACAAAAAGTGCGACGATTACCCCTTCGGCGGCGGCGCGGGCATGGTGATGACCGTCCAGCCCATCGGCTCGGCCATCGAGGCGCTCGACCCCGCCCATACGGCGCGGCGCATTTACCTCTCGCCCAAGGGCGAAGTATTCCGCCAGCAGAAGGTGTTCGAACTGCTGCAATACGAACACCTCGTCCTGCTGTGCGGGCATTACGAGGGGGTGGACCAGCGCGTTATCGATCTGTTCATCGACGAAGAGATCAGCATCGGCGATTACGTCCTCACGGGCGGCGAACTGCCCGCCATGGTGGTGGCCGACTGCGTGGCGCGCTATGTCGACGGGGTCATCAACACCTCGTCTCTGGTGCAGGAAAGTTTTTCGGAAAACGCGCTCGAATACCCGCAGTACACCCGCCCCGTGGAGTACCGCGGATTGGCGGTGCCCGAAGTTCTGCGCAGCGGCAACCATGCCGAGATCGACCGCTGGCGGCGGGAACAGTCTGAAAAGCTCACGCGCGAAAAGCGCCCCGACCTGCTGGACGGGCAACAGGGCGGCGGCCCGCAGCATTAAAGCGAATGCAGAATGGCGGGCATGTTTTTAGAATTGCAGCGCGAAGCAAAATCAGACTTTTGCAAACGTACCTTTTTGCAAAATGCGGAACGTAAAATGCAGGATGTAAAATTGCGGAGAGGTTTTTAGGACCGCTGCGCGGGGTGCCGTCCGCGTTTTGCGGCTTCACCGTCCTACCGCCGTTCCGAGCGCAGCCGGGTTTTTTCTGAACAGGTATTTTTTATGAAACACATCCAATGGTTTCCCGGGCACATGACCAAGGCCATGCGCATGATGGAAGAGCAGATCGCCCTCGTCGACGGCGTGCTGTTCGTCCTCGACGCGCGCGCGCCCGCGGCGACCTTCAACAAAAAACTTAAAAGCCTGTTCGGCGCCAAGCCCGTGCTGTACCTGCTGAACAAGTGCGACCTCGCCGACGACGCAAAGACGGACGCCTTCGCCGCGGAGATCGGCAAAACGGCGCCCGCCGTCAAGTGCGCCGCCACCGCGCAGGGCGCCGCGGCAAAGATCGCCGCAAAACTGCCCGCGCTCCTCAAAGAAAAATTCGCCAAAGACGCGGCGCGGGGCATGAACCGGCCGCCGCGGCTGATGGTCGCCGGCATTCCTAACACGGGCAAAAGCACCGTCATCAACGCGATGAGCGGCGCAAAGCGCGCCGTCACGGGGGATAAGGCGGGCGTCACGCGCGGCAAACAGTGGATCCGCTGCGAAGGATTTGAACTTCTCGACACCCCCGGCACCATGCCGCCCTCGTTCGAGGACCAGCGGCTGGCCAGGCACCTCGCCTACATCGGCAGCATCAACGACGACATTTTAGACATGGACGACGTCGCGCTCGAACTGCTGGCGGAACTCGCCGAAAGTTACCCCGCCTGCCTGGCGGCGCGCTACGGCATCGAAGATTTTTCTGCGCCGCTGGCCATGTACGAGCAGGTGTGCCGCAGCCGCGGCTTCCTCATGCGCGGCGGCGGATTCGATTACGAGCGCGGCGCCAAGGCCATTGTAGACGATTTCCGCAAGGGCCGCACGGGGCGCGTCACGCTCGAGCGCGCCGAAGACTTCCGCGGGTTTTTCGCCTGAGGCCGGCGCGGGCCGCGCCGGAAACGGATGCAAAAAAGGGCATACGTCCTGTAAAAAACGGGGAAACCGATGAAAAAGATCTGGAATGCGGAAGAAAAACTGCGCTTCGAGCGCGAACTGCTCGCGCAGGGCGTGCGGTATATCGCGGGGGTGGACGAAGTGGGCCGCGGCCCGCTGGCGGGGCCGGTGGTGAGCGCGGCGGTCATCCTGCCGCTGGACGCGGCCTCGCTCATCGAGGGGATCGACGACAGCAAAAAGGTGAAAGAGGCCGAGCGCGAACGCCTCGCCTCGCTCATCCGCGAACGGGCGATCGCCTACGCGATCTGCGAAGAGAGCAGCGAGACCATCGACCGCATCAACATCCTCGAGGCGACCAAACAGTGCATGAAGCGCGCCGTCGAGCGGCTGCAGCCGCCGCCGGACGCCGTGCTCATCGACGGAAATTTCCGCATCGACATCGCCTTCCCGCAGACGAACATCATCGACGGCGACGCCCTCTCGTACAGCATCGGCGCGGCGAGCATCCTCGCCAAGGTCTACCGCGACGCGCTCATGCGCGAATACGACAAACTGTACCCGCAGTACGGGTTTGCGGGCCACAAGGGATACGGAACGGCGGCGCACTGCGCCGCGATACGGGAGTACGGGTTATGCGCGATCCATCGCAGGACGTTCACAAAAAAGCTCTCGGGCGGCGGGGCGAAAAACGGGCCGCAAAGTACCTGAAAAAGAAGGGGTACAAACTGCTCGCCCGCAATTACCGCACGCCCTTCGGCGAGGCGGACATCGTCGCCCGGGACGGGGAGACGGTCGTCTTCTGCGAGGTGAAGGCGCGCCTTTCGGACGCGTTCGGCACCGCGGCCGAGGCGGTGGGGCCGGACAAGCGCCGCCGCTACGGGCAGATCGCGCGGTATTTTCAGATGCGCGCGGGCACGGAGTGCAGCGTGCGCTTCGACGTGCTGGAAGTGTATGCTGACCGCGTCGGACACATTGAAGACGCGTTCCGCCTTCCGTAAAGGCGTTTTTGGGCCGGGGCGGCGGCACATCGCCCGTTCGCGGGGCGAAAAAAGCAAAAAAATCGGCAGAAAAGCAGAAAAATAGGGCGCGCGGCACGCAAAAACGGTTGCAAGGGGCGCGCGTTTATGGTACAATAGCCAAAGACTTCGGGCGGTCCTCCGGCGAACCATTCGGCCGTGAACGCTGCGTAACAAGGAGGTAAAAGTCGATGAAAGGGTTGATCGAAGCGATCGAGCAGGAAAACCTGAAGGACGCCGTTCCCGCATTCAACGTAGGCGACACCGTGAAAGTAAGCGTCAAAGTCGTCGAGGGCACGCGTGAAAGGCTGCAGGCGTTTGAAGGCGTCGTGATCGCGAAGAAACACGGCGGCATCCGTGAAACGTTCACGGTGCGCAGGCTTTCGTACGGCGTCGGCGTCGAGAGGACGTTCCCCGTGCATTCGCCGAAGATCGCCGCCATCACCGTGGTCCGCAAGGGCAAAGTCCGCAGGGCAAAGCTCTACTATCTGCGCGGCCGTACCGGCAAAGCGGCAAAGATCAAAGAAGTTCGCTGAACAAAACGAGCAAAAGGCCTCCCGATCCGTCGGGAGGTTTTTTCTGTATCCGCGGGCGGGCTGCCCGCCGATTCCCTGCTGGGAAGGCGCGCCCGGCAATTTTCCCCGCTGCCGTGCGGAAAAAAGTTCCCCGCACGGCGCACGCCGCACGGGGAAAGATAAGAGGGAATGAGATGAGCCGGATTTTGCCGCGCCGTGCGGTCGGGAGGGGACGGGACGGCGCGGCTCTGCCCCCCCGGCGCGCCGCGGCAAGAACAGCCGCCCGGGCCCCCCCCCCCCCCGCCGGGCGGGGGGGGGGCCGGGAGCCGGCCCC
>ERZ1090861.1110-NODE-1110-length-14393-cov-12.023643_pt1 | contig 14393 bp, 7 predicted proteins | sample MGYA00478482_ERZ1090861 | MGnify/ENA primary metagenome ERZ1090861 (study PRJEB33644, sample SAMEA5815744) | chicken gut metagenome | biome: Chicken; feature: Gastrointestinal Tract; material: Caecum | place: Ireland | collected 2019-01-01 | study: A study of... | reverse complement strand
AATTTCTGAAGCTGTTGCAAATAATATAACAGTTAAAAAAGTTAAAAAATTTGAAGCGCCAGGTTAAAAAATAATTTTAAAGTTAATAATTATAATATGAATAAAAATAATTTAATTAAATTAATTAAAGAAAATACTAATGTATCTTTAAATAGCATTAATATTGTTTTTTCTGAATTTAAAAAAATTGTTTTAGATGCGCTTAAAAAGGGTGAGGTAATAAACATAAAGGGCTTTCGCAAATTTTTTACTAGAGAAACGGGAGAAAAATTTTATATTAGCCCAATTAGCAAAAGTAAAAGATTATCTGAAAATAAGGTCAAACCAAAGTTTAAATTTTCTTCTAAATTATATTTTTAATTTTATTTGTTTTATGCTAAAATGTGTGCATGAAGATAAAAGATGTAAACATTAATGGCAATTTGTTTTTAGCGCCAATGGCAGGTGTTACAGATTTTGCTTTTAGAAGTTTGGCAAGAAGCTTTGGGGCTAGTTTTTCTTATACTGAAATGGTTAGCGCAAAGGCGCTTTTGTATGATAACAAAAAAACTAAAGATCTTTTAATTACTCTTCCAAATGAAACGCCTGTAGGTGTTCAGCTTTTTGGACATGAGCCTGAGGCGTTTAAAAAGGTGCTTATGCAAGAGGAACTCCAAAAGTTTGACATCATAGACATTAATATGGGTTGTCCTGCTCCAAAGATTGTAAAGAACGGCGATGGCTCTAAACTTATGACGGACTTTGACACCGCCCAAAAAGTTTTAAAAGCGTGTGTGGAAAACACTTCTAAACCCGTCACTGTAAAAATGAGGCTTGGCTATAGCAAAAATGTAAGCGAGGACTTTGCCAAGATGCTTGAAGACAATGGCGCTAGCGCTTTAACTGTGCACGGCAGGTTAAGAGAGGAGTTTTACTCAGGAGAAGCAAATTTGGAGGCTATAGCGCGTGTTAAGCAGACTGTAAAAATACCAGTTATTGGCAACGGAGATGTAACAAATAAAAGTAGTTTAGAAAGCATGCTTCAAACTGGTGTAGATGGCGTTATGGTGGGAAGAGGAGCGCTAGGGAAGCCATATATTTTTAGTGAGCTTTTAGGCAAAGAGCAAAAAGTAGATAAATTTAAGTTAATAAAAGAGCATATAGAATTATTAGAAAAAGTTTATAGCGAGGAATATTTATCTTCCTATATGAAAAAACATCTACTTTGGTACTTAAAAGATGAAAAAGGTGCAAATAAAATTAAAATTCAAATTTGTAATGAAAAGAATTTGCAGGCCTGTCTATTAATTTTACAAGATTTTTTTGAAAAATGCAGTTAAATATTTGTTGATTTTTCTTTTTAATGCTAAAATTCTAAATAGAGGTAAATATGAAAAGAACAATAGAAAGTTTAGATGTAAAAAATAAGCGTGTGCTTTTAAGGGTAGATTTTAATGTGCCAATGGAAGATGGCTTTATTACAGACACCACTAGAATAGAGCGTGAACTTCCAACAATTAAATATCTTTTAACCAAGGGCGCAAAGCTTATTATATGTTCTCACCTTGGTAGACCTAAAGGAAAAGTTGTTGAAAGCATGAGCTTAATGCCTGTTGCAAAAGTGCTTGTGGAGCTATTGCCATTAACAAAAATTCGCTTTGCTAACGATTGTATTGGCAAAGATGCAAAAACTATGGCAGAAAATTTAAAGGCTGGTGAAATTTTACTTTTAGAAAATTTGAGGTTTTATCCTGGAGAGGAAAAGAATGATCCTTTCTTTGCAAAGGAGCTTGCTTCTCTTGCTGAAATATATGTAAACGATGCCTTTGGAACATCTCATAGAAATCATGCTTCTATTGTAGGGGTGGCTAAGCTTCTTCCAAATGCTGTAGGATTTTTAATGGGGCAAGAGGTAAACACTATTTTAGATGTTTTAGATAACCCAACTAGACCTTTTGTTGCTATTCTTGGCGGAAGTAAGGTGTCGGATAAAATTTATGTAGTTATGAACTTGATTAGCAAAGTAAACGCAGTGCTAATTGGTGGCGGAATGGCATATACCTTTTTAAAGGCAAAGGGAATAAACATTGGAAAATCTCTTGTTGATGATGAAAAGGTAGAGCTTGCTAGAAATATTTTAGATGAAGCTGAAAAGAGGGGAATTAGCGTGTTTTTGCCAATAGACCATCTCTGCGCTGAGGCTTTAACACCTAATGCTAAAGTGCGCAAGGTTAAAACCTCTGAAATTCCAGATGAACTTATGGCGCTAGATATTGGGCCTAAAACAGTGAAGCTATTTTCAAATGTCATTAGAAAATCTAAAACTGTAATATGGAACGGGCCTATGGGAGTGTTTGAATTCCCTAAGTTTGCTAAAGGAACTGAAAAGATTGCAAAGGCTGTTAGTAAGGTTCAAGGAAAGACCGTTGTTGGTGGCGGAGATAGCATTGCGGCAATTAGAGAACTTAAGCTTGAAAATAAAATCTATCATATTTCAACAGGTGGAGGAGCTAGTTTAAAACTCTTAGAGGGCGAAGTATTGCCAGGAGTTGAGGTGATTGAAGATGTTAAATAAAGTGGTAATCGGTAACCAAAAAATGAATATGACGGCCACGCAGACTAGAAAATTTTTAAATGCGTTTGTGCCAGAAGTGGAACACATAAATTGCAGAGTTGGTATTTGTGTGCCATATACAAGCCTAGCTATATGCAAGCGTGCGCTTAAGGATACCAATGTTATGTTTGGAGCTCAAAATGTAAGTGAGTTTGAGCGCGGAGCTTATACAGGTGAAGTGAGTTCTGAAATGCTTGCCGATATTGGCTGTAAACTTACCCTTGTAGGGCATAGCGAAAGAAGAAAATTATTTTCTGAGCATAACAGCCAGATTAATAATAAGATAAAACAAAATCTAAGATATAATATAACTTCTATTTTGTGTATTGGTGAAAGCAAGCGTGAGCGCACTCAGGGTTTAACACAGAATGTAATCTGCAAGCAACTTGATGAGTGTCTTTCTGGGCTTTATGAAAATGAACTTGAAAACATTATAGTGGCCTATGAACCTGTTTGGGCAATTGGAACAGGTCAAACAGCCACAAGTAAACAGATAGAAGAGGCGGTTTCTTTTATAAGAGAGGAAATAGCAAGGTTATACACGGATAAAGCGTCTAAAAATATAATTGTCCTCTATGGCGGAAGTGTAAAACCGGATAATGCTAAAAATTTTATTGGTATAAAAAATTTAAATGGTTTTTTAGTTGGCGGAGTAAGCTTAGATGCAAAGGCATTTAGTGAGCTTATTCAAATATATTCTGGAAAGCCAAATAAAAAGAAATAAACGCATTTGAGCCTTGCCTAAAGGCAAGCTTAAAGGGCGCTTGCGCCTTTAATGCGGGCTTTAAAGCCCGCGCTCAAATGCGTATCTGCACTTTTAGTGCAGTTTTTTTATGTTTAAATAGAACCAAAAATCTATTATTTTAAATTAAATTTAAAACAAAGATTGATACATATGCTATCAATCTTTTTTATTTTATGTTTAAAATTTATATAATTTGTCAAAAATTTTATGAAAAAGTGTTGACATGGCTTGTTTTAAGTGCTAAAATCGTTTAGATTAGTATACGAATAGTGAAAGTCTGCAATTCTCTTTAAACTGAATAATTTTAGTCAAGCATAATTTTAGCTATATGCTTGCTATTTTTCGTTTTTAGAGATGTTTATAATGCTCTATGCCGTTTACTTAACCAAATTTTTGTTTTTTGATAGGAGAAATTTATGCAAGAGATGCCTAAACTAAAAAAAGTGAACTACGGAAAAACAGAAAGATACAGCTTTTCCAAACTTGATGAAAATTTTGATATGCCAGACCTTTTAGATGTGCAAAAGAAGGCATACAAGGAATTTTTAGAAAAAGGTATAAAGGAGATTTTAGATGAATTTTCTCCTATTTCAGATTATAGCGGTAAAGCCAAGCTTTACTTTTTAAGTGTAGACCTTAGCGGAAAACCTAAATATTCTATTAAGGAATGTAAACAACGCGGGGTTTCTTATACCATACCTTTAAAAGCTCAAGCAAGGTTCGTGGTGGAAGATAGCGGTGAGGCTATAGACCAAGAAGTGTTCCTTGGCGATATTCCATGCATGACAGATGAAGGCTCCTTCATCTTTAACGGCATTGAAAGAGTTGTAGTTAGCCAAATTATTAGAAGCCCAAGCGTGTATTTCACTCGTGAACACGATGACAATGCCACTCTTCGCGGTCAGATTATTCCAACAAGAGGTATGTGGCTTGAATTTGAGCAGGGCGCTAATGAAATAATTAAGCTTGTGCTTGATAGAAGCAGTAAAATTACAATCGGCTTATTCTTAAAGTGCTTTGGTTTTACAAATGAGGAAATTTTAAAACTCTTTGGTGACAATGAATACTTAAAGGCTGTGCTTGAAAAAGAACCTCAAACTACTCAGGAAGAGGCATTAATTGAGCTTGCTAGAAAAACCCGTCCTACAGAGGTTCCTTCTGCTGAGTCTACAAGAAATTATATCAACCAATCTTTCTTTAGTGACCAATATTACAACACTAACCGTGTGGGAAGATATAAATTTAATAAAAAACTTTCAATTGCTACAAGAATTACTGGGCAAGAGAGCGCAGAGGATATTGCAATTGATGATGAAATAGTTGTTAAAGCTGGTGAGAAGTTTACTTACGAAGTTGCAAGAAGAATGCAAAATGCTGGTATAAACGAAGTTTGGGTTAATGTTCATGGAAGAAAGCATTTAATGAGAGGTAACAACCGCGTTCAACTCTCTGCAGTGTTCCCATGTGATGAAAAAGAACTTGGAATTACTGAAGAAGTTTACTATCCAGTTCTTGCACAGCTTTTAAAGGACAACAAAACAAAAGAAAAGAGAATGCAGGCTATTAAAGAGCATGCAAAAGAACTTATCATCACAACTCTTACAATGGATGATATCTTAGCAAGCCTTTCATATTACTTAGACCTTTTAGAGGGCATTGGTGAAATTGATAACATCGACCACCTTTCTAATAGGCGTATTGCAAGCGTTGGTGAGCTTTTAGGAAATGCTTTCCGTTCTGGTATCAACAAGCTTTCAGCTGCTATTAAGGAAACACTTCAAGGTAAAGAACTTTCCGAAGTTACACCTTCTCAGATTGTAAACCCAAGACCTGTAAACAAAGCTTTAAAAGATTTTGTTGCAGCATCACAGCTTAGCCAGCTTATGGACCAAATCAATGCGCTTTCAGGCCTCACGCAAAAGAGAAAAATTTCCGCTGTAGGTCCTGGTGGTGTGAAGAAGGAAAGAGCAAGTGCTGAAGTGCGTGACGTTCACTACACTCACTATGGTAGAATTTGTGCTATTGAAACTCCAGAAGGTCAGAGCATTGGTCTTATAAGCACACTTACAAGTTATACAAGAATAAACGAATATGGCTTCCTTGAAACACCTTACAGAAAGGTAGATAAAGCCACAGGCGTTGTTAGTAAAGATTATGAATATTACATGGCAGATGTTGAAGATACTTTCCACATAGCTCAAGCTACTGAACCTCTTACAGAAGATGGCAAGTTTGTAAACCCTCGTGTTATTTGCCGTTATAAAAATAGTATTGTTGAAGTGCCAGCTAGCCAAATAGATTTAGTGGATGTATCTGCAAAACAATTTATTTCCGCTGCTACATCACTTATTCCTTTCTTAAATAACGACGACTCCGCCCGTGCACTTATGGGCGCAAACATGCAGCGTCAGGCTGTGCCTCTGCTTCAACCAGAAGCTCCTATTGTTGGAACTGGTATGGAGTATAAAATTGCTCACGATTGCGGTGCTATGATACTTTCAAAAATTGACGGTGAAGTATCTTATGTTAGCGCAGACTATATTAAAGTTAGAAACGACCACGAAGAGCAAACTTACTATTTAACAAAATTTGAAAAGACGAATGCAGATACCTGCGTAAACCAAAAGCCTATTGTAAAACACGGTGATAAGGTTAAAGCAGGCGATGTGCTTGCAGACGGCTTCTCAACTAATAACGGCGAACTTGCACTTGGTAAAAATGTGCTTGTTGGCTATATGAACTGGGAAGGATATAACTATGAAGACGCTATTTTAATTAGTGAAAGAATAGTTAAAGAAGATGTTTATACTTCAATCACATTAAAGGTTGAAGATATAAAATGTAGAACAACAAAGCTTGGCGATGAGGAAATAACAAGAGATATCCCTAACCTTGGTGAAGATGCTCTTAAAAACTTAGATGAAAATGGTATTGTAAGAATTGGTGCAGAAGTTAGGGCAGGAGATATTTTAGTTGGTAAAGTTACGCCAAAAGGGGAAACTGAACTTACACCAGAAGAAAGACTTTTAAGAGCTATTTTTGGTGAAAAGGCAAGAGAAGTTCGTGATACCTCACTCCGTGTTCAACATGGTCGTGGCGGTGTTGTAGTAGATGTTCAAGTGTTTAGCAGAAAGAATAAAGATGAACTTGAGCCTGGTGTAAATATGATGGTAAAGGTTTATGTTGCTCAAAGAAGAAAACTTTCTGTCGGCGATAAAATGGCAGGACGCCATGGTAACAAAGGTGTTGTATCCAGAGTGCTTCCAGAAGCAGATATGCCATATATGGCAGATGGTAGACCACTAGACTTAGTTTTGAACCCACTTGGTATTCCATCTCGTATGAATGTTGGTCAGGTGCTTGAAGTTCACTTAGGTTTGGTTGCTCAAAGCCTAGGCTGGAAAATTGCAACTCCTGTGTTTGACGGCGCTGATGCAGATAGCATCAAACAACTTCTCGTTGCAAATAATTTCCCAGAAAACGGAAAAATTCAGCTCTATGATGGTAGAACTGGTGAACCTTTTGATAACCCAGCAACTGTTGGCTATAAGTATATGTTAAAGCTTGACCACATGGTTGATAGCAAGATGCACGCTCGTTCAACTGGACCATATAGCTTAGTAACACAACAACCTCTTGGTGGTAAAGCTATGTTTGGTGGTCAGCGTTTTGGTGAAATGGAAGTATGGGCTCTTGAAGCTTACGGCGCATCTAGCCTTCTTCAAGAAATACTTACAGTCAAATCTGATGATGTTGTTGGTAGAACAAAGACATTTGAATCTATCGTTAAAGGTCAACCAATTGCAGAACCTGGCATTCCAGAGTCATTTAAAGTGCTTATCAAAGAGCTTCAAGCTTTAGGCCTTGACATAAAGATTATGACAGAAAATAACCAAGAAGTATCCATAGCCGAGCTTTCAAACGACGAGCAGGATATGAACACTCTTAGCCAAGATATTGAAGAAGAGCTTAAAGATATAACTTTAGACTTTGATGAGGGAAAACCAGAAGATAAGGTAGAGGAAAAATCTGAGGAACAAGAATTTGATACAGATAGCTTATTTGAAGATTTTTCAGATTTTGATGAATAAAGGAGCAGAAAATGTTTGAACTTAATAATTTCGATTCAATGAAAATAGGTATTGCTTCACCTGAAAAGATTAGAGAATGGTCTTATGGCGAAGTAACAAAGCCAGAAACTATCAACTATAGAACACAAAAACCTGAAAAAGATGGTTTGTTCTGCGAAAGAATTTTCGGACCTAGAAAGGACTGGGAATGTCATTGCGGAAAATATAAGCGCATCCGCTATAAGGGCGTTGTGTGTGATAAGTGCGGTGTTGAAGTTACAAGAGCTAAAGTTCGCCGTGAGAGAATGGGTCACATTGAACTTGCTGCTCCTGTTACTCACATATGGTTCTTTAGAAGTGTTCCATCCAGAATTGGAACATTGCTAGACTTAACACCAAAGTCACTTGAGCAAGTAGTTTATTATGTAAATTACATCGTGTTAGATCCTAAAAACACAGCATTTACCTATAAACAAATTATTTCAGATAAAGAATATAGAGATGCACTTGAAACCTATGGTCCAAATAGTTTTGAAGCTGGCATGGGTGCAGAAGCTATTAAAAGACTTTTAAAAGAAGTTGATTTAAAGAAAGAAAGCGAAGAGCTTAAAGAAATTTTAAAAACAGCAAAAGGTCAAAAGCGTTTAAAAGCTGTTAAAAAGCTTGAAATTGTTGAAGCTTTCTTAACTAGCGGTAATGAGCCATCTTGGATGGTGCTTGATGTACTTCCAGTACTTCCACCAGAACTTCGCCCAATGGTGCAATTAGACGGCGGAAGATATGCAACCTCCGACCTTAACGATTTGTATCGCCGTGTTATAAACAGAAATAATCGTTTAAAGAAATTAATGGAACTTGGAGCTCCTGAAGTAATTGTAAGAAATGAAAAGAGAATGCTTCAAGAAGCAGTTGATGCACTTATTGAAAACGGAAAACGCGGAAAAGCAATTCAAGGTTCAAAATCTCGTGAACTTAAGTCTTTAACAGCTATGCTTACAGGTAAACAAGGTCGTTTCCGTCAGAACTTACTTGGAAAGCGTGTAGACTACTCGGGCCGTTCAGTTATTGTTGTTGGACCAGAACTTAAGATGTATCAATGCGGTGTGCCAAAGGAAATGGCACTTGAGCTATTCAAGCCTTTCATTATTAAAAGACTTGTAGAGCTTAATCAATCTCATAATATTAAAAGCGCAAAAAGGCTTATTGAAAAGGAAAAACCTGTTGTTTGGGATGTGCTTGCTGAGGTTATTAAGGACCACCCAGTATTGTTAAACCGTGCGCCTTCTCTTCACAGACTTTCAATTCAAGCTTTCGAACCTGTGCTTGTAGAAGGTAGAGCTATCAAACTTCACCCTTGCGTATGTTCAGGCTTCAATGCGGACTTCGATGGTGACCAAATGCCTATCCATGTTCCACTAAGTATAGACGCAAGAACGGAAGCTAGAACTTTAATGCTTGCTTCAAATAACATTTTAAAACTTTCAGATGGCGAGCCTATTATTACTCCATCACAGGATATGGTTGTTGGTTGTTACTATTTAACACTAACTCGTCCAGGTGCAAAGGGTGAGGGCGGAATTTATGGCTCAGAGGATGAAGCTATTATTGCTTATCAAACAGGTAACCTTGATATCCAAGCTGAAATTACACTTAGAAGAACGGTAGAAGTTGACGGTGTTCAATATACCGACAAATTCAAAACCTCTGTTGGAAGAGTAATTTTCAACTGGGCAATACCTCAAAACTTAGGCATAGTTGATAGAACTAAGCCAGAAAACATGGCTAAACTTGAAATCAACAAGCCAGTTATGAAGAAGGACCTTAAAGAGCTTACAAGCATAGCATATAAAAATCTTGGAACAACAGAATGTTCAAAAATGGTGGATAGAATTAAGGAAATGGGATATAAATATTCCACACTTGGTTCTCTTACTATCAATGTATATGATATGGAAGAACCACCAGCTAAGGCAGAAATTTTAAAGAATGCTGAAGCAAAAGTTCTTGAAAATGAAAAACTTCTTCGCCGTGGACTTATCACACTAGATGAAAAGCTCTCAGCTAACATCGGAATTTGGAACGATGCTACAAAAGAAGTTCAACAAGCAGTTGTAGATTATCTAGATGATTACAACCCAGTTAAGATGATGGTTATCTCTGGTGCGCGTGGTAACAATGTGCAATTAAACGGTATTTCTGGAATGCGTGGAATTATGTCAAACGCATCTGGTCAAAAGGTTGATATTCCTGTTAAATCTTGTTTCCGTGGCGGACTAACACCTCTTGAATATTTCATCTCATCTCGTGGTGGTCGTAAAGGTCTAGCCGATACAGCTATTAAAACCGCTGACTCTGGTTATCTTACAAGAAGACTTGTAGATATTTCACAAGATGTTGTGGTTAATGAAGAAGATTGTTTTGAGACTCGTGGCGAAAAGGTTAAAGGTGTTTGGGTTGGCGACCTTGTAGAAGATAAGGTAGTGCTAGAAACACTTGAAGAAAGAATTAATGGTAGAGTTTCCGTTGATGATGTTGTAAATCCAGAAACTGGTGAAGTAATAGTTAAAGCTAATGAAATGATTACTCCAGAGCAGGCAAAAGCAATATCAAAGGCTGGAATAAAGAGCGTACAAATTCGTTCACTTTTAACATGCCGATCAAAACATGGTGTTTGCGCTAAATGTTATGGAAGAAACATGGCAGGTAAGGATCTTGTATCTGTAGGTGAAGCAGTTGGTATCATTGCTGCTCAGAGTATTGGTGAACCTGGTACACAGCTTACAATGAGAACTTTCCACACTGGTGGTGCTATGGTTGCTGCCGATATCACAAAAGGTCTTCCTCGTGTTGAAGAAATTTTTGAAGCTAGAAGACCAAAAGGTGAGGCAGTTCTTTCCGAAGTTTCAGGAAAAGTATCTGTTAAACAAGAGGCAAAGAGCTTTGTTATTACTGTTAAAACAGATGACGGCGAAGTAGAATATGAAGTTAGAAAGCCAGCTTTCTTAAAAGTTAAAACAGGGGATACAGTAGAACCAGGAACTCAGCTTACCGATGGTTCAATAAACCCATCAGACCTTTTAAGAACAAGAGGATTAAAGGGCTTACAAGATTATCTTTTAAGCGAAGTTATTGCAGTTTACAGAGCGCAAGATGTTAAAATCAATGATAAACACATTGAAATTATAATAAGCCAGATGCTTAGAAAGGTTAAAATTGAAAGTGCAGGAGATACAAATCTTCTTCCTGGTGAAATAGTAGATGTATTTGCCTACGAAGCTGAAAACGAGAGAGTTCTTGCTGAAGGTGGCGTTCCAGCAATTGCCAAGAGAATACTTCTTGGAATTACAAAGGCATCACTTTCAACAGATAGTTTCCTTTCAGCCGCATCTTTCCAAGAGACATCAAGAGTTCTTACAGATGCAGCCCTAAAGGGTAAAGTTGACCACTTAATGGGTTTAAAGGAAAATGTCATTATAGGAAAACTAATTCCAGCAGGAACTGGCTTGAAGCAATATAGAGCGTTAATGCCAGTTGAGGTAGAAACTCCATCTGCGGTATAAATTAAAAAATAACACTACAAGTTTTAATTTGTAGTGTTTTTTTATGCTATATGTAAAGAAGCTCGAAAAATTTTCGAGCTTCTTTATTTTAATTTTCTTCTTCAGCATCTTTAATACTTAGTGAAATTCTGTGTTTAACTGGGTCTATGCCAATAACTTTAACTTTTACAATATCACCAACCTTTAACACCTCGCTTGGGTGCTTTACATACCCCTTTGAAAGCTGAGATATATGAACAAGCCCGTCTTGATGAACTCCAATGTCCACAAATGCGCCAAAGTCGATTACATTTCTAACTGTGCCTGTAAGTATCATGCCAGGCTGTAAATCTTCAAGGCTCATTATGTCACTTCTTAGTATTGGAGCAGGTAAGGTGTCACGAGGGTCGCGCCCTGGCTTTAAAAGCTCCTTTGTAATATCCTCTAAGGTAGGTTCTCCAATTCCACAAATTTCTGCCACCTTTTTAGAACCTTCGCTTTTAATTTTTGCTGGAAGTAAAACTAGATTGTTATTTTTCACATCTTCGTCTGTGTAATCAAAGTGTTTTAAAAGTTTTTCTGTTGCTTCGTAGCTTTCTGGATGAACTGCGGTGTTATCTAAAATGTTGTCACCGCCTACAATTCTTAAGAAACCTGCGCACTGTTCAAAGGCTTTCTCTCCAAGCTTCGGAACATTTATTAGTTCTGCTCTGTTTTTAAAAGCTCCATTTTTTGTTCTATAAGCAACAATGTTCTTAGCTATGCCCATATTTAAACCAGATACATAGCTTAAAAGGCTATAAGATGCGGTGTTTAAATCTACGCCAACGCTGTTTACGCAGTCTTCCACAACCCAACCTAGTACTTCGCTAAGCCTATTTTGTGGCATATCATGTTGATATTGTCCAACACCAATGCTCTTTACATCTATTTTTATAAGTTCTGCAAGAGGGTCTTGAAGGCGTCTTGCAATGCTTACAGCGCTACGCTGAGCCACATCAAAATCTGGGAATTCCTCTGCTCCAAGCTTTGATGCAGAGTATACGCTGGCGCCAGCTTCGTTCACAACAATATATTCAACTTTTCTTGTTTGTTTCTTTATAAGGTTTGCAACAAATATTTCAGATTCCTTACTAGCCGTGCCGTTTCCAATTGAAATTATATCAACATTATATTTGTTTATAAACTCTGTAAGTTTAGCCTCTGCTTCCTCAATTTTGTTTTGAGGTGGAGTAGGGTAGATAACACAGGTGTCAAGAACTTTTCCTGTTGGGTCTACAACGGCAATTTTACAGCCCGTTCTATATGCAGGGTCTAAACCTAAAACTACTTTGCCCTTAACTGGTGGTTGAAGAAGTAGTGGGCGAAGATTAGAATCGAACATCTTAATAGCCTGTTCGTTTGCCATATCTGTAAGACTAGAGCGAATTTCACGCTCAAGGCTTGGGAAGAGAAGCCTTTCATAGCCGTCATCAATTGCCTCTTTAACAAGCTCACTGCATCTATTTTCGCCTTTAATATATTCTTTATATATTATTTGAAGCGCTAGTTCTGGATTAAGCTCAATTTTAACCTTTAAACACTCCTCTTTTTCTCCACGATTGATAGCAAGCACCCTATGGCTAGGAATTTTATTTATTGCTTCAGTGTAATGTGCATATGTTTCATAGGTTGGAGCATTTTCCTTTGTTTCGTCGAGTTCGCAAGTTATTTGAGCTTTATTATAAATAAGCTCTCTTAAAAGCTTTCTAAGTTCAGGGTCGTCACTTACAATTTCAGCAATAATATCTTTGGCACCTTGAATTGCTTCTTCAACAGTTTTAACTTCCTCAGTTATATAATTTTTAGCAACCTCTTCAATATTTTCTTCTTTTTGTATAAGTACAATATCTGCAAGTGGTTGTAAGCCCTTCTTTATAGCTTCGCTCGCACGCGTTTTGCGCTTTGGCTTATATGGTCTATAGATATCTTCAAGTTCAGTTTGCGTTACAGCATTTTGAATCTGGCTTAAAAGCTCCTCTGTCATCTTGCCTTGTTCTGTTATGCTAGAAATTATCTCGCCCTTGCGCTTCTCTAAATTTTTAAGGTAAGAGTAGCGGTCGGCTAAATCTCTTAGAACTTGGTCATCAATTGAGCCGGTCATTTCCTTTCTATATCTTGCAATAAAGGGAATAGTGTTTCCCTCTTCAATAAGATTTATAATGTTTTCGGCGTGTGCCTCGCGAATGTTAAATTCGTTTGCTAATTCTTGTGCATAATTCATTTTTATTCTCCATCTTCGTTAATTTCTTCTTCCTCAGAAGTCTCTAATAGTATATCACTTTCTTCTTGAATTCCGGTAACATTTTTAAGCTTTCTTTCAATAGTTCTCGATTTTTTTGTCGCACTTTCAATTGTGCTAGAGGCTTCTGCAAGTTTCTTTTGAGTTTTTGCAAGAAGGTCAACAAATTTACCAAACTCTTGTTTGAAAACTCCAAGTAGTTGCCAGATTTCTGAAGAGCGTTTTTCAATAGATAGTGTTTTAAAGCCAAGTTGAAGGCTGTTTAAAAGTGCGGAAAGCGTGGTGGGTCCACACAGAACAACCTTGTATTCTCTTTGCAATTCCTCTGCTAAGCCTGGCATTCTTAAAACTTCTGCATAAAGCCCTTCAAGCGCTAGATACATAACTGCAAAGTCTGTAGTTTTGGGGAGCGATATATATTTTTCACTAATCTTTTTACCTTCCTCTTTAACGCGCTTTTCAAGGCCCTTCTTTGCCTGTTCTAGCTGAATAGCATTGCCAGCCTCACTTGCTTCCACCAGCCTTTGATAATCTTCAATAGGAAATTTTGCATCTATTGGAAGAAGAATTGTTTGGTCATCTTTTCCAGGAAGAAAGATTGCAAAATCTACGCGCTCTTGGTTATCCTTTATTGCAACATTGGAAGAAAACTGGTCAGGGGAGAGCATCTGCTCGAGTAAATTATTAAGGCTAACTTCACCCCAAACGCCACGCGTTTTAACATTTGTTAAAACCTTTTTTAAATCTCCAACGCCTGTGGCTAGTTGTTTCATTTCTCCAAGACCTTCGTATACCGATTGAAGCCTGTTGTTTATAATATTAAAACTTTCAGCTAATCTTTTTTCCAAACTGACATTTAACTTTTCATCAACAGTTTGACGCATCTGTTCAAGCTTTTTTTCGTTATCTGTTTGAAGTTTGGTAAGCCCAGTATCTAAAATTTGAGTTGCTCGAGAGAGTCTATCTTCATTACTTTTTAAAATGCTCTCTAACCTATTTTGCACTACAATTAATTCTTGTTTTTGAAGTTGTAAGTTTTGAGATATTCCCGTTAAAACTGTGTCGTTATAATTTTTAATTGCAGAAAGTAACATTTCATTTATTTGTTTATATATTTCATTTTGTTTTTCAAAATTTAAATTTATATTTTTATTTAAATCTTCAT
>ERZ1090861.1108-NODE-1108-length-14414-cov-13.077025_pt1 | contig 14414 bp, 8 predicted proteins | sample MGYA00478482_ERZ1090861 | MGnify/ENA primary metagenome ERZ1090861 (study PRJEB33644, sample SAMEA5815744) | chicken gut metagenome | biome: Chicken; feature: Gastrointestinal Tract; material: Caecum | place: Ireland | collected 2019-01-01 | study: A study of... | reverse complement strand
GCATATCCTTACCCTTCAGGATATTGTCCTCTTTTAATTCCTGTTTGAACCACTGATTAATCTTGTTTTTGGCCTGGGTACTTTTTACCACCTTCAGCCAGTCACGGCTGGGGCCTTTGGAGTTCTGGGAGGTAATGATCTCTACCTGATCTCCGTTTTTGATCACATATTCGATGGGTACAAGTTTTCCGTTGACTCTGGCCCCCACCATTTTATTTCCTACTGCACTATGTACATTATAGGCAAAATCAATAGGTGTGGAACCGTTTGGCAGGTTTTTTACATCGCCTGCCGGGGTGAAACAATACACGCTTTCTGAAAACAAGTCCAGATCGCTTTTTAAAAGGCTTAAAAATTCTTTGTTATCAGACATGTCTCTCTGCCATTCCAGGATCTGGCGGAGCCAGTTCATTTTTTCCTCTTCTGACTGAGTGACCGTTGCTTTTCCATTGTTGTTGGATACTTCTTTATATTTCCAGTGGGCGGCGATACCGTATTCTGCCGTCCTGTGCATTTCAAAAGTACGGATCTGAATTTCAAAGGGCTGGCCGTTAGGACCGATCAGTGTGGTGTGGAGAGACTGATACATGTTCGGCTTCGGCATGGCGATGTAGTCCTTGAAACGTCCGGGAATGGGCTTATACATTTCATGTATGATCCCCAGAGATGCGTAACAGTCCTTCACCGTATCTACAATGATCCGGACTGCAAACAGATCGTAGATCTGATCCAGGGTCTTATCCTGATTAACCATCTTTTTATAGATACTGAAGAAATGTTTGATCCTGCCGTCGATCTGGGCATGGATCCCGGCGTTATCGATATGCTGCCGGACCTCTCCGACAATCTGATCGATAAAGGCCTGACGTTCGCTTCTCTTCAGATTGATCTTTTCCACCAGATCATAATAGACTTCCGGTTTCAGATATTTCAGAGAAAGATCATCCAGTTCGATCTTTACCTTGGAAATACCCAGGCGCTGAGCGATGGGTGCGTAGATATCCATGGTCTCCCGGGCTTTTTCTTTCTGTTTGGCCGGGGGCATATATTTCAGAGTCCGCATATTGTGAAGCCGGTCTGCCAGTTTGATAAGAATGACCCGGATATCCTTGGCCATAGCCAGGAACATCTTTCTTAAGTTCTCCGCCTGGACCTCTACCTTATCGGCAGAGTAGCTTAACTGGCCCAGTTTGGTGACCCCGTCCACCAGCAACTCTACTTCATCTCCAAATTCCTGCCGGATTTCCTCTGACGTCATCACCGTGTCCTCTACCACGTCATGGAGAAGGCCGGCAACGATGGTCTCTTTGTCCAGTTCAAGGTCTGCCAGGATAATGGCCACGCAAAGGGGATGTATGATATAGGGTTCTCCTGATTTTCTCACCTGGCCCTTATGGGCATTATTGGCAATATTAAAAGCTTTCTCGATCATGGTGATATCCGTGGAAGGATGATATTTTTTCACACTGGATATCAGCTCATCATACAAAACCTCCGGACTTGTAAAGTCCTCCATTGCTTTTACGCTGGCATCTGCCTTTTTGATCTTCTCTATTTCATCTTTCTGCAGTGTTGATTCTCTTTTTTCTTCCATATGATCCTCACCTGATTTCTATTTGCCTTCATAACGGATTACAGATGCCACGTCATATCCTGCCAGTCTATCCCTTCCTTTCAGTCCTGCAAGTTCCATGAGGAAAATCATCTTTACTACTTTTCCTCCAAGTTTCTCTATCATTTTCGCAGCAGCTTCCACTGTACCGCCGGTAGCGATCAGATCATCAATGATCACCACTTTCTGTCCCGGCTTTACAGAATCTTTGTGCATTTCCAGAACTGCACTTCCATATTCCAGATCATAGCTCTGTTCAATGGTCTCTCTTGGAAGCTTGCCTTTTTTACGGATCAATACCAGGGGCTTATGTAAATTGTATGCGATAGGCGCTCCAAAAATAAATCCTCTGGATTCAGCGGCAGCGATCACATCTACGTCCGTTCCTTTCAGAAGGTCCTGAAGAGAATCTACCGCCAGTTTAAATCCTTCTTCATCCTGAAGAACGCTGGTCACGTCCCGGAAGATAATTCCCTTCTCCGGAAAGTCGGGAATGCTGATGATATAATCTTCAATATTTTTCTTTTCACAACTGCCCATCTTATCTCCATCCTTTTTATATCGAATATTGCCTTTTATCAAATTAATATGTAGATTTTAGTATAACATCTTTTTTTCCCATACGCAAATTTTTTATCGGATATTCTGTATGATCATTTCTATACTTTCCCTTCCCATATAATAATTGATGGAAGGATAGTAGATCATATCCCATTTATCTTTTTCTTGGAGCCGGCCGGCGAATGCATCTCCGTCTCCGAACCAGATCCCCTCTGCCCGGAATCCGTATGCATCCGTCAGATTCATCTTCACTACATTCCTGTTTTTCCCCAGGACCCGGAAGTTCAGCACTTTCATGTCTTTCTGGGCAAAGACCGGCTTTGTGTTTCCTTTTCCGAAAGGTTCCAGAAGGGAAAGCTGACGGATCAGAGGGATCGTCACATAAGACATAGGCATGGGCACATCGATAACGATCTTTTCCGTCATATCTTCCTGGGTCAGGCTGCAATTCTCATTCAGTTTTCTCCGGAAATCTTCCACATTCTCTTCGGGAAGAGACAGGCCTGCCGCCATGGGATGGCCTCCGAATTTCGTGAGAAGCTCCTTACATTTCACCAGCTCCTGGAACATATGATATGCCTCAATGGAACGTCCGGAGCCTTTTACTCCTTCCTCCCCTTTTGTCAGCACGAACACCGGACGGACATATCGTTCCCGGACCCGCCCGGCAATGATCCCAGCCAGACTTTCGTGGCAGTCCGGAAGATAGATAACCAGCACCCGGTCATTTTTCAGATCCGTATGCTCCACCATCTCTACAGCTTCTTCCACTCCTTTTGCTGTCATATCCTTTCTGCTGTCATTTAAGTCTTTCAGATCCTGGGCCAGAGTAGCAGCTTCACTGGGATCTTCTGCCAGAAGGAGCCTTAAAGCTCTCTTGGCTGTGCTCAGCCTTCCGCTGGCGTTCATACAGGGTCCGATGATAAAGCCAATATGGTAGGCGGAAATTTCTCTGTTTTCCAGATTATTGACACGGATCAGTGCTTTTAATCCTTCATTTTCCGGATTCTGCAGCCTTCTAAGCCCGTCTTTTACCAGAATGCGGTTCTCATCCTTCAGATCCATCACATCTCCCACTGTAGCAATGGCTGCAAAGGGGATCAGCTCCTCTGTCTCTTTTTCCGGTATTCCCATCCTCTCATAGAGTCCCTGAATAACCTTAAAAGCCACCATAGCCCCGCAGATTCCTTTGAAAGGATAAGGACAGTCCGGCTGCTTGGGATTTACAACCGCATCTGCCGGGGGAAGAATACTGTGGATTGTTCCGTCCTCCTTTTCCTCATAAGGCACCTCATGATGATCGGTGACCAGTACCGTCATTCCCAGTTCTTTTGCATAGCGGATCTGCTCGGCTGCACTGATCCCGTTATCGCAGGTAATGATGGTATCGATCCCTGCCTCTGCCGCCAGATCGATCAGTTCCCGACTGATCCCATAGCCGTCTTTGATCCTGTCCGGAATATCCGCATCCGCCAGAGCTCCTGCCCTTAAAAGTCCCTTCAACAGTATGTAGGTGGAGCATACCCCGTCAATATCATAGTCTCCGATGATCCGTATCTTTTTCTTATCCCGGATTTTCTCCGTCAGTCTGTCCAGCAGCTCTTCCATACCCTTCAACAGCTTCCAGGGATGAAGGCCGGACAGCTTCCCGTGAAGATAGGTATCGATCTCCTCGTCTGTGATCTGATCCCGGTTCCGGATCAGTCTGGCGATCACCGGATCTATGCCGAACTTCCGTCCGATTTCCTGAAAATCCGCCTTTTTGGCAGATACTACCCACTTTTCCATAACAAATTCTCCTCTGTCGCTTATTACCCATTTATGAATAAGAAGAAGCTGCCGCATGAAACAGCTATCAGGAATATTTATACATTTTATGCGAATTTGTCGAGCACGCTTTGAGACCATAGGCTCAAAGCAGCGCAGACTGAGCAAGAAAATGTATAAATATTCTCGGTTTTGTTCCATGGGACAGCTCCCGCATTTTATTTATTTGCTTTTTTCAATTTTGTTCTCATCACATACCACATAGCACCTGTCAGGCAGACGGAAGAATATCCGCCGCAGACAATACCTACCATAAGAGGCAGGGCAAATTCCCGGATGGAGGATACTCCCAGCAGGAACAGCATAAAGATACTGATAAAAGTGGTCAGTGAAGTGTAGATACTTCTGGTCAGGGTCTGGGTAATGCTGGCATTTACCAGTGTTTCCAACTCCTGATCGTTTTTCACTTTGTTTGTCTTCAGATTCTCCCGGATACGGTCAAAGATAACAATGGTAGCATTGATAGAATATCCCAGTATCGTCAGCATACAGGCAATAAAAGTATTTCCTACGGAAACTCTTGCCAGTACGTAGAAAGCAAATACGATCAGCACGTCATGAAGCAGGGCAAGGACTGCGCTGCTGGCAAAACGGATATCCTTAAACCGGAACCAGATGTAGAGAAGCATCATGATCGCAGCTACAACTACGGACAATACAGCGTCTCTTCTCATTTCTCCGCTGACAGTAGAGGAAATACTCTCCGATGTAATCTTATCTGCATCCACTCCAAAATCATCTACCATAGCCTGCTGCAGAGCTTCTCTCTGGCTTACATCCAGGGTTGAGGTCTTAATGACCACCTGGGTGCTGTCTACCACTTTTGTAGCCTGGACATTGGCATCTCCTGTGATCTCTTCCACAACTGGAATGACCTGGGCGTCAATCTCATCCATGGACAGGTCCTCATTAAAGGTAACATTTGTGGACGTACCACCCTGGAATTCCAGGCTGTAATTTAACGGACTGCCCGTTGCTGCATTATATGCAATCATTCCCACCGGTCCAGACAGGATCAGGATAATGGAAACGGTAAAGAATATCTTTTTCTTCTGAAGGAAGGGGATTGGTTTTCTCTCCTTGCGCATACCGTAAAGTTTCTCATTTCTCACTCCTACCGCATAGAGGGCGTTGATCAGAAGTCTGGAGATCACCAATGCTGTAAACATGGATAATACAATACCAAGGGCCAGGGTCTGGGCGAAACCTTTGATGGTACCTGTACCCAGCCAGTTCAGCACGAATGCTGCGATCAGAGTAGTGATATTTCCATCAAAGATAGCAGAAAAGGCTTTGTCAAAACCATTCTTCAGAGCAGTTCTTACGCTTCTTCCTGCTGCGATCTCCTCCTGGATGCGGGCGTAGATAATAACGTTGGCATCCACGGCCATACCGATGGAAAGGATGATACCTGCAATACCCTGTAAGGTAAGAGTCAGGTCAAAGGCGTTCAGAGCGATCAGATCCAGGCACACATAGATCACCAGAGCCACGCCGGCAACAAAACCAGGAACCCGGTAAACAATGATCATAAACAGAATGATCAGTGCCAGGCCGATAGCTGCTGCCACCACGCTGGTAGAGATAGCTTCTTCCCCAAGCTGAGCAGCTACCACACTGGAGCGCAGCTCGGAAAGTTCCAGATTCAGTCCGCCGATACGGATAGTGGAAGCCAGATCTTCTGCTTCCTGGGCGTCTGCCATACCGGTGATCTGAGCCTGTCCGTCTGTGATCTCATTGTTTACATTTGGAACACTGACAAAACGGCCATCATAGTAAATACCGATGCTCTCGCTGTTTTCATAAGCCTTTGCTGTAGCCTCTGCAAATTTGGTAGTTCCCTCGTCGGTAAGTGAGAGACTAACCACATTTTCGGTATTATTTCCCAGTTCATCCTGGCCTGTCATAGCCCTGGCATCGCTGACATCCGTTCCGGTAAGAACAATACTGCCGTCTTCCTGAAGTTCTTCTATTGTCTTAGTCAGCTCATATTCTCCAGTCTGGGTGTTTAATGTATAGTTCTCATTGCCGTCAGCATCGGTCTCAGCGATAAAATACAGGGATCCCGGTCTTCCCAATTCTTCCAGGATGGTATTTGCATCGGTCACCCCGGGGATCTCTACGACAATACGGTTATTTCCTTCCTGGTAAACCTGAGACTCTGTGCTGTACTGCTGCACCCTCTGCTGGAGCTTGTAGATGGTATCTGACATGTCGTCTGCACTTGGATTCTCTTCGGAAGCTTCGTAAGTAATACTTACGCCTCCTGCCAGGTCCAGACCTGTGTTAATGTTTTTTGCGGCTCCTGTTCCTGTAGGACCCCAGCCCACTGCTGATGTAAAGATCAAAAGCGCTGTTACGATAACTGTCAGCACCAGGATCAGTACGCCTCTGCTTTTCTTCATGATATTTCCCTTCTTTACTGATTATTTTCTTCTGCTTCTTCCGCTTCTGCGGCCTTCAGCATGATGGCACATTCCACCCTTTTTCTCTGAAGCTCGCAGCCGATGTCATAGGCATCGTTGATGGAGCCATGGAAATTGTAGGCGTTTGCCGCACAGCCGCCGCTGCAGTAAAATTTTGCAAAGCACTTCTGGCATTTTTCCTTTGCATAAACATTACAGTTTTTGAATTCTTCCCGGATATCGTCACGTTTTACCCCGTCCCACACATTGCCCATAAGGAATTTTTCTTCTCCTACGAACTGGTGGCAGGGATATAAGTCTCCCCAGGGTGTTACCGCCAGATACTCGGTGCCTGAACCGCAGCCGGACAGCCGCTTATACACACAGGGGCCTCCTGTAAGGTCTATCATAAAATGGAAAAAGTTAAAGCCTTTTCCTTCTTTCTTTCTCCTGATCATCTCCTGTGCCAGTTTATCATATTCTTCACAGATTTTCGGCACATCTTCCTCTCGGATGGCATATTCTTCCTTCTCGTCGGCTACAACCGGCTCTACAGAGATCTGGTCAAAGCCCAGGTCTGCCAGATGAAGAACATCCTTGGAAAAATCCAGATTGTGACGGGTAAAGGTACCTCTGGCATAGTAGCTCTTTTCTCCTCTGCTCTTGGCAAACTTCTGGAATTTCGGGACAACCAGATCATAGCTTCCCGCACCTTTCCGGAAAGGCCGCATATAATCATGGACTTCTTTCCTTCCGTCAATACTGAGGACCACATTGGCCATCTCTTTATTGGCAAATTCCATGATCTCATCATTTAAAAGGACACCGTTGGTGGTAAGAGTAAAACGGAATTTTTTATTATGAAGCTTTTCCTGCTCTCTTCCGTATTCTACCAGACGTTTTACCACGTCCCAGTTCATGAGGGGTTCCCCTCCGAAGAAATCCACTTCCAGATTTGTACGGTTTCCGGAATTGGCAATGAGAAAATCAAGTGCCTGCTTTCCTACTTCATAGGACATCAGGGCTCTTCTGCCATGGTATTCTCCTTCTTCTGCAAAACAATACCGGCAGGCCAGATTGCAGTCATGGGCAATATGGAGGCAGAGGGCTTTGACTACCGTCTGTCTCTCTTTGAAATGTTCAATGGCATTTCTGTAAATGTCCTCGGTAAAAAGCATTCCCTGATCCTTCAGCTCCTGAATCTCTCCAAGGGCCTGATCCACATTTTCTTTACCGTAATCTGTATCTAAGGCCTGATGGATCTCTTCCCGGTCTTTTCCTTCATCTAAAAGTCCGATGATCTCATATACCAGCTCATCCACCACATGTACAGAACCGCTGTTTACATCCAGCACAATGTTATAGCCATTATTTTTATAACGATGAATCACCGTGCTTCCCCTTTCTCTTATGCACTAAAGTATAGGGCTGCTGCATGAAACAGATATTCCTGTCTCACGCAACAGCCCCACTCCTTATATGCCGTTTTTTTCTTATTTATTCTCGCAGCTCTGATTTCCTACTGTGCAGGATGTCTTGCAGGCTGACTGGCAGGATGTCTGACATTCACCGCATCCGCCTTTTTTTACTGTATTCTGTAAACTCTTTGTATTCAGTGTTTTAATATGTTCCATGATATCTTTCCTCCTTAAGTCTTTTAACATCTATGCGGTATTATAGCATAGCTCTTTGTGCCAGGCAAGTATTTCTTTTATAGCAGTTCAGCCATGGAGCTGAGTTTCCTATGACAGCATTCCTCCCAGTGCCCCTCCTAAGATGCAGATAAAAAACATGAGTATGGTTTCTTTCAGATCCCCTCCGGACCTTTCCGTAAGATAAGTCACCGCCCAAAGAAAAGCGGCATATCCCAATCCCAGCCCCATTCCCCACAGGAAGCGCCTGGTCTTTCCTTTCCTGCCCATATAAAATCCCCCTGCCAGACAGGATAATATGTAGGTTATCATGATCCCCAGGTTTACCTGACTCTCTCCCAATCCCAGTTTATACAGCAGGAAGGCCAGCCCCAAAAGCAGGACTCCTGTCACCACATAGGAAAGGAGCAGAGCTTTCATCATCTGCATAGGTCTTGAAGCTTTTACCATGATCTGTTCCATAAAGAACCCTCCCTTATGTAAATATATGGGAGGGTTCTTTTTTTATGACTGACAGTTTTATGATTTTTTCTTCTTTCCGGTTATAACAGCCGCCGCCCCAAGTATCACTGCAGCGGCGCCTGCTGCTGCATAGGGAATGATTGGAGTATCATCTCCGGTCCTGACAACCCTGGTCACCCTGGATCCATGATTTTTTGCTGTACTGCTGGTCTGACTTCCTGTACTTCCCGTACTGGTACCGGAATTCTGAGAAGGCTGGATCACACTCTGACCGGAGGCTGTACCGGAGCTGCCGGTCTGAGAATTTCCGGAAGTTCCTGTAGATGCTCCCGAAGTATTTCCTCCGGAAGAGCTGTTTCCTGTACTCTGGTTCGAAGAGGAACCGCTTTGTGAAATCTGAGTTCCCGGTCCTACCAGCTGGCTTCCACCTACATTAAAGGGACTGAAAGAAGCTGTTTCAAAGGTCAGGTAATCCATTCCTTCTATATTTATAACAGCCAGAGTTCCCGGATATTCTTCTGTAGGAAGGGTATAGTACTCATATTCACTGTTTCCCAGATAGTGGGCAACAGAAAGACTGGAAAAACTTCCTGCATTTTCCGGAAGTGGAATCATCACCCGGACTTTCTTTCCTTCCGGAATGGTGTATTCCTCATCTTCCTTCAGATCCCAAAGCTTGATCTCATAGGCAGACAGGATCTGGCCGATCCCTGCATCGGGAAGCTGATCCAGGTCCTCATTATAACTCACCTGAAGATCTACATAATAAGGAAGGAAGTCTCCTTCTACTCTGACACCTGTATTGGCATCGATCAGGCTTCCCACCGGGACTGCCTGAGGAATTTCCTGAGCCACTTCCCCGGTCTTGCCCGGCTCAGCCTGTACAAATTCTTCCTCCTCTGATACCGGTTCTGATTCTTCCTGATCCTGGGTTTCCTGGTCTTCTTTCACAGAATCCGTCTCCTCAGAAGACGCTTCCGGGGCTGTATCCGTCTCTTTGTCTATGTCAGTTTCTTTATCTGTCCCTGTCTGTTCTTTGTCACTGTTTCCATTTTCTTCCGAAGGCGTCTGCTCTCCTTCCGGAGAATTTCCCGGCTTCTGGCCATTCTGATCCGTATTCTCTTCTTTTTCCTCCGTTGTATCAGAAGCCTCTTCCTTCAAAGATTCCACAAGGATCTTTACGGTGCGGATTACCTGGCCCTTTTCCTCATTCCATCCTTCCACCTGGGTATAGTCTTTTTTCTCTGTGTCAGATGGCGTAAAAACTACTTTTACTTCTGTTTCGTAAGCGTCCGGAACAAATTCTTTCTCCCAGGAAAAGGTTCCTTCTCCTGAAAAACCGGCCTTTGCAAAATCAAATTTTTTTATCTCCTCCGGACTGGCAAGAGTGATTTCTCCAGGCATGGTCACCTGCGCCGCTGTCTGCTCTTCTTCTGGCTCCCCGGTTTCTCCTGCCTGTCCGCTGTTCTCCTCTGTATTCGTATCCTGTGTATTTTCTTCTTCAGTATCCGGCACCTCCGGTGTTGTCGTTTCCGGAGTATCCGGCTGCTGAACCGTTTCTTCCGGCGGCTGGGCAGTTTCTTCTTCTGCCGGCGGAACCGTTTCCACAGGTTTCAGAGATTCTATGGTCACCTCCACATTCCTTATCACTGCATTTTGGCTGCTGTCCCAGCCCTGGACTTTGGAATAATCATAGTTCTGCGTATCTTTCGGAGTAAAAATCACCTGGACTGTGGACTGATATTCTGCAGGAGCTGTCTGAGAAGCCCAGGAAAAAGTTCCCTCTCCCGAAAAGCCGGCTGCAGCAAAATCAAAGGAACTCCAGGCTTCCTGAGAAGCTATGGTCACCTGAGAGGCCATAGATACCTGACCATCCTTCTTCGTCTCTGTCTTCGTTTCCTGAACGAATGCGCCTGTACCCAGCTCTGCCCCGGAAGTATCCACATCTGCCGCCTGAAGGCTGCCACCTGCAAGAGTCAGCTTTCCCTTTCCTGTGATCTTTATGATCGCCCCGGTATAATTCTGCGCTCTCTTGATCTGTACTCCCGAAGGAATAGACAGGGTCTTCTCACTGCTTATAGTGACCGGCCCGCAGACCAGGATGGTTCCCTGGCTGCCTGCCAGCTTAAGAGCTGTGTCTATAGAAGATACAGCCTTTTCCTTCGTGGTACCGTCTCCCTTGCCGTCCCCTGACAGAGTCCCGTTTAAATAGACAGTCGTCCCTGTCTTTACACTTTCTGTCTGAGAAGTCTCCGCAGCATAGACCTGCACGGAAGAAATCGCTTCACCTGCAGCTCCTGCAGCCATAACAGAAGCCAGAGTAAGACTCAGAACGTTGGCAGTCATTTTATGTAAACCTTTTTTATTTCTATTCATTGAACAACATTCCCTTTCCTGATATTGCCAAAAACTGAATTTATATGATTGTTCATTACTCAACTCGGCATAAGTATATCACAGTTTTCCATTTTTCGACACCCCCTAAAAACAACTTTTTTCAACCAGTTTTGTTGCAATCCCTGTCAAAATCATGTATATTATAGTGATAGTATTATCATAAAACAAAGGAGTTGAATATTATTGGATTCCAGTGATGCCATACAGTTTCTGATCCTGATCATACTGATCTGTCTTTCGGCATTTTTCTCATCAGCGGAAACTTCCATGACCACCGTCAGCAAAATACGCATACAGACCCTCGCCCAGGAAGGGGACGGCCGGGCGGAGACCCTGCTGAAAGTAATCGAAAATCCGGGGAAACTTCTGAGTACCATACTGATCGGAAACAATATTGTAAATCTCTCCGCTTCTTCTCTGGCCACTACTTTGACTATGCGCCTGTTTGGCAGCGCCGCAGTAGGTATCAGTACAGGAATCATCACTCTGCTGGTCCTGATTTTCGGAGAGATCACCCCCAAGACTCTGGCTTCTATCCATCAGGAGCGGCTGGCTCTGGCCTACGCCAAACCGATCAGGGCTCTTATGCTGGTTATGACGCCGGTGATCTTCCTGATGAATCATATTTCAGGAGCCGTTCTTATGCTCCTTGGATCTGATTCCAAGCCGAAAGGCAACACCATTACAGAAATGGAGCTGCGCACCCTGGTAAATGTGGGACATGAAGAAGGGGTGATAAAAACTGAAGAACGGCAGATGATCTATAATGTATTCGACTTCGATGATTCCAGGGCAGAAGATATCATGGTTCCCAGAATCGATGTGACTTTTGCCGATATTAACAGCTCTTATGAGGACCTTGTCCAGCTGTTCCGGGAGGAGAAGCATACCCGCTTCCCGGTATATCGTGACAGCACCGACAATATTGTCGGTATTGCCAATATCAAAGATCTTCTTCTCTGTGATAAGGAAAACTTTTCTCTTGAGAAGATTCTGCGGGAGCCTTATTTCACCTATGAGTATAAAAAGACTTCCGAGCTCCTGATGGATATGAAGGAAAATTCTGTTTCTTTCGCCATTGTTCTGGATGAATACGGCGCCACCTCCGGTATCGTGACACTGGAAAACCTGGTGGAAGAGATTGTGGGATACATCCATGACGAATATGAGGACCAGGAAGAAGAAGAAATCAGAGAAATCCTTCCGGAAAGAGAATATATTGCTCTTGGTTCCACCCGTCTGGATGACCTGGACGAAGTTCTTCATCTGGACATAGAGTCTCAGGATTACGACTCTATCGGAGGTTACATTATCGAACAACTGGACCGGTTTCCGGAAAAAGGAGAGTCCGTCACAACCGAATCCGGCATACGCCTTGTAGTGGATCAGGTAGACCGGACCCGTATTGAACAGGTTCATATTTACCTTCCTCCAAAGAAGGAAATAGACGAAGAAAAAGAAGCAACAAATTAAGAAAGGACATTTTATTATTATGAGCAGTTTTTTTAACATGGACAGCCCCATCATGCGCTTCCTGTCCAGAGTGTGCGACCTGATTATTTTGAACTTACTGACCATTGTCTGTTGTATCCCGGTTTTTACAGCAGGTGCTTCGATCACAGCGCTGTTTTCTGTCACACTGAAGATGGTCAAAGGTGAAGAGTCTTATATCGTAAGAGGTTTTTTCAAGGGATTTAAGGAAAATTTCAAGCAGTCCACGATTATCTGGCTGATCATTGCAGTCCTGGGCTTTTTCCTCTTTATGGATTACCGTGCAGCGGTTCTTCTGCCCGGCAATATGCAAAGTATCTTCCAGGTGCTCATCGGCGCTATTGTAGTGATCTATCTGATGGTATTTACTTATATCTTCCCTTATGTAGCCAGATTTCAGAATAATATCAAAAATATCTTCAAAAACTCTCTGCTGATTGCCGTTCTGAATCTGCCCTGGACTCTTGTTATGGTCATCTGTCCGGTAGTGTTGGCTGTGGTCACTTTCCTGACAACCACAACCCTGGTATACGGAAGCATGCTTTGGATCCTGCTTGGATTCGCCACAGTGGCCTATTGTAATTCCATTATCTTCCGCAAGGTCTTTGCAAAATACGAACCGAAAGAAGCGGAAGAAGAAACAGCAGAGGGACTTCCCGATGATTATCAGCTTCCAGAGGAAGCCGCAGCAAAGGAAGAAGCTCCTTCTAAGTAGTTTCAGACTTCAGAAGAAAAGGAATATCTATCCCATTTTACATTGGTGGGTATAGATATTCCTTTTTTGTTTTATACTAACTCATATGTTTCTGATTCAGTACATTTAAGTTTCTTGACTTTTTTGGTACGGTATTATAAAATCCACATATAGATTTAGTTATTTGGAGCTAACTACTAAATCTGGAAATCTTTTACAATAGGAGGCAATATACAACATGTTCAAAGAATGGGAATCTTTCCACAGCGGGATCTGGGAAAAAGAGATCAATGTCCGGGACTTTATCCAGAAAAACTACACTCCCTATGACGGAAATGAAGATTTTCTCCAAGGCCCTACCCAGAGAACGAAAGACCTGTGGGAACAGGTTATGGAGCTGACAAAGGAAGAACAGGCCAAAGGCGGCGTCCTGGACATGGATACCAGGATCATATCCACCATTACTTCCCACGGCCCCGGCTACCTGGATAAAGATAAGGAAACCATTGTAGGTTTCCAGACAGACAAGCCCTTTAAACGATCTCTTCAGCCTTACGGCGGCATCCGTATGGCGGTAAAGGCCTGCGAAGATCACGGCTACCATGTGGACCCAGAGATCGTAGAATTTTTCACCAAACACAGAAAAACCCACAATGAGGGAGTTTTTGACGCTTATACCCCGGAAATGCGGGCCTGCCGCTCCAGCCATATCATCACCGGCCTTCCTGATGCCTATGGACGGGGAAGGATCATCGGTGATTATCGCAGAGTGGCCCTATACGGCATAGACCGTCTCATTGAAGATAAGCAGCAGCAAAAAGACACGACCAGGACCATCATGTATTCCGATGTTACCAGAGAAAGGGAAGAACTTTCCGAGCAGATCAAAGCATTAAAGGAATTAAAAGAGCTGGGCCATATCTACGGCTTCGATATCTCCCGTCCTGCCGCCAATGTCCGGGAAGCCATCCAGTGGCTGTATTTCGGTTATCTGGCTGCCATCAAAGAGCAGAACGGGGCTGCCATGTCTCTTGGCAGGACTTCTACTTTCCTGGATATCTATGCCCAGAGGGATCTTGAGAATGGAACCTTCACAGAGGAAGAGATCCAGGAGTTTGTAGACCACTTTATCATGAAGCTGCGTCTGGTGAAATTTGCCAGAACTCCTGAGTACAATGCCCTGTTTTCCGGAGATCCTACCTGGGTTACAGAATCCATCGGCGGCATGGGCATCGACGGCCGGCATATGGTGACCAAGATGTCCTACCGCTATCTCCACACCCTGGAAAATCTGGGAACGGCGCCGGAGCCTA
>ERZ1090861.1107-NODE-1107-length-14423-cov-4.226476_pt1 | contig 14423 bp, 8 predicted proteins | sample MGYA00478482_ERZ1090861 | MGnify/ENA primary metagenome ERZ1090861 (study PRJEB33644, sample SAMEA5815744) | chicken gut metagenome | biome: Chicken; feature: Gastrointestinal Tract; material: Caecum | place: Ireland | collected 2019-01-01 | study: A study of the... | reverse complement strand
GCCTCATGTTTTCGCGTCTCGCGAGCCACCGGTGCCCGAACGGCCACTATGTGCCGCCGTCGCTCGCCGTCGCTGCCGACGAACCGCTCGTCTGTCCCGTTTGCGGCGAGCGCTTTCGTGCGCCCGGGGCCGAAGATCTCGCCTTCAACAGCCGCGGTGCCTGCCCGACCTGCTCGGGTACGGGGCAGGTGCGCACAGTCGACCGCAGCACGCTCGTGCCCGACGAGTCGAAGACGATCGACGAAGGGGCGGTACTCCCATGGAAGACCCTGATGTGGTCTCTCATGACGGACGTCTGCCGCGCGATGGGCGTGCGCACCGATGTGCCCTTCAAAGACCTCACGGACGAAGAAAAGGCGATTGTCTACGACGGGCCCGCCGTGAAGAAGCACATCTTCTACCGCTCGAAGAACACGGAACAGGCCGGCGAACTCGACTTCACCTACTTCAGCGCCGTACGAACGGTGGAGAATTCACTCGCCAAGGTCAAGGACGAAAAAGGCATGAAGCGCGTCGAGCGCTTCCTCAAGGTTTCCACTTGCCCCGACTGCGGGGGTTCGCGCTTGTCCGAAGCGGCGCGAGCGCCCAAGATTCTCGGCATCGGCCTCGACGAAGCCGCTCGAATGACACTCTCGGACCTCATGAAGTGGGTGGCGTCGGTACCGGCAAGTCTTCCCGAAGAAATGCGTCCCATGGCCGAGCGCATCTGCGCGTCTTTTGACAGCGCCGCGCGGCGCCTTCTCTCCCTCGGTCTCGGCTACCTCACGCTCGACCGCGCCTCGGCGACGCTCTCGACGGGGGAGCGCCAGCGCATGCAGCTCGCGCGAGCGGTGAGAAACCGCACGACGGGCGTTCTTTACGTGCTCGACGAACCCTCGATCGGACTTCACCCGGCCAATCTCGAGGGCCTCAAGGGCGTGATGCACGATCTCGTCGAAGACGGCAACTCCGTTCTTTTGGTCGACCACGACACGGCGCTTCTTAAAGCCGCCGATTGGCTGATCGAAATGGGACCCGAAGCGGGTGCCGGGGGCGGCCGTGTCGTCGCGCAGGGGACGCTTTCTGCGATCGAAGCCGATCCCGCCTCCCGCATCGGCCCTTTCCTCTCGGGGCGCGAAACCGCGGGGACGCCGAGCGAAGTGCCCGCAGGGAAGCTCTTTGAGAAAGGCCGCATTCATCTCGCAATCGACGCGATTCATACCGTGAAGCCCCTCGCCGTCGACTTCCCGAAGGGACGACTCTCCGTGGTGACAGGGGTGTCGGGATCGGGCAAGACGACGCTCGTCCTCGAGAGTCTCGTGCCGGCACTTGCGAAATCCCTCGCGCATGAAAAGCTCCCCGAGCACGTCCGCGCGATCGAAGCGCCGGGCATCCGCGCCGTGAAGCTCATCGACGCGACGCCGATCGGCATCAACGTACGGTCGACCGTTGCAACTTACGCGGACGTGCACGACGAGCTTCGCGCTCGGTTTGCCAAAACGCCCGACGCGAAACGCCTCGGACTCAAGGCCGGGGATTTCTCATACAACACGGGGCGGCTGCGATGCCCCGTTTGCGACGGCACGGGGTCGATCAGTCTCGACGTGCAGTTTCTGCCCGACGTCGACATCCCCTGCCCGGCCTGCAGAGGGAGCCGTTATTCGAAAGACGCGGACGACGTGCGCTTCGGCGCGACAAAGGTCGAAGGGACGGATCTCATCGACGACTCTTTCACGCTACCGGAGCTGATGGATGCCGACGTCAAAACGGCGATCGCGCGTGTGGCGCCTCTGCCCGCCATGAAGCTCGTTGCGGAGCGTCTTCGTGTGCTTGATGCACTCGGTTTGGGCTACCTCACGCTCGGCGAAGCGACGCCGAACCTTTCGGGCGGCGAAGCGCAGCGCCTCAAGCTCGCCTCCGAAATGGGGCGGCTTCAGGACGACGCGGTTTTCGTTTTCGACGAACCCACGATCGGGCTGCACCCTTTGGACGTGAGGACGCTTCTCGCCGTTTTCAAGCGCCTTATTTCGCTCGGTGCCACCGTGATCGTGATCGAGCACGACCTCGATCTCATACGGAGCGCCGACTACATCGTCGACATGGGGCCCGAGGGCGGCGAAGCGGGTGGGTGCGTGGTTGTCTGCGGCACGCCCGAAGAGGTGCGTGCTTGCAAGGAAAGCAGAACGGGCCGCTACATCTGATCGATGCTGCGCCCTGCCTTTGGGTACGTGCGGGCGAAAAAAAAAGCGCTCTTTCCTTGAGAGGAAAGAGCGCTGCACAAAAACGGCGGACCGACATGCTCGGGGGCGCGTGCGGCCCGCCGTTTCGGACCAAATCGGTGACTTCGATTGAAGGACTTCTATCGAATCTCGACCCCTATTGCCCTCTTCAACAGTCTTCGAAAAGTTTTTTTCGGAGGGCCGTCGATTCGCTTCCCGTGCTGCACGGTGCGTGCGGTTCATCCAGCGCGAATCGACGGCGTCTCGCTCGCTACATCAGCACCGGGTCGAAGTAGCCCGCGAAGAGGATCGCTGCGCGAAGCGCGAGCGCACCCACAATCGCCGCGACGCCGGTGATGAGGCCGAGGTTCGGGAGGCTCTTGCCGATGCGGTTCATGACGAGCGGCACCACGATGCCGACAAAGACGGCGCCGCCCCAGAAGAGCGTGGCCTGTTCGCCCGAGACGAGCGCTTCGGCAGAAGCAACGGCACCCGGCGTCCCGGAGAAGGCCGACTGCACGAACGCAAAGAGCACGAGTGCCTCGGCAATGTGCGCGACGTCGGCAGCGGTCGTGAGGCCGCGGGGCGCATGGACGTCAAGCTTCTTCGCGCTTTCGAGCATCTCAACGAGGCCGAAGGCGCAGGCAAGGCCCGAGAGGATCCAGAGGACCGGGAGCGCGGCGGTGTTCCAGAGCGCAACGCCCGCAGCCTGCGTGAGAAGAAAGCCCGAGTAGGCTGTCGCGGCAACGCCCAGGATCGCGTTGAACCAGGCGACGCCGCTGCAGCCGACGCACGTGGGCGCGCCCTTCTTCTCGGCCGAGAGGACGAGGAAGGATTCGATCACGGTCGCAATGCAGAGCACCGCGAGGATGCAGATCCCGAGGAACATCCAGCTGCCGAAGTTGAGACTCCCTTCCATGAGGGCGTTGATCGCCGCAAACGGGAGGTTGAGGAGGCGCGTCAAGTGGGAGACGACGAGAAGCGTCCCCGCGACACCGGCGACCGTCGCGAGAAGGAGCACCTTCTTCGAGCGCAGCCAGAAGTTGAGCGTAAGGCTCATGCCGGAGAGGCCGACGAACCAGAGGAAGAGCGCGATCGTCCAGCCCCAGTGGCTCGTCGCAACCTGTTGGGTGAGATTGAGCATGTCAGCCGTCATTTCGATACCACCACGAAGAAGTTGGGCTTCGTGCCTTTCTGAGGCAGGATCTTTTCACACCGCGACGAAGCAATGCGGCGGGAAATTTCCGAGTTCTCGTCATTGATGTCGCCGAAGCTCCGTGCATGCACGGGGCAAACCGACACGCAGGCGGGGAGTTCCCCGTTTCTGACGAGCTCTTCGCAGCCTTCGCCCATGCACTTGACCGGGAGCCCCGTCTTCGGGTGCATCCAGCGTACGTCGTAGGGGCAGGCGGTGACGCAGTACCCGCAGCCGACGCAGCGGTCCGGGTCCGTCTTCACCATGCCCGTTTCGGAGTCGACGACGTTGGCGCCGAAGGGACAGACCTTCACGCAGGGCGCATCCTCGCACTGCTGGCACTGCACGAGGATCTGCACCGGGCGGCGGGCACGCTCGACGGTGGCCTTGCGGATATTCGCCGGCAGCCATGCCCAGCCCGAGTTTTCACCTTCGAGCAGGTCCGGGTAGTTCACCTGCGCGCAGGCAACCACGCAGGCGGAGCACCCGACACATTGCGTCGCGTCGAAGAGGTGCGCGAGACGCTTTTCTTTTTTCTGACTCATGAGTGACCTCCATCAGACGCGCTTGATGCGCACGGAAACGTTGTTGGCCATGTTCCCGCAGGAGACCTGCGAGTAGCCCGTCGCGAACCAGTGTGTGTTGATGCCTTCGCGCACCCACTCGTATTCGGGCGGGAGGTTCTTCGTGCGAACGCCCCCGGAGAAGCCGTGCGAGAAGAGGACGCCCGCCATCACGCGGTTCGTCACCGTCACTTTGGTGCGGCCCTTGACATGGTTGTCGAGCCCTTCTACTTCAACCGTGTCGCCCGTCTTGATGCCGAGGCGCTCGGCGTCGACCGGATTGATCCAGAGCGTGCGGTCCCCCAAGAACTTCGTCGGCCACGTGAAGAGCGTCACGCCCGCGTTCGTCGCGCCGTCCTTGCCGGACACGATGATGAATTCGTCCGAGAGGGGCTTGGGCTGCGTGTAGGCCTTCGTCGTGTAGTGCTCCGGAATCGGTTGAATGCCTTTCGCCGACGGCATCGTGAGGACGTAGAAGGAGACGATTTCGGCCTTGCCCGTGGGCGTCGTGAAGGGGCGCTTGTAAGGCACCTGGTCGTAGACCTTCCAGGCCGTCTGCGCGTAGCCCTTTTCCTCGACTTCGAGGGCGATGCGGTCGCCTTCGCCGGGCTTGGCGGCATTCTTCTTCGCGATGAAGCCCGCCCAGGCTTTGTCGACAATCTGCTTGTCCCAGAAGGCCTGCCATTCCTTGCGGGTCTTCAGTTCCTTCGTATAGCCCACGCGCGCGGCGTATTCCGGATTGATGCGGCGCAGGAGTTCCATGAACTGCCAGATGTCGTGGCGCGCCTCGCAGCCTTCGGGCGGATCGAGCGTCGAATCGGACTTCTGCACCCAGCCGTCGCGGGCGTAGTTGACGCCGAGATACTCGTGATTTTCCATAAAGAAGGTCGACGGCAGCACGTAGTCGGCCCAGTCGTTCGATTCCTGCGGAAGGATGTCCTGACTCACGATGAGGTCGAGCGACTTGAAGGCGTCGATGAGGCGCTGCGAATTGGCTTCGCGGTGGAACATCGAGCAGCCCGTCATGATGAGCGCGCGGATCGGATAGGGCTTGCCGGTCTTCATCGCTTCGAAGGTCGTCCAAAGCGTGCCGATGCCTTCGGGGAAGAACTGCTTGTCGAGGGGCTTCCCGGCGTTGTATTCCCAGCTGACGCCCGTCGGACCCGTGCGGGTCTTGCCCGCGGCCTTGATGCCCGGACCGCCGTAGCCGCCGCCCACCGTAATGATGCAGCCGCCCTTGTGGTCGAACCGGCCCGTGAAGAGGTTGAGCACGTTCATCATGCCGTAGGCTTCGACGTCGTTGGCGTTGCGCGACGAGTACCAGCCGTCGTCGCAGACGCCGCCGAGCGTAAAGAATTCGCGCGCAGCTTCAATGATCGTGTCGGCGGGAATGCCCGTGATCTTCGCGGTTTCTTCGGGCGAATACTTGTCGTTGACGGCGCAGAAGGCGTGGTAGGCGGTTTGCGCATTGATCGAGCGGCCGTCGGCCGTCGTCACCGTGCCCGTCCAGTCGAGCGCAAGCTCAAGCGTCGGGTCTTCGTCAAAGCCGACGGGCTGGCCCTTTTCATTGAGCTTCGGGCCCTGGAAAACCATCGAGCCGTCCGACTTCGAGATGACGGCGAAGCGCCGGTTGCTTGCCCCGCTCTCTTCGCCCTTCATGACGCGTTCGGTAACGGGCATCAGGTCTTCGCCGACGAGGTAGGCCGCGTTCGTCCAGCGGGCGAGCCACTCGAGGTCGACCAGTTTTTCCTTGCGGCCGACGTAGATCATCGCGTGCAGGAAGGCCGCATCGGTACCGGGCTTGATCGGGATCCACTGTGCGTCCGCCCAGGCCGTTTCCGGCATGCGCGGGTCGACGAAGACGATCTTGCAGCCGCGCTCGCGGGCACGCGCAATCGTCGTCTGCACGCCGATGGCGCAGCTCACGGTACGACCGACGAGGAGGAGATAGCGGGCGTTTTCATAGTCGGGTTCGACAAGGCCGAGGCCCGAGAACGTCGGCCCGAAGATCATGCGGCGACCGAGCGTCGACGCGGAGTTGCAGGTGGCCGAATGGTTGATGACGTTGGGAGTGCCGAAGGGCGCCGCAAACCAATTCTGATAGCCCGTGAAATTATGGGACGTGAGGCAGATCGAGCGTTCGCCGTGCTTGGCGGCGAGTTCCTTGATCTTGCCGGCGATTTCGTCGAGCGCCTGATCCCAGGAGATTTCTTCGAATTTCCCTTCGCCGCGCTCGCCCACGCGCTTCAGGGGCTTCTTGATGCGCAGCGGATGGTCCCATGCCCAGATCGCCTGTGCGCCGCGGCCGCAATAGCCGCGCTGCGGATGGTCCGGATTCGGGAAGATGCGCACGGTCTGCATCGAGGGCTTTTCGCCCTTCTTCTTCATCGCGAGCATGCCGCAGCGCGCACCGCACATGCAGCAGGCCACCGGGTGTGCTTCCCAGCCCTCGGCCTTGAGACGCTCGACCTCTTCCTTGGCCGAAGCCCAGGCAGAAGCGCCGAAGCCGCCCGCAGCAGCGGCCATGGCGGCGCCGCCCACGAACGTTCGCCGCGAGAGCTTCAGGCCGGCGTTGGCGGTCTGTTCTCGGGTTTGCTTTTCCATATTGAGTCCTCCTTGTCGCGCCGCACCGCTCCCCCGATACGGGACCTTCGGCGGGAGGCTTCGGGTCCGGCGATCGGCGGCGCGAGCGCTCGGAGGGTCCTCGACCTCTTTGTGTTCGCGCCGTCCGCAGCGGCACCGCGCATGCGGGTCTTTTGTCACCCGGTCTCGACAGTCGAAACGCTCGGTGTCGGGACCTGACGCTCGTACATTAGGAGGAGGCTTTCATCTCGCTAATGGGGGTTGACCCTTAGAAAACGAACATGCGCTATTCATGAAAGGAATCATGAACTTTTAGAAAATTCAACCGCTTTCGTTGACGAAAAAATCTTTTGACGGTGTTTCCAAGGAAATCAGGTTATTGCGGAACAACTGCGATGACGGCCGTCTGAGTCGCTCACAAAATACGTAGTAAATAGCCCTATTCGATCGACTGAATTGGAATTGGCTATATCCGAAAAACGGAAGTTGCTTGAAAAGCCTTGAAAAAGGCACTGTCGTTTCGATAAATCGAATAAGAAGATTGAAGAAATCGAATGCGCGGGCGCGCTCTGCTAAGCTCTGTTCCTATTGCCTCCTCTATACTCTTCCGGGAGCTATTCGAGCATGATCGGGGCAAAAAACAAGATGAATTCGCCCCCCGTAGCGGCGGTCGAACCGTGCTCGGTGCAAAAGAAAGACGCGTGCGCGTGCCGACGCCGCAAGAAGAGACGGCCGCGCAGGCAAAGGAGTGAGCGAAATGGGCGAAGATCGCCGAAAGTGTCTGATTCGCCGGGAGGAACAGACCGAAGGTCTTGCGGGCGACGAAGAGCGCTGCCCGCTCGAATACGGCTTTGAAATTTTCTGCGGCAAGTGGAAGCCGCGGATTCTCTGCCTCCTCGGTACAAGCGAAACGATGCGCTACTCGGCGCTGCGCCGCGAGATGGCAAACGTCTCCGACACGGTGCTCGCGCAGGCGCTCAAGTCCCTCGTCGACGAAGGCATTGTCGAGCGTCGTCAGTACGCAGAGATTCCGCCGCGCGTCGAGTACACGCTCACCGAGAAAGGCCGCTCGGTGCTGCCGATTCTCAAAAGCATCTGCCGCTGGTCGCGCGCTTACGGCAACGAGGCGACGCTGCGTTCGGCGCGCGACTGCAAGGGGTGCTGCTCCTCTTGATGGCAGACAGTCGAAGACGCACGCCAAAGAAAAAGTGCGGTGCAAGCGTGAAAAACAATCGGGGCGCACGGTGCTCAAGCCGTACGCCCCGAGTTTTTCAGGCGATCAGTCGATCGGCTGATGTGCTTTTAGAGCAGAACCGGATCGAAGTAGCCCGCAAAGAGGATCGCCGCGCGAAGCGCAAGCGCACCCACGATCGACGCAACGCCCGTGATGAGGCCGAGGTTCGGGAGGCTCTTGCCGATGCGGTTCATGACGAGCGGCACCACGATGCCGACAAAGACGGCGCCGCCCCAGAAGAGCGTGGCCTGCGCGCCCGCAACGAGTGCTTCCGCGCCCGCAGCGGCACCCGGCGTTCCCGAGAAAGCCGACTGCACGAACGCAAAGAGCACGAGCGCTTCGGCAATGTGCGCGACGTCGGCGGCGGTCGTGAGGCCGTGCGGCGCATGCACGTCGAGCTGCTTGCCGCTTTCGAGCATCTCAACGAGGCCGAAGGCGCAGGCAAGGCCCGAAAGGAGCCAGAGAACCGGAAGCGCCGCGGTGTTCCAGAGCGCAACGCCCTCCGCCTGCGTGAGAAGAAAGCCCGAGTACGCGGTCGCGGCGACGCCAAGAATGGCATTGAGCCAAGCGACGATGTCGCTCTCAAGGAACGTTTCGTATTCGTTTCCGGGTTCCTTCTTCTGCGCGGCGATGACGAGGAGCGACTCGATCACCGTCACGATGCAGAGGACCGCAAGGATGCAGATGCCGATGAACATCCAGCTGCCGAAGTTGAGACTCCCTTCCATAAGGGCGTTGATCGCCGCAAACGGGAGGTTGAGGAGCCGCGTCAAGTGGGAAACCACGAGAAGCGTCCCCGCGACACCGGCGACCGTCGAGAGAAGGAGCACCTTCTTCGAGCGCAGCCAGAAGTTGAGCGTGAGGCTCATGCCGGAGAGCCCCACGAGCCAGAGGAAGAGCGCGATCGTCCAGCCCCAGTGGCTCGTCGCAACCTGTTGGGTGAGATTGAGCATGTCAGCCGTCATTTCGATACCACCACGAAGAAGTTGGGCTTCGTGCCTTTCTGAGGCAGGATCTTTTCACACCGCGACGAAGCAATGCGGCGGGAAATTTCCGAGTCGGCGTTGTTGATGTCGCCGAAGCTTCGGGCGTGCACGGGGCACACCGAGACGCACGCGGGCGCCTCGCCCCTGCGCACGAGCTCTTCGCAGCCTTCGCCCATGCACTTGACCGGCAGCCCTGAGACCGGGTGCATCCAGCGTACGTCGTAGGGGCAGGCGGTGACGCAGTAGCCGCAGCCGACGCACCGGCTCGGATCCGTCTTCACCATGCCCGTTTCGGGGTCGACGACGTTGGCGCCGAAGGGGCAGACCTTTACGCAGGGCGCGTCTTCGCACTGCTGGCACTGCACGAGAATCTGCACCGGGCGGCGGCTCTGTTCGACCGTTGCGCGGCGGATGTTCGCCGGCAGCGACCCCCAGCCCGTGTTTTCACCTTCCAGAAGGTCGGGATAATTCGTCTGCGCGCACGCGATGATGCACGCCGAGCATCCGACGCACTGGGTCGCGTCAAAGAGGTGCGCGAGCTTCTTTTGTTCTTTCGTAGACATGTACTGCTACCTCCGTCAGATGCGCTTGATGCGTACCGAGGAATTGTTGGCAAGGGATCCCGTGACGGGTTCGCGGTAGCCCGTGGCAAACCAATGCGAATTGACGCCTTCGCGCGTCCAGGCATAGGCCGGGTGGAGCTTCTTCGTGCGAAGGCCTCCGGAGAACCCGTGCGAGAAGAGAACGCCCGGCATCACACGGTTCGTCACCGTCACCTTGGTCGTCCCCTTGACGCCGTTGTCGAGCCCTTCGACTTCGATCGTGTCGCCCGTCCGGATGCCGAGGCGTTCGGCGTCGACGGGATTGATCCAGAGGGTGCGGTCCCCCAAGAACTTCGTCGGCCACGTGAAGAGCGTCACGCCCGAGCACGACGCGCTGTCCTTGCCGGAAACGAGCACGAATTCGTTTGAGCGCGGCTTCGGTTCCGTGTAGGCGAGTTCCGCCTCGTGGGTCGGCACGGCCTTCCAGCCCTTCGTTTCGTACTTTTCCGCGCAAAGGAAGCTCACGAGCTCGGGTTTGCCCGTGGGCGTGCCGAAGCATTTCTTCGTCGGATACTGGCCGAACTTTTTCTTCGCGGCGAGCGCCCAGCCGTTCTTTTCAACGTCGCGTGCGATGCGGTCGCCCTCGCCCGCTTTTTCGGCGTTCTTCTTCGCGATGAACTTCGCCCAGGCCTTGTCGTGCTTGGCGTCGAGCCAGGCGCGGAATTCTTCCCGCGTCTTCATTTCGTGGTCGTAGCCCAAGCGCTCGGCGGCGCGCTCGGGATAGGCGCGGCGCAGAATTTCGCAGAACTGCCAGATTTCTTCGCGTGCGTCGCACCCTTCGGGCGGCACGAGACCGGCGTCGTTCTTCTGCACGCACCCGTCGAGGCACCACTTGAGGCCGGCGTACTCGTGCCACTCTAGGAAGAACGTCGTCGGGAGTACAAAATCCGCGTAATCGATGATTTCGTGCGGGAAGATGTCCTGAACGACGAGAAGATCGAGCGCCTTCATGGCTTCTTCGAGTCGCGCGGAGTTCGCTTCGCGATGGAACATCGTCGTCCCCGTCACGAAAGCGGCGCGGATCGGGTACGGGTCGCTCTTCGTCATGGCGTTAAAGAGCGCCGTGGCCGGGCCCGCACCTTCCGGGTAGTACTTCTTGTCGAGCGCCTTTTCCTTCGGCGCCGCCCACTTCTGGCCGTCGGGGCCCTTGCCGGCCTTGACGCCCGGGGCGGAGTAGCCGCCGCCCTGCGTGACGACGAAGCCGCCTTCGCGGTCGATGTTGCCCGCAAAGACGTTGATGAGGCTCATCAGCTGGTAGGCGGGCGTGTCGTTGCCGTTGCGCGCGGAATACCAGCCGTCGTCGCAAACGCCTTCGAGCGTAAAGAATTCGCGTGCAATGCGAACGATCGTCTCGGCGGGAATGCCTGTCTCGGCGGCGGCTCTTTCGGGCGTCCAGGCGTTCGCTTCGCGCATGAAGGCGGCAAAAGCCGTTTCAACGGCCATGCGCGTGCCGTTCACTTCGATTTCACCCTCGAAGTCAAGGACGGGCTTGATGCCTGCGGGTTCGTTGAAGCCCTTCACGGCGCCCTTTTCGTCGCAGTGGAGCCCCATCGCGGCAAAACCGCCCGACGCCTCGTCCATGACGACGTAGCCGTTTTCGGCAAGCCCGCAGGCTTTGGCATAAACGGGGCGGCGAGTGTTCTTTTCGATAAGGTACGGTGCATTCGAATGCTTGGCGAGGAATGCGAGGTCGACGAGGTTTTCGCGTACGCCCACGGCAATCAACGCCTGCAGAAACGCCGAGTCCGTACCCGGTCGAATCGGCACCCATTCAGCGGCCGAGAGCGCGCCTTCGGGCATGCGCGGATCGACAAAAACAACGCGCGCACCGTTTTCTTTGGCCTTGGCGAATACCGACGCGACGCCCATGGCGCAGTTGAGCGTGCGGCCGATGAGGAGCAGATAGCGGCAGCGTGCATAGTCGGGTTCGACCTTCCCCGCACCGTCAAAGCCCTTGCCGAAGACTGCGCGGCGGCCGGCGACCGAGGCGGAATTACAGGTCGACGAGTGGCTCACGATGTTGGGCGTGCCGAGCGCGGCGCCGAACCACTGCTGGAAGCCCGAGAAGTTGTGACTCGTCATCGTCACGGCGCGTTCGCCGTAGTGCGAAACGATGTCCTTGACGCGGGCGGCGATTTCGTCAAACGCTTCGTCCCAGGAAATTTCCTTGAATTCGCCGCTGCCGCGCTCGCCCACGCGCTTCATGGGCTTGCGAAGACGCATCGGGTGGTTCCAGACCCACATGGCCGACGCGCCGCGCGCGCAGCAGCCGCGCTGCGGGTGCGTGGGATTGGGCATGATGCGCACGGTTTCGGGTGAGGGCTTCGTGCCTTTCTTATGCATGGCAAGCAGTCCGCAGTAGCCGCCGCACATATTGCAGGCACACGGGTGGGGTTCCCAGCCGTTCTTCTTCAGGGCTTCGATTTCACGAACGAGCTCCGCCACGGAGGCGCCCGGTGCGAAGGCCGCACCGGCAGCGCCCGCTGCGGCGCCCAAGAAAGTGCGCCGCGAGAGCTGCGGGCCCGAGCCCGCGCCGATCTGATGATTCATCTTTTTGTCTCTCCTTACGACATCGGCAGGCATGGCGCGGAAAAAGTAGGCATGCGCGACCCGCTCGAGGTCTTTTGGCGAGGCGCGTGCAGTTCTTTGTCGCGACTGCTTTCCGGCCGACGGCGTCGGTCGTTGCACCTCAAACGGGCTAATCCTAAGGATTACTTAGAACTTAAGACTTAGTAATTTCCATGTAGGAACATAGCGCAAGTATCGTTATGTAGCTTTAGGAATAACCGTGCGCTTTAATCGAGATTTTTATGGAAAATAACCCGAAGACACTGAAAACAAATCGGATCGATCTTACGAGGAAATACTTCTAAGCATGGTTGGGAGCTTGATCTGCCTTTTGCGCATGGCGAGTTGAGAGGATGTCCGAAGCGATCGGTTTGTTAGGTACAAGCTATTGCTAAAGAGAAAAGCGTTTAGCTAAGCCGAACGGCAGTCTTGAGACGAAGAAATGCGAGGCTGCTGCGGGCGGTTTTGTCGACTGCCCGCGTGGAAATGACATGCGCGAGAGTGCACGAAAGCGAGAACCTTCCTAAAATGATCGGATTCGCTCGAGGACGGGCCCGGGCGAAGCGACCCCGCGGCCCCGCCCTTTTGAGCCCGAAACGGAACAACGCAATCAACAAGAACCCACGCCCGCGCAGGCGCCCGCCCGCGCGGCACAACATTTTTGAGAAGGTAGAAGCAAGTGTCCGCCATCATTCTCGGTCATAAGAACCCCGACACCGACAGCATCATTTCCGCCATTGCCTGCGAGCACCTTTACAAGGCCCGCGGCCTTGACGTCGTCGCGCGCGCGCAGGGCGAGCCCGCGCCCGAAACCGCGTTCGTGCTCGAGCGCTTCGGTCTCAAGGCCCCCGAAGTGATCACGTCCGTTGCCGGCGAAGACGTCTACCTCGTCGACTACTCCGACCTCGGCCAGGCGCCCGAGGACTTCGCGCAGGCGAATCTGAAGGGCATCGTCGACCACCACAAGCTCGGCGACGTCACCTCCTCCTCGCCCGTCGAATGCGTGATCATGCCCGTTGGCTGCACGAACACGATTCTGAAGGGCATGTACGACTTCCTCGGCATCGAAATCCCCGCCAACATCGCGGGCGCGATGCTCTGCGCGATCCTTTCGGATACGGTGATCTTCAAGTCGCCGACCTGCACGCCCGCCGACCGCCGTGCTGCCGAAGAGCTCGCGAAGATCGCCGGCATTGAAGATCTCCAGGCTCTCGGCATGGAACTCTTCACCGCGAAGTCCGCCGTTGCGGGCGTCGCGCCGCGCGCGCTGATCTGCCGCGATTTCAAGGACTTCAACATGTCGGGCGCCAAAGTCGGCGTCGGTCAGCTCGAACTCGTTGACCTCGCGATCATCGAAGACCGCATCCCCGAACTCCTCGAAGAGCTCGCCGTCATGAAGGGCGAAGGCCGTCACACGGCAATGCTGCTCCTCACCGACATCATGAAGGAAGGTTCGCGCCTCCTGATGGCTTCGGACGATCCCGCGAAGATCGCCGCTGCTTTCGGCGCCGAACTTGCTGATAAGATTTGGCTGCCCGGCGTCATGAGCCGCAAGAAGCAGGTTGTCCCTGCCCTTGAAGCCGCTTTCAAGGCCTAATCGGCTGGAAACATCGTTCGAGCGACCCGGTCGGCCTTTCGGCCGGGGTTCGCTCTCGGCGCAAGACGCCCGACAAAAACGCCCGCATCGTGCGTTCAAACGAAGTGCGGGCGTTTTGTTTTTTGAATGCGCGACGCAGCGCCTGAGTCGATCACGCGGTCTTTTTGAGAAGGTCGCGGATTTCGGTGAGAAGCGCCACCGTTTCGGCGTCGGACTTCTTTGCCGCGGCCTGGATCGCGGCCTGTGCGGCGTCTTCCTTTGCTTTCTTTTCGGCTTCGGCCGCCTTCTCTTTGGCCTTTTCTTCGGCCTTTGCCGTCTCGGCTTCAAGCGCAGCCGTCTTTTCGTCCGAAAGCAGCTTTTCGGCCGTTTCGGCAATTTTCGCGCGTGCCGTCATCACGATCTTGATGAGCCAGAAGACCGCGAAGGCGAGGAGCAGGAACTGGATGACGGCCGTGAGGAACGCGCCGTAGCCGAAGACCGTGGCGCCCGCCTTGACGAGTGCCTCGTAGGTATTGGGGCCCGTGTACCCCTCAACGGGCTTGAGCACGATAAAGAGGTTCGTAAAGTCGGGGCGACCGACGAGCACGCCGAGGATCGGGTTGACGATGTCCTTCACAAGACTGTCGACAATCTTCGAAAACGCCGCGCCGATGATGAGAATGATATACGTAAAAATGCGGAGAACGATACCGACGATCGTCTCGCGCAGGGCGGAACCGCCGCCCGCCTGCATCGTCTTTTCCATAGCGCTCATTCCTCGTACACCCACTTATTCGAAAACTTGAACTGCACCAGCGTGATGAGCATGATGAACACCGCAAGCAAAACGGACGCCGCCGATGCGAGCCCCTGATTGTTGTTGCCCTGTATGCCCTGCTGCCAGATAAAGTACACGAC
>ERZ1090861.1105-NODE-1105-length-14439-cov-23.601641_pt1 | contig 14439 bp, 11 predicted proteins | sample MGYA00478482_ERZ1090861 | MGnify/ENA primary metagenome ERZ1090861 (study PRJEB33644, sample SAMEA5815744) | chicken gut metagenome | biome: Chicken; feature: Gastrointestinal Tract; material: Caecum | place: Ireland | collected 2019-01-01 | study: A study of... | reverse complement strand
AAAAAATTTAAAAAATTTGTTAAATTTGCTTGACGTGGGTTGCGGGGGGGGTATAATAAAGATAAATTAAGATATAATAATATTATCTTAAAAGCAGAGGCTGTGGCTTTAGCAACTGCCCAAGAAAACAGAAACTCGAAAGAGTTTCTGATGACGCAAAAGCCTTTGCGTCATAATGCGAATTTGAAAAATTCGCATGTTTTCTTGGGCAGAGCTAAAGCTCACAGCCAAACCCGCACAGTTTTTATTTAAGGGCAAGCGATATCAAACCCGCACTAAATTTCTTTCAAACTAATCAAATTTTATCAAAGGGGAAGTTGTTGCTCTTATACTTAAAGTGTGACAAATGTCACAGTTATAAAAAATTTTAAATTTTGTGACGCCATAGTGCCGTCACACTTAAGACAAAGAGATTAAAAGTGCTAAACTAGGGCTGAAAAATGCAAAATAAGTCGAATTTTGCATAAAATAGGCATCTTTAAACAAACTAAAAAGAAAAATAAAAAAGGAGTTTTTTATTATGTCACTTAAAGTAAAATTGATTTCAGTTATTTCAGCCTTTGTGCTTGTGTTAAGTATGCTACTCGTTGGTGTGCTAGCCGCAACGGGCAGTTTTACAATAAATTTAAAGGGAAACGTTCAATTTAATATAGACGATTCAACACTCTATATCAAAGATATAAGGCTATCTGATGGCTTAACGGCGGGTGAGACTATTGATAATTTTTTACCGGGCTTTGCAGGGGAAAGTTTTGAGCTTGATTTTGGCACTGTAAGCTCAGATAGCGGAACAATATCCATTGAAATTGACGTTATCAACACAACCGCAACCACATATAACGCAAGCAGTCAGTCAAGCTTGTCAAATGCGACCTTGTCAGTAAGCGGAACGATAGCAGGAGATAGCGTTCCACTAGACCAAGTTGCAACCTACGATGGTATCTCCGGCACAATATACATTAGTGTTCAGGTCACAAGCTCAACTAGTATAAACCTTGATAATATAATAATAGATATTGCTGAATTGCAAGACTTTAATGTGACATTTACTAACAGCAGTTCTGCTACTGCTTATGTTAAAATGGATAATGGTGAAGTGCAAGCAGTTGGGAATGGAGAAGTAGTATACCTTAACGGCTCAAAATTCTACTTGGCACTAGAAGAAAATAGCTTAAATACAACACAAGCAATATCTTATAATAGTTTAAATAAAATTGAGCTTTATGCACCAACGCCAACTACATATGACTATCTTATAGTGTTAAACGGCGTGGGTTCTGGTGTGTGTTATAGTAATGGTGCTTGGAGAGCAACTGTTATTGATGTTGAGGTGCCGTCGTATGATGAAAACTGGGAACTAAATGGTGATATCTTAACAAGAAATCTTATAAATGATTGCACTATTGAATTACAAAATGGTAATATTTAACCAAAAAAGGTAGGCTTTTGCCTACCTTGTATTTTTTAAAGGACCGAGAACTTGGCTTGATAAGATTTCACCAACTGCCTCACAAACTTTAAGCTCCACCAAAGCTACCTTATGGCACACCAAAGTGTCTCCTTAATGATGCTGCCGTCAGGCTCTGACATGGTTCAAAGATTTTGATTGCATAAGACCTTGATTTCCTCACCTAAAGCCCATACACATATTTGACAAAATCAAACCGCACACAAGCGTTCAATCCCACTATAGCGGATTGTGGGTTACAGAGCACCGCTAACTCTCCATCTATCTCGGTTTCTATATTTTAGCATAAAACAATGATTTTTGCAATATTTTTCAGCAAATTTGAAAGATATTTTAGTGCAATCACAAGAATTTTGAAATAATCGTCAAATTTTGTATGTTTTTTTAAAAAATTATGTTATGATAATAAGGTATTTTAATACTGCTTGGAGATATTATGGAAGAAGACAAAAAAGATTTTAGAAAGAGCAATGCAAAAAGGTTCTTAGATGCCTACAACAATATAGATTATGCGCTAAAGACACGTTATGGCTTAAATAGGGCGATGGGCTTTTCAGATTTAATAAGAAAGAGCGTTGTTATGAACTATGTTGTCCGCAAATATGAAGATGAACTTATTGACTATGGCAGGCTTCGCAATGCAATAATTCACAATAATAATGAGGATTTTGTCATTGCCGAGCCACATGATAGCGTTGTTGAAGATATAGAACACATTGAAAAACTGCTTACAACACCGCCAAAGGCACTCGACACAGTTGGAAGAAAAGATGTTGTTATAACCTATGCAGGAAAGAGCATGAGAGAAGTTATAACTCTTATGGCAAGTTCCAATTTCAGCAATATTCCTGTATACAAAGATAATCATTTGATTGGCGTTGCAAATGGTCAAAAGATACTAAATTCTATGGGACAGTTTTTAATCGCCGGCGGGAAATGTGGTGCATTTCTTGACAATGTTCAAATAGAAGATATGCTTTCGTCGCTTCAAAATAGCAATTATTATGTTGTAAAGAAAGCTGACTGCACTATAGAAGAAGCGTTAAATGAGTTCTATAACAACCATAAACTCCTTGCTATACTTTTTACAAAAAATGGGCTTAACAATGAAATGCCGCTAGGAATTATGACGGGTGCAAATGTTTCAGAGGCTCAAAAGATACTTGAGCAGTATTAGATAATTAGAGATGATACCATCTCTTTTCCCTAAAAATAGATAAAATTTATTGACAAATGTGTTTTAAGTGACTAAAATAAATAATGTTTAGTAATAATAAAAGCGTTGATGAAAGACAAGGTTTTTAAGTTAGGTTCATCCAGAGAGTTGCCGTTTGTGGTGGAAGGCAATAGAAAGGCTTAAAAATTATCACTTTCGGAGTTGCAATTTTGAAAAAGGATATTTTTTATAAATTCTTGTGTAAAAATTGTCGGGACTTCCCGTTATAGAAGGGGCGAGTGTTTGCTCGGCTATAAGATTACAAGTGGTTTGGCCCATTAGGTTCTTGTAGCTTAATGGGCTTTTTGTTAGATTTAACATATTGAAACACTTTGTAATGCATATTGTTTTTTGGCTAAGCAGGGCGAATAATGTTTGCGAAAGAAAATATAATAGGCAAAAAAGATTAAAAGCATATATGGCAATAGAACATTTTTATTAAAAAGCGGTTTGCCTATAAAGAGTAAAGAGATTCGCTGCACTTTAAAACGCAAAGAAGCTTCGCTCCGCTCGCCACGCGGTCGCACCGCTGACGCGCCCGCACGGCTCGCTTTGTCTAAACCCCAGCTTTATCTCATAAGCCCGAGTGCAATGCAAACACAAAGTTACAAAAATGTGGTAGGAAAAACAAAAAAAGGAGAAAATTATGTATAAAAAGGTTGATTCTAAACTAGATTTCGTTGCAAATGAAGCAAAAATCCTAAAATTTTGGGAAGAGAACAATATAATCAAAAAAGGACTTGATTTAAACAAAAATAGCGATAAGAGCTTTGTTTTGCATGATGGTCCACCAACTGCAAATGGTAAGCCACATATTGGACACGTTCTCACAAGAGCTATGAAGGACGTCATTCCACGTTTCAAGGCAATGAAGGGCTATTATATCTACCGCAAAGCAGGGTGGGACACACATGGACTTCCTGTAGAAGTTGAAGTTGAGAAAAAACTTGGCTTTAACGGCAAAAAAGACATAGAAAATTATGGGATTGATAAGTTTATTGACCTTTGCAAGAAGTCAGTCTGGGAATATAAGTCAATGTGGGAAGATTTGACTAAAAAGATTGGCTATTGGGTTGATATGGACAATCCTTATATAACCTACGACAATAATTATATTGAAAGTGTGTTTTGGGCTCTTAAGGAGATGGACAAGAAAGGGCTTATCTATCAAGGTCATAAAGTTGTGCCATATTGCCCAAGATGTGGAACAAGCCTGTCAAAAGCAGAACTTGAAAATGGCGACAATTATAAGATATTAAAAGAAAATTCTGTTTATGTTAAGATGAAAAGTCTTGAAGAAGACAACACATATTTCCTTGTATGGACAACAACACCATGGACTCTTCCATCAAACGTTGCACTTTGTATGAATCCAAATGAAGACTATACAAAACTTTGCTTTGAAGGCAAAAATTATATCATGCTTGACAAACTTATACCAACACTTTTTGAAGAAGGCACTTTCACAAAGGTTTACACAAAGAAGGGTAAGGAATTTGAGTATCACAAGTATGAACCACTCTTTGATTATGTTAAAGATGAAGTTAAAAAAGGCTATTTTGTTATAGTTGACGACTATGTTACAACCGAAGACGGAACAGGTATCGTTCATATTGCTCCAGCTTTTGGCGAAGATGACTATAAAGCAGGTGTAAAGTATGGTTTAACCTTCGTTCAGCTCGTTGATGAAAGCGGGCACATGAGCGATAAAACCGACTTTGGTGGACTTTTTGTCAAAGATGCCGACAAGCTTATCATAGAAAAATTGAAAAATGAAGATAAGATGTTCAAGGTTCAACCAATAGAGCACTCATATCCACATTGCTGGAGATGCAAAAGCCCACTGCTTTACTACGCACAAGACGCGTGGTTTGTTAAGACCACCGCAATCCGTGACCAACTTGTAAAAAACAATCAGGGTATAAATTGGATACCAGACCACATTAAAAATGGGCGTATGGGCAACTTCCTTGCAAATAATATAGATTGGAATATTTCACGTAATCGTTATTGGGGAACGCCACTTCCTTTCTGGAAATGCGAAAATGGTCACGTTCATGTTATAGGCTCAGTTGAAGAGCTGCGTCAGCTTTCAGGCGCCACAGGTGAGCTTGATCTGCACAAGCCAACGCTTGATAAGATAACTTTCCCATGCCCAGTTTGTGGCAAGACTATGCATAGAACACCAGAAGTCATGGACTGTTGGTTTGATAGCGGCTCTATGCCATTTGCACAATATCACTATCCATTTGAAAATCAAGAGACCTTCAAAAAGGCGTTCTCGGCAGATTATATCAGCGAAGCTATTGACCAGACACGTGGCTGGTTCTACACACTTCTCACGGTCAACACGGCGGTCTTTGATAAAGCACCATTTAAAGCCTGCAATGTGCTAGGACTTGTGCTTGATAAAAATGGACTTAAGATGTCAAAGAGCCTTAAAAATGGTGTAGACCCATGGGAAGTGCTTGGCAAATATGGTGCTGACGGTGTCCGCTGGTATTTCTTCTCAAGTTGCAACCCGGCACAAGGACTGCCATTTATAGAAGAAAATCTTGTTGACCTTCAACGTAAGTTTATGGGAACATTGTGGAATGTCTACTATTTCTATGTCCTTTATGCAGAGATTGATAAAATCGACCCAAGCAAGTATAGCCTGAAAGATTGCAAACTGACTTTCCTTGATAAGTGGTTACTTTCAGACTATAACGCACTAATAAAGGTGGTAGAAGAAGGGCTTGAAAAATATGATATGAAAACGCCAGCAGCTGCAATCAGTGAGTTTGTTGATAGACTTTCAAACTGGTATATTCGCCGTTCCCGTGAAAGGTTCTGGGGAAGTGAAGAAAACGACGACAAGAAGGCTGCATATAAAACTCTTTATGAAGTTCTTGTGTCGCTCAGCAAACTTATCGCACCTTTTGTTCCATTTATGGCAGAAGAAATATATCAAAACCTTGTAAGAAGCCTTGATAAAAATTCGCCAGAAAGCGTGCATTTCTGCAGCTACCCAACAGCAGATGAAAGCATGATTGATGCGCGTCTTAACGAAGGCATGGATAAAGTTCTTGAAATTGTAAACTTGGGTAGATCATGCCGCTCAGCAAGCAATGTCAAAAACCGTCAACCACTTTCAAAGGTTATCGTTTGCACAAGCAAGGAACTTTCTCTTGACGGCGAGCTTCAAGCACTTATCAAAGACGAGCTCAATGTTGAAGAAATTGAAATTTTGCACAATGCGGATGAATTTGTCTCTTACGAGCTTAAACCACAACTTCGCACAGTTGGACCAAAGTATGGCAAACTTTTAGGCGGAATAAAAGCGTATCTTGCAAATGCAGGAAGTGCGGAAAATGTCAATAAGGTTCGTCAGGGCGGCAAACTTGAGTTCACAGTAAACGGACAAGAAGTATCACTTGGCGAAGAAGACCTTCTCATTGGTCTTAAAAATAAAGAAGGTTATTCAAGCGAAACAAATGGCGAGATGACAGTTGTGCTTGACACTAACTTGACACAAGACCTAATTGAAAAGGGTATGGTTAAAGAATTTGTATCAAAGGTGCAAAATCTTCGCAAAGAAAGCAGTTTTGAAGTTGTAAACCATATAAAGATAGAGCTTAGCGGTGACGAAGAGCTTGCAAATATGCTACTTAAATATTCTGATACAATCAAGAAAGGAACGCTCTGCGATGAAGTTAAACTAGGCACAAACGGAACAAATTCAATGGAATTTGATTTTAACTCAAAACAAGTTCAAGTGTTTATAGCAAAAATATAATTAGTTAAGCAAAATGTTTGATAATAAACAATAATTTGTTATAATAATCAATAAAGTTTATGTTTTAGGGGGATATAATGGAGAAAAAGTTTACAAACAAGATATTGACGCAGGAAAATATTATTGAACTTGTTAATATCATTGAATCCTATTATAAAGATGTGAAAGCTCTTCAAGAAGAAGAGCGTAGTAAAGAAAAAACTGCAAAGGCAAAAGGTGAATATTATTTTGCCAAGAATGTATATGCCGACATAACATATTCTCTAACCCTAAACAACAATGAAACAATAAAAGAAAAGAACGACCCGGAATGGTTTAAAGACAACATAAAAACTTCAGCTAAATCAATAAAGGAGTTTGATATCTATGTTAGTGCAAGCAATGATAATAAATTTGAATCATTGTCCATATATGCCACTCAGAAAAGGATAGATATAAATTCTTCATCCCTTGATATTGGCAAAAATCAGCTTTTCAGGGAAATAGAGAATTTTCTTGGCAACCTTCCAGCACGATATGATACGCTTGTTCAAAAAGATAATATAAGAAAAATAGTGCCATCATTAAGCATAAGTTTAATAATAGGTATAATCTTGTCAGCTGTGTTTTTTGTGCTAAGCAAATTAGATATTTTACCTTTTGACTTTTCAAATGACTATATAATCCCACTAATTTCAACTGCTATTTTAGTGTTAGTTTCATTTATAGGCTCGCTGCTCATTCCAACAAAAAATCATTCTTTATATAAAAATTTTAAGTTTGAACAAGTTTATTCAGGTTATGACTCAGAAAAATATAGAAGCATTTATAAAAATGACTATAATCAGTTCAAAAATGAATGTGAAATATGTATAGGTGATAATGCAAAAATGCCTGAAGTGAGAAAGCAAATAGCAAAAAATTTTGCAAAATCAAAGAAAATGATCTATATAGAACTTGCAATCTCGGTTGTTGCTATAATATTATTCTTTGTTTTATAATTATTAACGAAAAAATCAGCTTAAATTAAAGCTGATTTTTTATATTTTTAGTTAATATTTTAGTATATATTTTTTAAGCCAAATATTTATTTTTAAATAAATTTATTTTGTTTCCTTATCATCATTGTTTCTCAAATTTTCAATGATTTCAATTCGGTGTGTCAAGTCACGTTTTTCAAGTTTTTTGGTAAGCTCATTTAAAAGGTTTTGATATGTTTTTTCTTTATCTTTATTTACAATCGCACTTAAGCAACGCAAATTTTTTTCTATGAATTTTTGATATTTATCAATATATTTTTTATCGAGCGTATCAAATAAAGCCTTGTCATCATGCACTTGCCTATAAAGAGAAGGGGACTCATTTGCTTTTGCAATATTTAAATATATTTCTTTTGTTATGTCCTCGTCGATATCAATAAGTGAGCCAAGATAGATATAGTTTTTTCCGTCCTTCATAAACAAAATTTCTCTAGCATTTTCAGCTTGCTTATTTTCATTAAGATAAAACTTTCCCTTTCTGTCATCTTCAAAAACAAGTTCAGGCACTAAATATTCAACGATATCAGAAATATTTTTATTTGTAAGCACTCGTGTGCGAGAATAAGATTTCAAAAGTTCATTCGGCTCAGTTGTGATGGCGTCGAGATGCTCTATAAAATAAACGGCAACGCGTTCCTTTATTTCACCTTTTTGTGCTTTGTCAAAAAGCTCCATAATTGCTATTTTAATGTTGTTAATATTTTTCATTTTCCCCCTTGTATAATAATATTTTATAAAATAATTTATTAAAAGTCAAATACTTATACTTAACAATAAAAATAATTCAGGAAATAATAAAAAATCAGTCTTAATCAAAAAATAATTAAAATAAAAAATCAGCAATTTTTCTATTTTTTTGCTGATTTTTTTGTTATTTTATGTCATTTTTATTTAATTATGTAATTTGTCAAAATCACTGCTGATATTTAGAAGTCAAATTTATTCTCGCTCGTCATCACCAATTTCGCTCGTTTCTTCGCTTTCAGCCTCGTTTCTGCCAATAAGATTGTAAGCATCAATTCTATAAGCCATTTGATTTTTTATCATATATTTTTGCCATTCTTCAACCATCTCAGCTTCAAATCTCTTTTGCTCAATATGGTAAGGGCAGTCTTTACCAAATTTCATAACGCTACGACTATTAATAAGGTCGTTTATATATTTTCTATATTTCTTTAGCTCTTCCATTGGCAATAATCTGAATCTTCTTTTATCAAATTCTAGCTCAAATTTTCTCTCAACCGGTGTGTTTGATAGAGATAAAGGCTCATAAATACCTTCTCCTAAAAAGCGTTCAAGTCTATTTTCAACATTTTTATTAAGCTTAATTATATCACCAAGATAGATAGGGTATTTTTCGCCTTGATCCATAAAGAATAGTTCACGAACAAGTTTGCCGTGTTCTCTTTCAAAGACATATGTCTCTCCAACATTTGCAAAACTTATACCAATTTCAGCATGTTCATAATCATAAATGACTTGTGATAAATTTTGCACACCTTTTTCTCTTTGCGTGCTGTCAAGATGAGAAACAAAATATTCTGCCACTTCTTGACTGATTTTTCCTTGCTTATACTTATCATAAATTCCAAGCATTGCAAATTTGATATTGTCTATTTCCATAAATTTCTCCTTTGTTATTCTCTCTCGCCATCTCCGTTTTCGTCAATTTTATTTCTTTCAGCCTCGCTTCTATCAATAAGATTGTAAGCATCAATTCTATAAAGCATTGGTCTGTTTAACATATATACTTGCCATTTTGTAAACATTTCAGCTTCAAATCTCTTTTGCTCAATATGGTAAGGGCAGTCTTTACCAAATTTCATAACGCTGCGGCTATTGATAAGGTCGTTTATATATTTTCTATATTTCTTAAGTTCTTCCATTGGCAATAGTCTAAATCTTCGCTTGTCATTTTCCAAGTCGGTTTCACCCCAATGAAAAGCTTGAACACTTGGGTAATAAACACCTTGCTCTAAAAAGTATTCAAGTCTATTTTCAACATTTTTATTAAGCTTAATTATATCACCAAGATAGATAGGGTATTTTTCGCCTTGATCCATAAAGAATAGTTCACGAACAAGTTTGCCGTGTTCTCTTTCAAAGACATATGTCTCTCCAACATTTGCAAAACTTATACCAATTTCAGCATGTTCATAATCATAAATGACTTGTGATAAATTTTGCACACCTTTTTCTCTTTGCGTGCTGTCAAGATGAGAAACAAAATATTCTGCCACTTCTTGACTGATTTTTCCTTGCTTATACTTATCATAAATTTCAAACATGGCAAATCTAATATTATCAATTTCCATAAATTTCTCCTTTGTTATTCTCTCTCGTCTTCACCATCACCATTTTCAATTTCACAAGCCCTTTCATAGGCGGTAAGTCGATAATCAAGATGACTTTGTATCATATTTCTTCTCCAAGCCTCAACTATACCTTTTTTGATGTCATCACGTAGGGCGTCACTACTTTCAGATATGCATGTCACTTCAGTAAGGCAGTCGATATTTGAATCAATGTAATCTTTGTATTGCATAAGCCCTTTATTTGATAACTTCGAGAAGCGCTCTCTATCAAATCTTTGATTGTCATAATCATAGCTAAAAATATGTGGTGCATATATACCATTTCTCAAAAAGTTTTTAATCGCACGGGCAGTGTCTGCGTCAACGTTTACAAATCTGCCTAAGAAAAGATGATTCTTTCCTTCTTTTTTAAAGAAGATGTCACATATAACTTTTCCTTTGTTTTCTTCTTCAAGAGCTGTAGTTTTATAATTGTCACTTGCATCAAAAAGTATGTCAATTTCATTGCAATGAATATTGACAATATCAAATAAATCTTGTTTATTATCAAATAAATCTGAAATCTTCTTGTCATGACGAATGTCATCAAGTTTTTTAATAAAATATGAAGCTCTTTCCAAACTTAATTCTCCATCACGATACTTTGAATAAAGCTCAAACATAGTCATTGTAATATTGTCGTTTGTCATAATTTCTCCTTTTTTTATCCATATTTGTTATAACATAAATATCATCCCGTGTCAATATCAAAAGTTAAAAAGTAGTTAAAAATAATTGATAAAAAGATATTATTTTGTTATACTTAACGTAAGGGATTTTTTATGAAAATAGCAAACGATTGGAAAGATTATAAAGTGATTGCAACAGGTGATGGCGAAAAGCTTGAGAAGTGGGGAGAGTTTACCTTGCTTCGCCCAGACCCGCAGGTTATATGGCATGCAAAACAGGACCTAGCAAAATATAAAAATCTTGATGGACATTATAAACGTTCATCTTCAGGTGGTGGAAGTTGGCAGTTTTTGCACCACGTTCCAGAGACTTGGCAAATAAGTTGGAAGGGAATAAAGTTTATAATAAAACCAATGGGCTTCAAACATACAGGGCTCTTCCCAGAACAAGCGGTAAATTGGAATGATATAATGAAGGCTATAAAAGAAGCTAACAGACCAATTAAGGTGCTAAATTTATTTGCCTACACAGGTGCGGCAAGTGTTGTTTGTGCTAAGGCTGGGGCGTCAGTTACTCATGTTGACGCAAGTAAGGGCATGGTGGAGCGTGCGAAAGAGAATGCCTCGCTTAACGGCATCACAAATATACGCTATATCATTGACGACTGCAAAAAGTTTGTTGAGCGAGAGATAAGACGTGGCAACTTCTATGACGCAATCATCATGGACCCGCCAAGTTATGGGCGTGGAACAAATGGCGAGATGTGGAAGCTCGAAGACAACTTATATGATTTTGTAGAACTGACAAAAAAGGTTCTTTCAGATAAACCACTCTTTGTGCTTATCTCATCTTACACAACAGGCTTGCAGGCAAGCGTGCTTAAAAATATATTGACGCTTATCTTCGACGAAGGCAATATTGACGCTGACGAAATAGGGCTTCCAACTGATGAAAAAATTGTATTGCCATGTGGGGCAAGGGGATTAAAATTATGGAAATAAAAGAAAATTTAACGGAAAATGTAGAAAAAATGCAAAAAAATGGCGAAAAAACGCAAAAAACTCAAGAAAATCAATCAAATAATGAAAATTTAACAGCTGAAGAAAAACCTGCGGCAGCTAGCAAAAATTCAACAGACCTATTTGTGCTATATGAAGATAACCACATAATAGTTGCAATCAAACCGCAAAACATTCCGTCACAATCAGATATCAGCGGTGATGAAGATATGCTTTCAAAGGTTAAAAAATATGTCAAAGAAAAATATAATAAGGAAGGGGATGCTTACATTGGGCTTGTTCATCGCCTAGACCGTCCAACAGGTGGTATTATGGTTTTTGCAAGAACATCAAAGGCGGCTGAGCGTCTTTCAAATCAAATAAAAAGTGGTCAGATGCATAAAACCTATTATGCAGTCACGAGCAAAGTTCCACAGCTAAAAAGCGACACCCTTATAAATTATTTAAAGAAGGACGAGAAAAACAATATTGTCAAGATTGCACCGCAGAGCGAACAGGGCACAAAGCGAGCCGAGCTTAGTTATAAGGTTTTACAAACAAAAGATGACTTTGCACTTCTTGAAGTAAAGCTCGTCACAGGAAGGTCGCACCAAATAAGAGTGCAACTTGCAGGTATCAACTGCCCACTTTATGGCGACAATAAATATGGCAAAGAAAAAAGCAAGTCAAACAATCTTGGCTTGTGGGCAGGGCGGCTTGAGTTTGTCCACCCGGTTACAAAACAGAAGATGACCTTTGCTTGTCCGCCAGACTTAGACGCAAAGCCGTGGTCATATTTCTACATGGAGAAGTATTTTATAAGATGAAATTTGGGGTGGCAACAAATTCATGACGCTGACACGCCTTGCTACGCAAGGCTAACAGCTATGAACCGCATACTTCGGTATATAATACCTTGTATGCTTTTGTTTCTCCTCCCAACTCCCCCTTCACTCTCGACAAAAAATCTTCTAGATTTTTTACCTCAATAAGGACCCGCAAGGGGTGAACTTATTTTAGTTTTTAAAATTTAATAGATTTTTTGTGAGCTAATGTTTGGACCCGCAAGGGGTGGATTATAAGGGTAAATTTATAACGATTATTTTTAAAAGGAAATTTAATATGAAAAAAAGAGAAGAGATAGAAAGTAAGTTTACTTGGGATTTAACTCCATTATGTAAAGATGATAAAGAGTTTTATCAAAAAATTGATAAAATCAATGATTATTTACCTAAAATCAAGGCGTTTGAAGGCAAACTCAACAACAAGAAGACCATTTTAGAATATTTAAAACTTGATGATGAGTTTTCTCGCTTTGTTGAGCCGCTAGCATTATATGCACACTTAAGGTCAGATGAAGTATTGTCGGATAGCACAAGACAGGAAATGTCAGAGAAACTTTCAAACATTCTTGATAACATCTCAGTTGAAACATCTTTTGTGTCATCAGAGCTCAACAAACTTTCTGACAGCATGCTTGATGACATAATTTCTGACCCAAATTTTAAAGATTACGACAGAAATTTTGACTATATCAAGAGAAACAAAAAGCACAAGCTTTCTAAAGGTGAAGAAAAATTGCTTTCAGGCATGGGCTTTTTATCTGGTTTTTCAAGCAATATGGATATGCTTGCAGACGTTGATATAAAATTTGGCAAGGTTAAAGATTCAAATGGAAAGGCATATGAGCTTACTCAGTCAAACTATTCAAGTTTAATTCGAAGCAGCGACCGAAAACTTAGAAAGGCAGTTATGACAAAACTCAATGGCACTTTTGGACAGTATATCAACACACTTGCAAACAACTATATAAACGACGTCAAAGCAGACTGCTATTTTGCAAAAGTAAGGAAATATAAGTCGGCACTTGACCGAGAGCTAAAGTCAGAAGAAGTTGACAAAAGAGTTTATGATATGCTAATAAAGCAGGTGAGCAAAAACCTTAAAATACTATTCAAATATTTTGACATCAAAAAACAGCTTTTAGGTATTAAAACTTTCTATATCTATGACCATATGGCAGAAGTGGGTAAAGAGATGACTAAAAAATACACCTATGACGAAGCGATTGAGATTATCAAGAAAGCGCTTTCTCCACTTGGGGATGAATATGTCAAACTTATAGATAGGGCAAAAAACGAACGTTGGATTGACGTCTATCCAAGTAAAGATAAGGCGTCTGGTGCTTATGAAACGGGTGTTTATGGCTTGCACCCTTATGTTATGACAAATTTTGAGGGCGACCTTGATTCAGTATTCACTTTGGCGCATGAGCTCGGTCATGCCATGCACACATATTTTTCTTGCAAAAATCAACCCTATGCTAAAGCATACTATCCAATTTTCCTAGCCGAAATTGCAAGCACAACAAATGAGATGCTGCTTATAAATTATCTTTTGTCTACGTCAAATAGCAAGGAAGAAAAAATTGCACTTTATAACAAACTTTTTGACGAAGTCAAGGGCACAATCTATAGACAAACCATGTTTTCAGAGTTTGAAGAGAAAATACATTCTCTTCACGAAGCGGGCGAGCCACTCACTAAGGATAGACTTTGCGGCATATATTATGTTTTAAATAAAAAATATTTTGGCGAGACAAAACTCATAGACGAAATTAGGTATGAATGGGCAAGAATACCACATTTCTTCAACGCTTTCTATGTGTTCAAATACGCAACAGGCATGATTTCGGCAATTTGTTTTGCAAATAAAATCTTGGCAAAACAGGAAAATGCGGTTAGCGATTATATCAAATTTTTATCAGCTGGCTGCAGCGATAACCCTATAAAGACCTTGCAAAAGTCAGGGTGTGACCTAATGCAAGAAAAAACATTCTCAAGCTGCTTTGAATATCTGCAAAAGATGCTTAAAGATTGGGAAGATTTAATAAACGAATAAAAATTTTTAAAAATTATAAAAAATATAACGAAAAATCATTAAAAATGATAAAAAAATAGAAAATATCCGCAAAAA
>ERZ1090861.1100-NODE-1100-length-14524-cov-6.954869_pt1 | contig 14524 bp, 11 predicted proteins | sample MGYA00478482_ERZ1090861 | MGnify/ENA primary metagenome ERZ1090861 (study PRJEB33644, sample SAMEA5815744) | chicken gut metagenome | biome: Chicken; feature: Gastrointestinal Tract; material: Caecum | place: Ireland | collected 2019-01-01 | study: A study of... | reverse complement strand
CCACACGAACCTTCTTCGAGTCGATTTCTCCCTTGGAAAGCAAGACAACCGTCTCCACATGCTTCGTCTTCGGGAACAAATCAAACGACTGCGCTCTCTTTGCGGCGTAGTTGGCGCCGGTCAGGAGACGGGCGTCGCGGGCGGCGTTCTCGTTTACTAGCACGGTGGTCAGGCAAACTCCCGCTGCAACACCATGCAGATGGCCTTCTCATTGGGCGAGGCTTTGCCGTTTAGCACAAAGCAAAAAAAGCTGCTGCCATCTTTATCGCTTTACCGGGCTGGCTCTGTTGTTTTATGGAAACAAAGAGACTGATATGCCAACGGTAAATTTTGCAAAATGAACCTGAATGAAATAGTAGTGCTCACAATGCATAACCTGTTGGATAAAGCTGCAAAGGTTTATTCCTGAAAAAGCCCGGCAGGATGTTCTCTGCGGAGTTTTGTATGTACAGCACCGCGTTTTGTACTATCTTTACGCCGCAGCATTGCTGTTGATGCGGTCGATCACGCTCTTGATGCCTTGCCACAGGGACAGGTCGGTGAACACCTCCACAATGCTGCCGCGGTCGGTAAAGGGTGGTTCCTGCAAAACAGACAGGTCTTTCATCATACCGTTGTGGACGATGTACTCCACGATCTGGTTGACAAAGTAGATCTGCCGGGCGTCCAGGCTGGTATCGTTGAGATATCTGGCAAAGGCCTCCTTGGCGGCGTTCATGTCCAGGCCGACGATCTCCCGCACGAACTCGCCCAGCGGTTTGGCGCCCATCGCGGCCTCGTAGTCCTGGCGGCTGCCCACCTCGCTCCACAGGATGTTTTCCAGTTCCTGCACATCCTGTGCTGTCAGCGGGATGTTGGAACGCAACTTGGCAATGGCTGGGTTGTCCTGATGCTGCCGGATGTAAAATTCTGCCTTGGCCTTGTAGTTTTTCAGATCGTCATTTTCCAGCTCAGCCTCATGCCACTCGGTGGACAGAATGTCATCGGTAAAGTTTGTCTCGTAGATAGCACCGGTGTGTGGCAGGTATTTCATCAGATTGCGCAAGCTTTCACGGATGTGCTCGAACTCGTTGATGCCCGCCGTCTCCAGATAATCGGTGTGAAGAATTTTGTCGATCAGTTCCGACTGTGCCTGAATTTCCGGGATGTTGGCCACACCGGCAATCCCTTCCACCCGCTTGCGCAGGTCTTTCCGCGCACGTTTGTAGGTCTTGCCCACCAGATACGCCAATTCGATGCCATACATAAGCGCGTCAAACCGCACAGCACTGGCTTCCTCGGCGTCGGGCTGCAGCAGTGGGGCCACCTCGTCCCGCAGGTTCAGGGTGTCCACATAGTCCAGTGCCTGGTAGCTTTCGGGGTTTGAGAACTTCTCCACATACCGCAGGTGTTGGCGTACTGCGAAGTTGCCCCGGTCCAGTTGCTGCACCTTGGCGAGCATCTCCTCCACCAGCCGCTGGCGGAACGGGATCAGCTCTTCGGTCTGGTAGCCAAGATCCTGCAATTTATAGGCGATCTGTGCTTTCAGATAAAATATAGCACTTTGGAGGGCCATCTGGTTGGCGGTGGCTTTGCCCTTGTTCATACGGAAAAACTCAAAGTTGCCGCACAGATCAAAAATGTAAAACTTATCCTTGTCCTTGCCGTCCATCAGGCCGGGACAAAGGCGGGTGCCGCGGCCGATCATCTGCCAGAATTTAGCCTTGCTCAAGACCTTTTTGAAGAACACCAGATTGAGCACTTCCGGCACATCGATACCGGTGTCCAGCATGTCCACCGAGATAGCGATCTGCGGCAGCTTGGCCGGGTCCGAAAACTCGTCGATGGCGCTCTGGGCGTAGGTCATATAGTTGTCGATGACCTTGGCATAACCCGGCAGATGGGGATATTCCCGGTTGAATACTTCCAGAATCTTCTCGGCATGGCGGTGGTTTTTGGCAAAGATGATCGTCTTACCGAGTTTTTCGCCGTATTCGATCTTCAGGCCGTTGGTCATCAACAGGGCCAGCACTTTGCGAATGGTATCCTCATTGAACAGCCATTCGTTGAGGGCGGTAGACTCGATCCGCTCGGGCAGTTCGCCGTTTTCATCGGTGAAAGTGGCCTCGTAGGCTTCCTTTTCTTCCGGGGGCAGGTCATCGTAGACGATGCCCTCCTCGAGAAATTTCAGCTTGCTTTCCACTGAGAGGAAGTCCACCAGATACCCGTCCCGAACCGCCTGAGCCAAGTCATAGCCGTAGGTGGGCACGCCGCTTTCCAGCTCGAACACATCATAGGTGTTTTTGTCGATCTCGTCCTTGGGGGTGGCGGTCAGGCCGACCAGCGGCGCGTCAAAATAGGTGAAAATATCCTGGTATTTGTTGTAGATGGAGCGGTGGGCCTCATCACAGATGATGAGGTCAAAATGCCCCACGGTGAACAGCTTGCCTTCCTCGTCCTGCACCGTGTCGATACAGTTCATCATGGTCTGGTAGGTGGAGAATACGCACCGGGCGGCGGGGTTGTCTTTTTCCTCGCACAGGTTTGTAACCGAAAGATTGGGCAGCAGGTTGACAAAGCTGCGCTTGGCCTGGGTGACCAGCGAGTTGCGATCGGCCAGGAAAAGGATGTTTTTCACCCAACCGTGTTCCAGCAGCACCTTGACCAGCGCGATGACGGTACGGGTCTTGCCGGAGCCGGTGGCCATGACCAGCAGTACCTTGCGGCGGTTTTTCTGGCCGAACGCCTGGCACACGGCCTTGACGGCGCCCTCCTGGTAGTAGCGGCCCGCAATGGCAGCGTCCACCTGGATGTTGTCCAGGCTGGTGCGCATGGTGTGCAGATTGAACAGCTTTTCCAGGTCCCGTTTGGAGTAGAAGGCGGCTACCGGGCGCTCGGGGTAAGCCCCGTCATCGATGCGGGTGTCGAAGCCGTTGGTCAGGAAGATGACCGGGCGGCGGCCGTATTGCTGTTCCAGCAAGTCGGCGTACAGCTTGGCCTGCTGGCGGCCGACGGCGGGGTCGACGCAGGTTTTCTTGGCCTCGATGACGGCCAGCGGGCGGCTGGCGTTGTCGTACAGCACGTAGTCGGCAAAGCCCACTCCCTGTTTGTTGGGCATGCCGGACAGTTCCACCTCGTTGCGCCAGTCGCGCCCCTCGACCCAACCGGCGTCGGCGAGCATGGCATCAATGTACAGCTTGCGGGTCTCGTATTCGCTCAGATCCAGCGGCTTGGGGGTATAGTTCGGCTGTTGAGCCTTTCGCCGGGCGGTCAGTTCGCTGCGCAGGGCCTTGTTTTCCTCCAGCAAGGCGGCCAGGTTTGGGTCGGGGGACTGAGGAACCGGCCCCGGCGCGGGGGCTGCGGGCTGTGCATCCAGCAGGGCCGGGTCAAACTGGCTGGGGGTATAGGATGCGCCGTAGCAGCAGGCGAGGAAGTCGAACAAGCTGTAGAGGTTTTCCAGGCACAGGCGGGCCTGCTCGGGCGTGATGCGCTGGCCGGTGTGGGCGGCAGCATTGCCGGTCTGGCGGATGTATTTCAGCCGCCGCCACAGGTTGGGCCCGACGATGGCGCGGAAATCCTCGGTATCCATCAGGCTGACCAGGCGGTCATCGTAGGGGGTGACCAGCCCGCCATCCACCGAGTACATCCACTTGACGGCAAACTCCATCGCCCGGCGGCAGTTCAGCGCACAGGCCGCCGGGTCGATGGGGTAGATTTTTTCCGCCGCCACCGCCACCGGGGCAAAGGCGGCAAACTGTGGGTCGGAGAGGAAGGCGTCAAAGTTGGGCATGGTGGCACCTCTTTATTCGGTGATTTTTGCAGCAGAATCGGATAACGTCTCGTCTAGCTCAAAAGAAAAACTATAGAGATCATTTAACAATTTTTCCTTCAAGGCATACTTTTCATTCCCCGAAAGATTCGGATCATTATCAATTTTTTGAATCGCATTTTCTGTCTGTTCAAGTATCGCACTAAAGCTGCGTAAGTGTTCATTGTCTTTAATTGACAATTTGCTTTCATTTAATTGACGCCTTTCTTTTATAAATGGTTTCATAACATCAACCAACAGGCAACTAACAGTATTGGTGCACAGGAAAAATGCAATATACACAAATGTCTGCAACCAAAGTGCTATATCACCGACATATAAAAACACCAATGCTGAGACAATTAGCAAGACAAACAAATTGGCAATCAATAAATAGAATGAAAAGAAAAGGTTACTCGCCTCAGCATGAAAGGAAGATTTTTCTTGTAAATAAGCCAAAGCTGTTTTTACTGTATAATTATCAGGCCTCCGAGGCTTTTTCTCTTTCAAAAATTGTTGCGCTATAACCGACCACACAAGAAAAATCGTTATAGATATATTGAAAATAGTCCATTCAAAAGAAACCATTTCCTTAAGTTCTGCTAATGTCATAGTAACTTCTGCCCTTAGCGAACCAACACAAATTACAGCTATTAAGTAAAGCATAAACAGGTTTGCACCATTCATTGCAATGAAGTTCTCAAGGCGTGTAAACAAGTTCAATGTAATTGATATAACGCGAAAAACCACTGTGGCTATGGTAATAACACCACAGATGCAAGCGGCCATCAAATAGGCAGTTTGTAAAGAGATACCCCCCACTTTGCTTAGAAAGAAAAATAATGGAAAAAAGAATATGGCGGAGAGACTTAGTGTCACAACAAAACAAATGACTGTAACCCTTATCATTATCATGGTCTCTCTTTTTATTTTGCTCACACTAACACCTCAAAGTATTGTTGTATTAACTCACACTTAGGAATTACTAATCAGCGCACAGACCGCTGGGTCAATTGGGTATATTTTTCCGCCGCCGCAGCCACCGGGGCAAAGGCGGCAAATGTGGGGAGGAAGAGGAAGGGGCGAAGTTGGTCATTTAACTATCACCTCGTCGTTCGTAAATGGCATTGTGAACGGCTTCGCAGACCAAGGAACAGATAGATGATAGTTCTTCTCTATCGGGCGTTGCTGAGGCAAATTTTGCAAAATGCTTTTCCGTAGTCAGTAAGCCTCATAAATCCTTCATTTATTGATGTCGAAGTGTTTCCTGTTGCCTGTACATATTCCGGGTTTGTATTAGCTTGAATGTATGGATGCTTTTTTAGTGGTTCATATAAAGTTTTATCCGTTAATGATGAAAGTGGAGGCGCGCCTTCAAGCAACCCGAGTCTAATTAAATTATCAAAGTACAGATTTACTTCTAAAGGATTCTCACAATGAGAAAGTTCACCAACAAGGGAAAAGTTTTTAATTATATCAATTCCGTGTCCCTTTTCTCTTTCATATCGCAGTGTTACGGTGGGAACCGTGGGATGGGCAGACAAATATCGCAATATTTTTGCCTCGTCGGGACACAATTGTTTGATAATCTCTACAAAGCCTGGGTGAACTCCGTTTTTAACAACAGAGTTCATCGAATTAGCTAGTAAGTTTGCATACATATCTCGCAACTCTTTGTTGTCCATACAATAACTCATGTATTGAATAGCAGGAACAGCGATATGTGCTTCTGGTGACTGAATATTTTCCGGCGGTACGTTCTCTAATTTCTGTGCAAGTGACTTTTTGATTTCATTGAGATTATATTCCCGTTGTAACACCCATTTTTCCAATGGGAGCAGCGCCGCTTTGACAGCACGCGGCACAAGGCCTATAAGTTCACCGGTAGGCTTTACAATAGATTCCCCCACATCCGCATATATGTCTTTCGCCACTTCTTTTGTTGCTGTTTTTGCAATTTCCAACATATCATTAGACTCAGTCATTGTTTTTCCTCCGTGCAAAAATATAATTGAATTAGCGACCTTTTCAGAGAATTCATATTTTCCAAGCTACGTTGAAGTTTTTTAGAACGCGAATATACTTTCTGCGCATAATCCGCAAATTCGTCTTGATAAACAATATCACAAATTGGAACGGAAACGGTATTTAGAGTCTTAACTGTGAGGCCTGGCTGCGCAGCTCCAGTATGAAAGCGATACAAATCCATAAATTTGAGCAAATAATAGAGCCAAACTTTATTCGCTTTCACTATCGGCGTGACAAGAATAGCATGTTCCGTAGCGTGAAACGCCCCTGTCGCAAATTGTACATTGCCACATAGTGCGCCTTGCCGCCCTATGATTGGATAAGTCCCACATTGTGTGGCTGTTTTTACATAACCTCGAATCCCGTTTCCGCCGTAGCAGGGAATATGAAACTCCGTGCTTTTAGTATGAATTTCTTCTGCAGATGTGGTAGTGCCTGCTTTAAGATGACATATCTTCCCCAATTCGGCAGTAGACAAACTTTTCGAGTTTACGATTGGATCCCCGAACATCTCCACAAATCGGGATTTGACTAATTCGTCCAGCTTGTCCAGCTGGGCCTGGCGTTTGGCGATCAGGTCGGTGACTTTGTCTAGTACGGCGGCGATGCGGCGTTGTTCTTCGATTGCTGGCAACGGAATTTTATACTCTAAATAGGACTTTACTTTCAAATTGCGAATTCCTGTTGTTTTGTTCTGAAGGAGCTCTGTTTTTCCTGAGCTATGCAGATACCACATATAATAGAATACGTACTTTGCCTCAGCAATTTCAGGATTCACTCGCATTGCTTGCGTAAAATTGTTGCAAAGATAAGTTGCGTTCTCTATTTCTTTACCACAAAACACTACTCGTCCAACGGGAGTCTTTTCTGTTCCTCCCGACTTCTCCAAAATAATATCACCATAGCGCAGTCGTTTGACTTTTATTTTTTGCTTTGGAATGTTACGTATAACAACATTATTATAATTTATATTCCCTGTTGGTGTGAAATTGGTGGTACGAAGAACTTTTACTCCTTTTCCTGTATCGGTACATTCGTTTCCCCATTCTCCTGTAATCTGACGGGCAAAGACATCCCCCAATATCATACCGCTCCCTCCTGCGTTTTTACGAGACTGTTTCTTTTACTTATATATGCTTGCAAAGTTTTGGCAGCGGCTAAGAGATTATCAATGTAAACTTCATATGTATGAGTTGCTTTGCGGTTTGGATATTCGTATATATACCGCCATTCTTCAAATACTTTTGCGTGCTTTTCTAAAGTCGATCCCAACGTTACTGATGGATAAGAATTGTACTTTAGAAAAAGTTCTTCCAGTTCCGTTTGCTGCTGTAATGGCAATTCCTTGAATAAGCAGAAAAGATTATGACTGCGAGATACACCACCAGAACTACAATACACGCTAATAGCTTTCAAATATAGTTCACAGGCAAAGGCCAGGTTAGTAGCTTCAGGTACGGAAAAAAATGCATTACAGGAAAATTGTAAAGTTTGATGTGATGTTTTTCTATCCGTTTTGTCACAGTAAATTGCGGTGTCAAGATAAGCATTGGCGACATTTATGCATAGTTTCGCATCTATCGAAGTATTCACCCTCATACCATCCCCTCCAATTCCTCCAGCCCCCTGGCAATTTCCTCTTCCAGCTTGCGCAGGTCGGCCAGAATCTCGCGTGTCGGCGGGTACTCCACCGGGGTGTATTCCACCTGCTTGTACTTGTTGATCGAAAGGTCGTAGCCGTTGTCGGCGATCTCCTGTTTGGGCACCAGGAAGGACTGCGCGGTGCGAGGACGGTCCTTTTCTGGCGTCCGGTCGTGGAACCGCGCCACAATATCCGGGATGTCGTTCTCCTTTACCGGGGTGCGCTTGTCATCCAGGCTGAAGCTGTCGGCCTTCATGTCGTAAAACCACACCTGGTCGGTGCCGCCGTGGCCGGTCTTGGTGAACACCAGCACCGCCGTGGACACCCCTGCGTAGGGCTTGAATACCCCGCTGGGCATCGAGATCACGGCCTCCAGCCGGTTGTTTTCCACCAGTTCGCGCCGGATGTCCTTGTGCGCCTTGGAGGAACCGAACAGCACGCCGTCCGGCACGATGACTGCCCCCCGGCCGCCCACCTTCAGCATTCGCAAAAACAGCGCCAGGAACAACAGCTCGGTCTTTTTGGTCTTGCAGATTTTCAACAGATCGGCGGAAACAATGTCGGCATCAAGGCTGCCCTTAAACGGCGGATTGGCCAGAATCAGGGTGTACTTGTCTCGGTCGGGGTTCTGATCGGACAAGCTGTCCCGATACTCAATAAAGGGGTTGTCGATGCCGTGGGTCATCATGTTCATGGCGCCGATTCGCAGCATCGTGCGGTCCATGTCGAAGCCGTGGAACATGTGGTTCATGTAGTGGTCTTTTTTCTGCCGGTCAAAGAAGATCTCCTCTTTATGGTGCTCTTTCAGGTACTCCCCAGCCGTCACCAGAAAGCCCGCTGTACCACAGGCCGGGTCGCAGATCACGTCGTCCGGCGTGGGGGCCACCAAATCCACCATCATCTGGATGATGTGGCGCGGTGTGCGGAACTGGCCGTTGACCCCGGCTGTGGCAATCTTTGAGAGCAGATATTCGTAAATATCGCCCCGCACGTCGGTGTCGTGCAGCGCGTCGGCCTGGGCGTAGATCTCATCCATGGCGGTGACGATCTTCTCCAGCATCAGCGGCGTGGGGATCTTGAAGATGGCGTCCCCCATGTATTTGGCGTAGGCGCTATCCTTGTCGGTGTGCAGGTTCTTGATGAAGGGAAACACCAACTCCTGTACCACCTGGTACATCTGCCCGGCGGGAAAATCGTGGAACCGGCTCCACTTCAGTTGCTCCCCGGCCACCCTGCGGTCGCCGATCTCCACCTCACTTGCAAAGAGACTCTTATGCGGCAGGCCCAGCATGGCGCTCTCCTTGGCGCGCAGGGTGTCGGTCTCGTCCAGGTCGTGGATGAACATTAGATAGGTCATCTGCTCCACCACGTCCAGCGGATTGGTGATGCCGCCTGTCCAAAAGGTTTCCCACAGGCGGTCGATTTTGTTTCTCAATTCTCCGGTCAGCATGGTTTTCTCTCCTGATTCCACATATAGGCGGTATAGCGGCCACCGCCCAGCTTGATGATCTTATCGTTTTTCTGCAGTTCAGCCAGCGTGCGCTGCACCGTTGCCAGGCTGATGTCCGGGCATTGGGCCATCAATTCCGCCTTGGTGATGGCGCCGGGATGGGTTTGGATAATCTCCCGGATGCGCTCCGGCTTGCTCTTGCCCCGGGCAGCCAGCGCCTGCACCTGCTCGGAAAACTCTCGGTAGGCGGCTGCCACCACCCCCAGCGTGTAGCACACAAACGGCCGGTAATCATTTTGGCCCGCCTGCCAGTTGATGGCGCTCTGCTGCAGCGCCTTGGAATAGTCGTCCCGGCTTTGCTCGATCAGCCATTCGATGCTGCTGTACTTTCCCACGAGATACCCTGCCCGCTGCAAGAGCAGCAGGGTCAGCAGCCGACTCATGCGGCCGCTGCCATCGCTGAACGGGTGGATACAGAGAAAGTCCAGCACGAACAGGGGGAGCAGCAGCAGCGGGTCAACCTCGCTCACGGTGGCAGCGGCCTCGTAGGTTTGGCAGAGCTGTTCCATCGCCCGGGATACCTCTCCAGCGGGGACTTGGCATCCGTACGGTTCTGTTGACCCGGCGGTATCTTTCGCGGGCAGGGGACTTTCGCTGGCTCTGTAACTGCCGCCCAAGGCCGAACCGCAGAATTTATACAAATCTCGATGCATCTGTAAAATAACCGATGGCTTGGGGGGCAGATAACCGCTATTTTCCTGGATGTCGGTCAGCACGTCCCGATACCCGGCGATCTCCTGCTCGCTGCGGGTTTGGGGCATGGTTTTGTCAAGCGCTATCTTTTTTAGGCGCTCGTCCGTGGTCGCAATTCCAGCCATCCGGCAGGATGCTTTGACGCTCTGAATTTTGGCGTTTTCTGCCAGGATGGCCAGCACCTCATCATCGGATTCGATCAACTGAGCCTGTCCACCCTTGTACTCGTGAATCTGTGTTAACAAGGATACAATATCAGGGGTTAGCAATTGGGGGTATTGCTCAACATAGCGTTTGGTATGCATGGATGCTCCTCGCGGGGGATTAATTATATCATTTTCATTAAAATGATATAATTAAATTATACAAACTGGTGCCGTGCTTGTCAAGGACAAAGGTGTGATCCCACAGAAATCGTGGGGGGCAAACTGCACATGGAGGGTATGCAAAATACCTGGAGCGAGTACCCATATAGAATCATTGATAAGTCACGAAACAGGCGCTCTTATTCTATTGAAATGTCATGAAAAACGGCGTATACTTCTATTGAAAAGTCATTCATGAGGTGTGTGCCATGCTGTACCGAAAAATTTCCCGCCTGATTGAAGATCACCTGCGCGCGCAGGACCCGCGCATCCTGTTGGTGGACGGGGCGCGCCAGGTTGGCAAGACCTATATCATACGCTATGTGGGTAAGCAGTTGTTTGAAAATTTTATCGAGGTCAACATGGTGGAGGATTCGCTGGGCGAGCGCCTGTTTGCGCAGACCCGCTCGGTAGAAGATTTTTACCTTCAGCTCAGTATGCTGCACGGCGACAAAATGAAAGAAAAACAGAATACTCTGGTTTTTCTCGATGAAATTCAGGAGTATCCGCAGCTCTTGACGCTGCTGAAATTTCTGGCGCAGGATGGGCGTTTCACCTACATTGCCAGCGGTTCGCTGCTGGGGGTCACGCTGGCGCAGACAACCTCCATTCCGATGGGCAGCATCCGCAAGGTGCGCATGTACCCGCTGGATCTGGAGGAATTTTTGCTGGCCAACGGTTTGAATGAGACTGCCATCGCGACCCTGCGCACAAAATTCCAGGCGTACCAGGCACTGGATGAGGCTATGCACAACAAGATGATGGACCTGTTCCGCAAATACCTGCTGGTAGGCGGCCTACCCGACGCGGTCAACACATTCCTGGAAACCAGAAACATCCAGCGTGTGCGGGAGGTACAGCGGGAAATCCACGACTACTATGCGGCGGATGCCTCCAAATACGATGCCGGGCGCAAATTGAAGATTCGGCGCATCTACGACCTGATCCCCTCCAACATGGAAAACAAGAAGAAGCGTGTGGTGGCCCAGCAGATCGAAAACAAACGGGGCAAAACCTTTGGCGACTACCAGGACGAGTTCGAGTATTTGATCAGCGCCGGTATTGCGTTGAACGTGCAGGCGGTGTCCAACCCGCATTTCCCGTTGACGGAAACAGAGGGCAAAAACCTGCTCAAGCTGTACCTGAACGATGTGGGGATTCTGTCGGCCTTATTATACGGCAACAACATTCGCGCCATTTTGGAGGATGTGCGCTCGATCAATTTGGGGTCTGTCTATGAAACGGTGGTGGCCAGCGAATTGGCAGCCCACGGGTACAAACTGTTTTATTATGACAATCGCACCAAAGGTGAGGTGGATTACCTGATCGACGATTATAACAGCCTGTCGGTCGTGCCCATCGAGGTGAAATCCGGCAAGGATTATACGGTACACAGCGCGTTGAATCACTTTGTGAGCAATGCGGAATACCACATTCAAACGGCGTTTGTTCTTTCCAACGCAAGAGAGATCACGGCAAAGGGGAAAATCACCTATTTGCCCATTTACGACATCATGTTTTTTGAAAACCAACCGGCTGAGGAAAACACATACCTGATTCCATAACCTTGAGAGATCAACAGCGAGAGGGCCTGCGAAGCGAAAAACGCAGGCCCTTTTGCTGTGTCATAGTAACCGTACCATAATCCCCCTCATAGGAACGGGCGCGGCGAGTGTGTAAATCTGATTTTTCAAAGATGTCCGTGATGTACCTGGTCTTTTAAGCGGTGATGGGGACTCCACCGTGCAGGTACTTCCATCTTCCCGCAGGATAGGCTTGAAATCCGCCCGGAAACACGTTATCGTTATTTCGCAATAAACAAAATAATGATTGGGCGGTGGTGGGATGGTTGTCCTACAATTAACACCAAACAACATTTATGGATTTGATGATTTCAATATCAATTTCACCTATCCCAAGAAAATTGTAAATTCCTTCATAGAAGGCGAAAATCTGGAAGGAAGGGAGAGATTCCGCTATAAAAAGGCGGTTATCCTGATGGGGGCTAATGCAACGGGCAAAACAAGCCTGGGCAAAGCGCTGCTCCGAATTTTTAACTATATGTCGAATGGCAACCCGATTCCACTCTGCGAGATGGTCTGTGGTGCAAAGGGGTCTTTCTCCATTGACTTTGTGAATGGAGACAACCGTTTGCAGCGTCTCACTGCGGAAATCGTTCCAAGCCGAAATGAGGTGGAGATCCAATATCAGGATGCAGAAATCGGCGTGCTGGATTCCTACGAAAAGTGTGTTGCCAAACTGCAGGACCGCACTACCGAAGCAACACAAACGGTTACTGCACTAAAAAAGCTGGTCGGTGAAGTTCGCTGCCGGTTTGCCTACCCGGAGATCGAAAAATCGCTAAAGCTGACCAAAACCAATCAGGCAATCCTGCTCAAAACGCTCCGCGCTGTGATTGGAACGCTGGACCCAACCTTGCAGGATGTAAGCCGGTCAAAAGATCTGAAAGACACCTTTATCATCCGGCGTGGAGATACCGAAATCATCATCCAAGATGGAAAACTCCTAAACCGGGAGGTCCTTTCCAGCGGAACTGCGGAGGGCATTGATGTAGCCATATTCCTGGCGGCCATGATTGCCAGGGAAAGCACCTTCTATTATTGCGATGAGCATTTCTCGTATATCCAAAGCGATATCGAAAAGCGGATTTTTGGTATCATGCTGGACCGGCTGGGCGCAAACGAGCAGCTGATTTTTACCACGCACAACACGGATATGCTGGATTTGAATCTGCCGAAGCACAGCTATGTATTTTTGAGAAAGCAACTGGAGGATGGCATCTATAAAGTATCGGCTGTTTCTGCCTCGGATATACTGAAGCGGAATACAGATTCTGTCCGGAATGCTGTTGAAAACGATGTGTTTTCCTCCCTGCCGCAGGATCCGCTCCTGGACGAGCTGGAAATGGGGTGGGCGGATGAACAATAAGTGCATCTATTATGTAGAAGGCCCCTGCGAACAGCAACTGATTGCGCCGCTGAAAGAAAATCCTACCAAACTGATTCCCGGCAAGATCAAAGTGTTTAATGTTATCCAGAACCTGATCCCAAAATCTCAAATGTTGTCCATAGAACTGGCACAACCGTTGTTCTTGTGTTCGATACGGATGTTGAGCAAACTGCGAAGCTTAAAAAGAATCTTGAACTGCTAACCAGATACTGCGGCGAATTGCTGATCGCATTTCTGCCGCAGGTTCTCAACCTGGAAGATGAATTGGTGCGTTGCACAGATGTAAGCAGCGCCGCCGATTTGACTCGAAGCAACAGTATCCGTAATTTCAAGAATGATTGCTCAAAGCGGACAAAGTTGTTCTATTTGTTGAGGGAAGGTTTTGTTTCTCTCCCCCCTACATTCATAAACTAAAGCGGCCTGCCCCACACGCCACCTCGGCATTGGGACAGGCCGCTCTTTTCGTCATTTGCTCCTTTTACAACTTCTGCATCTCCCTCACCATCTGGTTGTGCTTCCGGCTTTTGCGGCAGATGTTGTTGTAGTCATCCGAACACAGGAAGTCCAGCAGCCAGACCTTGGGCACCCGGAAGGTGGGCGTTTTCATGATCGGTTTGAGCCGCCCCTCGGTACACCAGCGGCTGACCGTGTGGCGGTTGTAGCCGGTGATGTCGCAGATCTGCTGCAAGGTCAGCACATCGGGGGCCGTGGCCAGCTGTTTGGCCAGGTGGCTGCGCAGTTTTTTGCGGCGGGGGCCGGTCAGGTCCAGGCGGCGGACTAGGGCATTCTCCGGCGGCTTGTGGTTGGGGTAGTTTTTGTACCAGCCGCTGGGCGGCGTGTAGCGGGCCGGGTCGGTGGCGCGGCGGCGCAGGTAGTCGGCCACATCCGCCTTAGCGATCTGGTAGCAGCGGGTGCGCTTGCCGGTGTTGTAGCAGGGCACCAGGCCACTCTGCAGCAGGTAAATGGACGTCCGGGTACCGATGTGGCAAGCCTTGCGGAAATCGGTACGGGACATGGGGTCGGGATAGGCGGCCAGGGTGGCCGCGATCTCCTTTTCCAGTTCAGTCGTGCGCTTTTTGGTTGTGTTTGCCATGATCATGTTCTCCTTTTTGACATGGGTATTGTGAAACTTCCATCGCCGGAGAACGGCCGTGAATTATACAAAACGGATTATTTTTGTGAATTAGTACATAAAATCGGGTTCAAATCTCGCATCTTCCGGGACCGGCCTGCAGGCATATCCGCGGCAGCCCAGTTCCCATGCGGCTTTGCAGGCTCCCTCTTATCTTGCATCCCATCTTGCATTTTTCCAAAAATCCGTGCAAAACCGGAGCAAAACGGGCGTTTCAAAACGATTCGTACCATCGATGATTTTTTCGCATCTTGCCCGAAATACGGCCAACCATCGCGAAAATGCGGGGACGAACCAGCCTGTTTTGACCGCCGCTGACATCAATCTGCCAATGGCTCACGGGACTCGAAATCATGTTTCCACTTTGGAAGTCCAAACTGCCGAAAAGCCAGTAACC
>ERZ1090861.1099-NODE-1099-length-14531-cov-15.385120_pt1 | contig 14531 bp, 12 predicted proteins | sample MGYA00478482_ERZ1090861 | MGnify/ENA primary metagenome ERZ1090861 (study PRJEB33644, sample SAMEA5815744) | chicken gut metagenome | biome: Chicken; feature: Gastrointestinal Tract; material: Caecum | place: Ireland | collected 2019-01-01 | study: A study of... | reverse complement strand
AAACCAATTCATATCATTACCTGTCTTTCGTGTATGTCTTCTGCTACCAGGCCAGACGGATCATTTTGACCCCTTCGTCAGAGATCAGCAGATATCGGTTTCTGGACATCTGAAACAGATTTCTTACAGTTCCCTCCAGGACATCGCCCTGGAATTTCAGTTTACCTCCCAAATCATATATTTCCACCTGGGTGCTGTCACAAAGAATAATCCTCTCACCGCTGACAGAAATATTCTGATATTCCATATCAAATTCCCTGGAACATCTCTGTCTTCCTTCAGGATCATACAAGGTCATAAGATAAGATTCTTCTTCCCCTTGTGTAACAATACCAAAATATTCCTCATTATAGAAAAGACTGATCATCTGGGTATCGATCCCGGTATTCTGGCTTTCCTCAGGAGTATCCTCCCCCTGAAAAACAGAAAATCCATCGTCTCTGAAAGCCACGCAGGTACCTCCACTGAAGTAGACAAGATCCGGCACTACGGTATCTTCATATGTAAATTCAGCCACCACATTGTCTACCTGTCCCTGACCTGACTGACCAAAATTATAGAAGACCAGATGGCTGGAAATGTCTCCGGAATCTACCACAAGGTAACTGACAGCGATCACTGTTCCGTCCGGAGAAACAGCCAGATCCAGAGGATATCCGTTATTCTCCATCCGTGTCTGATTTTCCACGATCAGGCTTCCGTCAGAAGCATAATAGTTCACCCACGTTTTTTCACCGTCCTCAAGGATCGCAGCCACTGAACCGCTGAGGGTCACCTCCGCCTTAACAATCGGAAAATCTGTGGATATGGGGCCTACAGGACCCTCCATTTTTACTACATACATGGAAGTTCCCCGCCTATCATATATTACCGCTGTATCTCCCAGAATGCTGACTGACGGATCACTCATATCATATGTCTGATTCCAAAGAGTATCCCCGGACTGCGACAAAAGAGAGACACTTTCATTGCCATATTTCAGCAGATCATCTCCCATCTGTATATACTCTGAAGACTGGGTGTCCTCATTTTCTATCGTGGAAAGCACATCATAGTTCTGGTCCACATGGTTAAAGACAAAAACAATCCCTGCAACAGCTGCTGCGATCAATACTCCCAGGATCACTATCGTCCTGTTTGGACGTACCCTCCTGAAAAAATACCAGAAATCCGAAAGTCTGCTTTCTCCCGAACCTCTCTTTTCAAAATTAAAAATCTCTTTTAAATTCATATAGTTCTTTCCTAATGTGTTTCTGTGTCTGATGTATCCATTCCGGGTTCGTATACCTAAAAGCGAGGGTCCACTCTCATTTGACCGCCGCCGGCGATACTAGCTGCCCTGCGGCTAGTATAACACAAAAGTTTACGGGAGTAAAATTTTTTGTCCCGGATATATCAGATCATTCACCGACAGATTATTCAGCTCACAGATTTCCCGTACTTTTTCTGTACTTCCATAGGTCTTTATACTGATTTTAGTTATGGTATCCCCTCGCTGTATCGTATAGGTAGGATGGATTTCTCCAGATATCTGGGAACTGTCTTCTTCCTGTTCTGCCTCACTTTGACCACTTTGTTCCGGATCTGTATTTCCGGAAGCTGAGTTTTCTTCCCTTTCTTCTGCTGTCCGGTTCTGCTCTCCCTGGTCTGTATCTGTCTCCTGTACTTCCTGCTCATTTTCCTCTGAGGCAGAGGCCCTTTCTTCTTCAGTCTGCTGCTCATCGGCTGCCTCCTGATTAACTTCGCCGTTTACCGGTGTAGTCTCTTGTACTCCTGCAGCTTGTCTCTCCTGATCAATATCTGCAATGACTTCTCTGGCGCTTTGCAGTTTCTGGTAATCGTTGAGATAAAGAACCCCTACTGCCAATACAGCTACTGCTGCACAGATACCCGCAGCCTTCATCACTGGAAATCCCGACTTTTTCTGCTCCTGGCCGGCATTCTTTTCTACCTTTTTCCGGAAATTCCGGACAGCAGAATCATCTACCTCTTCGGTTTTCTTTTCCATTTTCTGGTTCTGGGCTATGAGAAAATTGTGCATAGGTTCGTTTTTCTCATAGTAGACATAAAATCCTGTCTGTCTGGACATACGTCCATCCTCATATCGGTAAAAAGCCTCCTCTTTTTCCAGGGGTTCCATAACAAACAAAATCTTATCGCTGCCACCGAAATGGTCCAAATGAGTCTGGCAGATCACCTGATGCAGCTCCATAGAACATCCCGGTATGGATAGGAACCAGCCCACTACTTCCTGATCCGGAAAATATTCTTTGTTTTTTTCGTATACATGGTTCCAGATTTCCTGAGTAAATTCCAGATGTTCTTCGCTGACTTCCATATCCGGCAGAGCCACAGCACTTTTAATAAACAGGTAAGAAACCCCATCCTTCCAGTTGGCCTGTCCAAGAAGAATCGCACCCATCCCCCTGGTTAAATTTTCTGAAGAGATTCTACAAAGATACGTATACGCATAATCTTCTATATAGATTCTCTGTGTTCCTCCCACTTCTCCTATCTGGCGTATGTTATTAGGAATACGGAAAAAGCTTTCGTTCCCCTCAGACTTTTGTTTTTCCTTTTCATAGACAATCTCTATCATATAACATTCACCCCTTTTTGAAGAAAAGGATAGCACATACTCTCTGCGAAATTTAGCGTATTTGCTGGGGGATCTGATTTTTTTTACGACAAAATATACGGGGATAAGGGAATAAAAAACGGACAGAATAAGAAAGAAAATATGATAGCGCTGACTAAGCGAAAGGATAGAACAATATGTCCATTTTAAAAGGATCTACTTACTACATCAATCATGAAGAGGCTGCGCTGAAGCTGGGCACCTTGCTATATAACTTTCTTGCCTCGTACCACAATCCCTCTCAAAGTCTGGTATTTATCTGCATAGGGAGTGATAAGATTACCGGCGACAGTCTTGGACCCTTGGTGGGACACAGGCTGTCCCGTCAGTCCCTTCCTTCTGTCTCTATATATGGCACTCTTTCTGAGCCGGTTCATGCTCTGAATCTTCAGAAAACCATAGAAAAAATCCATCAGTGTCACCCGGACAGCCTTATTATTGCCATTGATGCTTCTCTGGGGATACGAAAGCATCTTGGTTATCTGACCATTTCCAAAGGCGCCCTGGAACCGGGGCTTGGTGTGAGAAAAAAGCTGCCCCCAATAGGGGATATTTCCATTACAGGGATCGTAAATACTACCGGAACCTTTGATCATCTGAGTCTGCAGATGACGAAACTTTCTACTATCGTTTCCATGGCAGATTCTATTGTATCCGGCGTGCTGATCGCTCACGATCTTTTATTAAAAAGAGCTGCCAACTTTACTATAAAACAAAATTTTCTTGACAACAGAAAGACAAAGGTATTATTCTGAAAATAGCAATGGAGCTCACATTCTTTTTGTGAGCTTCATTTTATTTTCCCGGAAAGAAGGCTATTTTATGAATATACGTCAGCTGCAGTATTTCGTAGCAGTATATAATCAAAAAAGTTTCAAACATACCGCAGAATATTTTTCTGTTTCTCCCCAGGGAATCAATAAAATGATCAAATCTCTGGAGGACGAACTGGAGGAAAAGCTCTTTCAGCGCAATGGGAATGCCATAGTCCCTACCTCTGCGGCTGATGAATTATTTTCCCATGCACTCCGCCTGCTGGAAGAATTCAATTTCATAGAATCTCACTATAAACAGCGCAGAGGAAAAGTTACTGTCTGTTCCATTGACTCAATCATGGACTTTTATCTGATGGATTTCCTCACAGATTTTTTTGTCCGTCATCCGGATCTGGACTTGAAAATAATCGAGACCACAAATGACGGCGCTATTGAGCAGCTTCGCAGAAAAGAATGTGATTTTGCCATACTTCAGGAGAATTTCTGCACATCCGAAATTCAAAATGATTTTCTTTTCACCTCCCCTTTTGTAATTTTGATCAATACTAAAAATCCATTAAGTCAGAAGGATATTTTCACAGATAGGGACTTTGACAAATTACCTCTGGCAGGTAGAGGGTGCGAATATGTGATCTACGATCGTACGATGAAGCGGCTTCTCTCTAAAAACATTCATCCGATTAATATTCTGGAATCAAACAATGAGCGGCTTCTGGTAAACCTGGTAGAAAAGAATCTGGCGGTTGCCACAGTCAATGAAGCTGTAGCTCATCACTATAAAACCGAAGGAATGAAAATTTTACCTATAAAAGACAGTTCTGTTAATGATCAGATTTCTATCTCCTACTATCCTGACCTTTCCTCAGATGCACTGCTTTTCTATAAAGAACTGAAAAACTGGGTCCAGACTCATCTTTCAACCTGACGGTTGTTTTATAAAAGTCAGATTTCTGTTTGCTTTTCGCTGTCCATCATGATAATCTGAAGCCATGACAAGGGTGTCTTCCAGAGAAGATGCCCTTTTTCTTATACCCATGGCCATGAAAAATTTTTTAAGTTTATAATGAACAGGAGTGAAAACTTATGGAAAAACAAGCAGTAAAGTATTATAGAGATATCATGTCTGAAATGCATTTAATCGATTCCCACGCACATATCCCCCCTGAGGCAGCTTTCAAAAATCTTCCCAAGGATTTTTCTGAAGTGATCGATTATGCTTACAATGATCTGGTAAGCGCAGGAATGCCCATCAATCAATGGCATTCTCCTTTTGACGGTTATGCCCCTATGGCGCTGTCCGATGGAGTAGATCCTCTCTATAAAGAACCTTCTCCTGAAGAAAAATGGGAAATCGTGAAAAAATACTGGCCTTTTGTTAAAAATATGGGACCCGGGATCTGCGCTCGGAAAACCCTTCAGATGTTTTTCGGAGTAGATGATTTTACAGATGAAACAGTTCCCCTGATCAACGCCCGCCTTCCAGAGCTTCAGAAAAAGACCTATCAGGAATTTTATGACCAGGTAAAGGTGGACAAAGTAGTGAATATTGCCGTTCACGGTTCCTATGGAAATCCGCCTACCGAGAAATTAGAAGCTCTTATTTATACAGATCTTCTCACGGAGCCTGTGAACAGAGATTATGTCCAGTTTCTGGAAAGCGTTACCGGAGAAGATATATTCTCACTGGACAGCTATGTAAAGGCTCTGGACGCTTATCTGGAACAGGAAGTGAAAGAGCATGGCATAAAAGGCTTTAAACTGCATACCACTTCCTTTATCAGAGAACTGGAATTTTCTCTTACCAGCAAAGCCGAAGCAGAACTGGCCTTTGACAAAATCCTGACCACCACTGCCAGGGGTTCTCTTCTTTCAGGGAAAGGAAGAAGCTATGATGAGATGTATCCTCTCCATAATTATCTCCAGAATCACTTAATCCAGAAATCCATCGAACTGCAGGTACCTGTCCAGATCCACACCGGTACCTTCGGCGGATCAAATGGGGGAAAACTGCAGAACAGCAATCCGGTACTGCTTTCCAGTCTGCTGCTCCGCTATCCTCAGGCGAGATTTGATTTTCTCCATTCCGGTTTTCCTTATACCAGGGAGCTTGGTGAAATGGTTCGTGAATTTCCGAATCTCTCCATTAATGTAACCTGGATGCAGCTGCTCTCTCCCAGAGCTTTTCTGGATTATATGTGTGAGCTGGCCTTTTGGGTTCCGGTCAACAAAATTATCGGCTATGGCAGTGATGAATTAACAGTTCTCAACAGCTGTGCAGCAGCTGAAATGTATCGTGATGATATGGCACGTATCCTGGCCAGCCTGACAGAATCCGGAGATATGGCTGAGAAAGATGCTCTGTTCTTTGCAAAACGCATTTCCTACGATAACGCAAAAGAACATTTCCATCTATAAATCCGTTTGTTAATTACTGAAAGTCGAAAAAGTTTACATAAAATAAGCTGCCCATAATGGACAGCTTATTTTATGATCTTTTATTGGATTTATACAAAAGCTTTCACTTTTTCATAAATGCCTTCTGCGTCAATTCCGTACTTAGCCAGAAGCTGCACAGCAGGGCCTGACTCGCCGAATACATCATTGATACCTATGCGTAGCATCCTGGTAGGCGCTTTTTCAGAGAGAACCTCTGCCACTGCACCGCCCAGACCACCGATAACAGAATGTTCTTCTACAGTAACAACTTTTCCTGTCTCCTGGGCAGCCTTGATTACCAGCTCCTCATCCAGAGGTTTGATGGTATGAATGTTGATCACCTTAGCTTCAACGCCGTCAGCAGCCAGTTTTTCTGCTGCAGTCAGAGCCTCATTTACACATAATCCTGTAGCGAAGATCGTAACATCTTTGCCTTCTCTCAGGACGATACCTTTGCCGATCTCGAATTTGTAATCCGGTCTGTCATTGATCACCGGCACTGCCAGTCTTCCGAAACGCAGATATACCGGTCCCTGGTAATGATAAGCAGCTTCCACTGCAGCCTTTGCCTCCACATCATCAGAAGGATTCAGGATCACCATGCCGGGGATGGTACGCATTAAAGCAATGTCTTCGTTGCACTGATGGGTTGCTCCGTCCTCACCTACGGAGATACCTGCATGAGTTGCGCCGATCTTCACATTTAAGTGGGGATAGCCAATGGAATTGCGAACCTGCTCGTAAGCACGTCCTGCTGCAAACATAGCAAATGTACTTGCAAAAGGAACTTTGCCTGTTGTAGAAAGTCCTGCTGCAATTCCCATCATGTTGGACTCTGCGATACCGCAATCGATATGACGTTCCGGAAAAGCTTTCTTAAAGGTACCGGTTTTGGTAGCACCTGCCAGGTCTGCGTCCAGAACTACCAGATTTTCGTATTTCTTGCCCAGCTCTACCAAGGCGTTTCCATAGCTCTCTCTTGTTGCGATTTTCTTTACTTCTGACATAATGCTTCACCTGCCTTTTCCAAATCTGCCATTGCGATTTCATACTGCTCGTCATTTGGAGCTTTTCCGTGCCAATCCACAGAATTCTCCATATAAGAAACGCCTTTTCCTTTTACTGTCTTCATAACGATGGCTGTAGGCATTCCCTTTACTGTTTTCGCCTCATCAAAAGCTGCTTTCAGCTGATCAAAATCATTTCCATCTGCTACATTGATCACATGGAAATTAAAGGCTTCAAATTTCTTGTCGATGGGATATGGAGAACATACATCCTCAATCTTTCCATCAATCTGCAGACCATTGTTATCCACGATCACAACCAGGTTGTCCAGCTTTCTGTGTCCGGCAAACATAGCAGCCTCCCAAACCTGTCCTTCTTCGATTTCTCCGTCTCCTAAAAGAGTATATACTCTGTAGGAATCACCGTCCATTTTGGCACCTAAAGCCATTCCCACTGCTGCAGAAATTCCCTGTCCTAAGGAACCGCTGGACATGTCCACACCAGGAATATGTTTCATATCCGGATGGCCCTGAAGGTAAGAACCCAGATGACGAAGAGTCTTCAGATCTTCTACCGGGAAATAGCCTCTGTAAGCCAGAGTGGAATATAAACCGGGAGCTGTGTGTCCCTTAGAAAGAACGAAACGGTCTCTGTCCGGTTTCTTCGGATCCTTGGGATCAATATTCATCTCTTCAAAATATAAGTAAGTAAATAAGTCTGCTGCGGATAAGGATCCGCCGGGATGACCCGCTTTTGCAGAATGTACGGCTGTAACAATACCCTTACGGATCTCGTTCGCCGTCTTCTGAAGTTCTAACTTGTTCATTTATTTTCCTCCTGAAATATGATTATTCCCCAAATACAGCAATATAATCCTTTTTAAATTTCTCAATACCTGCGTCCGTCAGCGGATGATTGATCATCTGCTCCAGCACTTTGTAAGGAACTGTGGCAATATCCGCACCAGCCAGAGCACACTGGGTAATATGCATTGGATGACGAACACTTGCAGCGATGATCTGTGTAGGAATATCTGCAACTGCAAAGATATCCGCAATGGTCTCAATAAGTTCTACACCGTCTGTAGAGATGTCGTCCAGTCTTCCCAGGAATGGAGATACATAAGTTGCTCCTGCTCTTGCAGCCAGCAGTGCCTGGTTTGCTGTAAAGACCAGTGTTACATTGGTCTTAATTCCCTCTGAAGCCAGAACCTTCACAGCTTTTAAGCCCTCTGCTGTCATAGGAATCTTTACTACCATGTTTGGATGGATGGCTGCGATCTCACGGCCCTCTTTGATCATGCCTTCTGCGTCTGTGGTAGTTGCCTTTACCTCGCCGCTGATCGGTCCGTCAACGATGGAAGTGATCTCTTTGATAACTTCATTGAAATCACGGCCTTCTTTTGCAATCAAAGACGGGTTTGTGGTAACGCCGCAGATAATACCCATGTCGTTTGCTTTTCTGATATCCTCGACCTTTGCTGTGTCAATAAAAAACTTCATAATCCTTTACCTCCGTTTACGCTCTTGGCGCTTAATTTGTTCTTGAATATAGTTTACGCCTTAAACTAATTCTCTGCAAGAGGCCTTTCTGTTATAAATATGTAAAATTATTAATATTTTTCTACTTTATTAATAGTTTTCCTGACTTCACCAACAAGATCCCTATGATATCAAGGGTTTTCATCAATCTCTCTAAATATTTATTATTAATATTTTTCTCTATTTCATTTATTTAATTTATTTTTCTGCCTGGCGTATCCGGTTGTTTTTCGCACGATCAACTTGGGTTCATACTCAATATGATAGATACTCGTAGGCTGGGATTCGGAATAATTACTGCGTGCGGATTCGATCTTCCGCATGATAATATCACAGGCATCTCTGCCTTTTAACGGTACGAAGTGCTCAATGGTAGTCAGGGACATATGAGACATTCTGGAAAAAATAATATTATCACATCCGATCACGGATACATCTCCGGGAACTTTCAGTTTCTCCTCCTGAAGTGCATCAATGATCCCGAATGCGATCATATCGTTCAGCCCTGCTATAGCAGTCACGTCCCGGTGCTCTGCGAGAAGTTCTTTGGTAAGATTATAGCCGATCCGGTATTCGGAATCTATACTGGGAAGCACCTCGTCCCACCTGTCATCCGCCGCTTTAATGATCACGGAATCTGTAAGGCCTTCCTTCTCATATTCTTTTACAAAGCCTTCCACTCTCCTGGAACGCTGCTGCTGCCTTTTGGTGAGAGGGGGCGCAATAAAGGCCACCTTCCGATGCCCCAGATTCAGCAGATGCCGGGCCATAAGGCTGCCCACCTTGGTATTATCCTGATTGATGGCATCTACCTTCACCCGCTCCCGGTTACTGATAATCACCAGAGGGATCCTCTGGGCCAGCTCCTCCACCTGATCCATAAATGCAGAGCTGGGATTGCAGGTATAAATAATTCCTGCCGGAGCCACGCCAGGCATCATCCGCAGATACTGCTCTTCGATCCTTAATTCTCTCTGGGTATTACAGGTAAATACCCCATAGCCCTTCTCCTTCGCCACTGTCTCAATTCCCTGAAGAAGCATGACATAATAGGGATTTGTCAGGGTAGGACAGAACACGACGATCAGACGGCTGTTCTTACTGTTTTTCGAGCTGCGCCGTTTGGGCAGTACATAGCCCAGTTCCCTGGCGGCCTGTTCTACCTTTTCCACAGTCTCTCTGGAAAAGGACACATTATATTTTTTATTCAGTACCATAGACACAGTAGCCTGGGAAACTCCTGCCGCTTTTGCGATGTCTGTGGAAGTTACTTTCTTTCTCATTCTATCTTCCCCGCCGTTTCTACAATTCCACTCTTCCCTCTAAAGCCCGAAGAAGGGTCACTTCATCAATATATTCCAGATCTCCGCCCACAGGTACGCCGCTGGCGATTCTGGTGACTTTGATTCCGGCAGGTTTTAGCAGCTTGCTGATATACATAGCTGTAGTCTCCCCCTCCAGGCTGGAATTGGTGGCAATGATCACTTCCTCCACATCCTGCTGGGAAATCCGCTCCATCAGCTCCTTCAGCTTAATGTCGTCCGGTCCAATGCCCAGCATGGGGGAAATCGCGCCGTGAAGCACGTGATACACCCCGTCAAACTTTCCTGTTTTTTCATAAGCCGCCAGATCTCTGGTATTTTCCACCACCATGATCACCTTTTTGTTCCTTTTGGGATTACTGCAGATAGGACAGATTTCCTGATCCGTAAGGGTATAGCAGCACTTACAGTACTGCACGTTCTCCTTTGCCTCCACAATGGCATGGGCCAGACTTTCTACCTGATCCTTGGGCATATTTAAAACGTGGAACGCCAGGCGTTGTGCAGATTTCGCACCAATGCCCGGCAATCTGGAAAATTCTTCTATTAATTTGTTGATATGACTGCTGTAATATTCCAACTTTTTATCTCCTCACTTAAAAAGGAAATCCGCCGCCCAGGCCGCCTGTAAGTTTGGACATCACTGCCGCGGACTCTTCCTCTACCTTGCGGAGAGCTTCGTTGGTCGCTGCCATGATCAGATCTTCCAGCATCTCAATATCATCAGGATCCACCACTTCTTCCGCCAGTTTCACCTTGGTAACTTCTTTCTTCCCGGAAATAGTGACCTCCACAGCTCCGCCTCCGGCAGACGCAGTGAACTCTTTTTCCTGAAGAGCCTTCTGGTTTTCTTCCATCTGGCGCTGCATCTTCTGAGCCTGCTTCATTAAATTATTCATGTTTCCCGGCATCATGCCTCCGGGAAATCCTCCTCTTTTTGCCATTCTAATAATTCCTCCTAGTCATCATCCTCTATATTTTCCACAGTTACATCCATATGGATATTCTGCTGGAGCAGATTGTCCACAGAAATCTCTGCCAGATTTCCGCTTCCGGATCCCGGCTCATTCTTTTTCAGAACCAGCTTTACCTCCAGGTCCTTGCCGATCTTTTTCTGTATTGCCTGCTTCAGAATCTCCACATTTTCCGGATTATCGATACATGTCTGAGCCAGAAAATTCCGGAATTCCACATACAAAACCGGTTCTCCTGTATTCCCGTCATACTTGGGGGTGGATTCCAGAAGCATCTGCTGCAGGAGCCCTTTCGTCTCCCGGATAATGGAATTCCAGTTTTTCTTCACATACTGAAGATCTTCCGGCGCCGCCTTTGCCGGCTTTGGCGCTGCCGGGCTATCTGCCTCCGGGACTCTTGGATACCCCTTTCCTTCTATTCCCCCGAAAGCTGCTGCCTCTCCTCCGGCTCTCCCCGGTGCCTGGGAACTCACCAAAAACGCCGGATCACTGAGCTTTTCTTCCAGCACCCGGACCCGGTCAAAGAGAGAATCCAGATTTGTCTCCATCACCGGCTGGCACAGTTTGATCAGGGCGATCTCTACCAGAACTCTCTTCTGGGAGGCATACCGGATCTCATTGGAAAGCTGAGAAAAGATACGGATATACCGCATAAGGGTCTCCGTATCCACCATCTGCGCCTCTTCCTTCATCCGCTCCAGATTCTCCCTGGATACATCCACCGCTTCCTCAGGATCGTCCGAAGCAGAAATCAGAAGAAGATTTCTCAGATACCAGATAAAATCTGTAACAAATTGTCCCAGCTCTCTTCCTCGTATGATCAGATCCTCCAGGATCCGGATAGCCTGAGAGGTATGCTGGGCCAGGATTTCTCTTAACAGACTGCTGAATACCTCCGTATCCACAGCTCCCAGATTTTCCAGAACCTTTTCGTAGGTCAGTTTTTCTCCAAGATAAAAGGCAATACACTGATCCAGAAGAGACAGAGCGTCACGCATAGATCCGTCTGCCGCTTTGGCAATGTAGCGGATGGCCTTCTCTTCAACATCATTTCCTTCCTTCTGCATCAGTTCCATAAGACGGTCCGCAATGGTCTCCACGGTGATCCGCTTAAAGTCATATCTCTGACATCTGGAAAGAATGGTAATGGGGATCTTATGGGCCTCTGTTGTAGCCAGAATGAAGATTACATAAGAAGGAGGTTCCTCCAGTGTTTTCAGCAGGGCATTAAAAGCCCCTGCTGATAACATATGAACCTCGTCTATGATGTATACCTTATAGCGTCCCTGGGTGGGACGGTAGGCTACCTCTTCCCGGATCTCACGGATATTATCCACACCATTGTTGGAAGCCGCATCAATTTCTATCACATTCATGGAAGTCCCTGCATTGATTGCCCTGCAGGTAGGGCAATCGTTGCAGGGGCTTCCGTCTACGGGGTGTTCACAGTTTACCGCTTTTGCCAATATCTTTGCGATAGTGGTCTTTCCGGTTCCCCGTGTCCCGCAGAAAAGATAGGCATGTCCGATCCGGTCAGCCTTTATCTGGTTTTTCAATGTTGTCACAATGTGTTCCTGCCCCTTGACGTCTTCAAAGTCCTGGGGACGGAACTTACGGTAAAGAGCAGTATAGCTCATGTAAATTCTCCTTTTTGCTGCCTGTGATTATGTCAAAGATCAGTCGCCGAAGCTGATTCCGATACGTTTTGCATCCTCTACAAGCTGTTCGTCTGGAGAAACCATCTTTAACTTTCCGGCACATTCTTCCAGGGGCACTTTCTTTACTTTGCCGTTGACAATGCCTACCATATATCCATACTGGTCATTCAGGATCAGCTTGGCAGCCTCTGAGCCCAGTCTGGTAGAAAGAACCCGGTCATATGGGCAGGGGCTTCCGCCTCTCTGTGTATGGCCCGGAATGGTAATACGGATATCCAGGTTCAGCTTCTTCTGAAGCTCGTCTTCCAGCTTATAGGCCACAGACGGATATTTCTTTTTATCTTCTTCCTGTTTTTTCTTCAGCTCTTTCTTGGAAAGCTTGGAATCTTCTTTGGAGATAGCTCCCTCTGCCACAGCCAGGATGGTAAAGCCTTTTCCTGCTTTATTTCTCTTGTTGATGGCATCTACGATCTTATCAATATCGTAAGGAATCTCCGGGATCAGAATAATATCGGCACCTCCTGCAATACCTGCATGAAGGGTTACCCAGCCTACTTTATGCCCCATGATCTCGACAATAAACACACGGCTGTGGGAAGCCGCTGTTGTGTGGATACAGTCGATAACATCTGTGGCAATGTCCACAGCGCTCTGGAATCCGAAGGTCATGTCTGTGCCCCAGATGTCATTGTCAATGGTCTTGGGCAGATGGATGATATTCAATCCTTCTTCTCTGAGCAGGTTTGCTGTCTTCTGGGTTCCGTTTCCTCCCAGGATAACCAGGCAGTCCAGACGCAGCTTATAATATGTCTGCTTCATGGCCTCTACTTTGTCAAGTCCTCTCTCGTCAGGAACCCGCATAAGTTTAAAAGGCTGGCGGGAAGTTCCCAGGATCGTACCTCCTCTGGTAAGGATTCCCGAGAAATCTTTAGCAGAAAGCATTCTATAGTTTCCATAGATCAGCCCCTTATAGCCGTCATCAAATCCATAGACTTCCAGCTCGTCCAGATTTGTGCTGAGTCCCTTCACAACACCTCGCATTGTTGCGTTCAATGCCTGACAGTCGCCGCCACTTGTAAGCAAACCGATTCTTTTCATTTTTTCCACATCCCATCTTCATAATATAGTATATGCACTGCGGCCAAAACGATCCTTTGTCCGCTGGGCTAAACCTATTATATTATATTTTCACAGGAGGCTCAACTTAATTTTCGTGAATTTTTTCCTGACCCTGTGTTGACAACCGTTTTGAAAACCGCTATACTGTAAACACCGTGCAGCCGGGGAGATAGCGGTGCCCTGTACCTGCAATCCGCTACAGCAGGGGTGATGCCAAACCGAGGGATTTCTTTCTGTGGAGCTGCCCTCTATAAGTGGCGTTGACGTCTGGGTCTTACGCAACAGGAATCTGTGAACCGTGTCAGGGCAGGAATGCAGCAGCACTAAGCAGAACCTTCTGTGTGCCGTAAGGGTGCCTGGGCCGAGTTAACTGTAGAGGTAACGTCCATGGGAGTATCTCAAAGGGCGGCGCACGGTGAGAAAGACGAATACCCTGTTTTTTACTGCATAAGATAGTAAAAAACAGGGTTTTTTTATGGATCACTGGATACTGGAAGTTATGAGCAGCTACGGCTACTTAGGCCTTGCCCTTCTGATCATGGCCGAAAATCTCTTTCCGCCCATTCCCTCGGAAATTATCCTTACTTTCGGCGGTTTTATGACCACCTATACGAAAATGCACATCCCGGGAGCTGTTCTCTCTGCCACTGTAGGCAGCGTAGGAGGCGCTCTTGTCCTCTACCAGGCAGGCCGTTTCCTATCTCCCGATAAACTCGACGCTCTGCTCTCCGGCAGTCTGGGCAAAATTCTTCACCTGAAAAAAGAAAATATCCAGAAAGCCGCCGACTGGTTTGACAGCAGGGGAAATTACACCGTGTTTTTCTGCCGCTTCATTCCCATTGTCCGAAGCCTGATCTCCATCCCCGCCGGCATGGCTAATATGGCTTTGGGCCGCTTTCTCTGGATGACGGTCTTAGGCAGTCTTCTATGGAATCTGGTGCTGATCTGTGCCGGCGCCGCCGCCGGAACCTCCTGGCAAAAAGCTGTAGAATACTTTGGCAGTTATACCCCTGTCTCTTATACACATCTCCGAGCCCACGAGACACTGAGCGATGGCGT
>ERZ1090861.1096-NODE-1096-length-14566-cov-13.249466_pt1 | contig 14566 bp, 14 predicted proteins | sample MGYA00478482_ERZ1090861 | MGnify/ENA primary metagenome ERZ1090861 (study PRJEB33644, sample SAMEA5815744) | chicken gut metagenome | biome: Chicken; feature: Gastrointestinal Tract; material: Caecum | place: Ireland | collected 2019-01-01 | study: A study of... | reverse complement strand
TGCAGGCTTCTGAATCTGTTACCGCCCGTTTGCATTTTCTCATAATGGTATCCGGCTCATCCATCAGATAGATACTTCCGTTAGGATTCTCGTCGGACTTTGACATCTTTTTGGAGGGATCCTGAAGGCTCATGATCTTGGCCCCTACCTTGCCAATATAAGCTTCGGGTACAGTAAATACATCACCGTAAATATTATTAAAACGAATGGCAATATTCCTGGTCAGCTCCAGATGCTGCATCTGGTCAATGCCTACCGGCACCACATCCGCCTGATACAGAAGAATATCTGCCGCCATCAGCACCGGATAGGTAAAAAGTCCTGCATTGATGTTATCTGCGTGTTTTGCAGCCTTGTCTTTGAACTGGGTCATACGGTTCAGTTCACCCATATAAGTAAAGCAGTCCAGGATCCAGGCCAGTTCTGCATGACCGGACACATGAGACTGATAATAAATACAGTTTTTCTTCGGGTCTAATCCTGCTGCAATATAAAGAGTCAGCAGCGCTCTTGCTCTTTTTCTCAGTGTTGCCGGGTCCTGACGGATCGTAATAGAATGCATGTCCACCACACTGTAAAAGCATTCATAATCATCGCTTAAAGTCACCCAGTTTTTCAGAGCCCCCAGATAATTTCCCAGAGTCAGGTTTCCCGTGGCCTGCATACCGCTGAATAAAACTTTTTTATCCTTGTTCATAATTTATGTCCTCCACTGCTACGTTTTCCTTAGAAAATATTTTAGCACGTTTCCACCCGGCGGGCAACTGCGGCTTTTATTTCTCTCCTTCTACCAGAAACATAGGCGTGGAATAATAATTTGCTCTTTCTTCCCGGCTCCATACTTTTTTCCATACGTCTTCTTCTATCACCACTTTGGAACATGCCAGATCTTCCAGAAGTTCTTTGTCCCAGAGAGGACGGTTGATCTGACTTAAAGGTACTTTTCTGGCTATATCCTCCATGGCGTCGATGTCTGTACAGGTGTAATGATCCTCCATATGAAGGGACTCTACCCTTTTTCGGTCCTCTTCGTATTCTTTCCGCTTTTCCTCATCGAAAAGATGATGGTACCAGTTAGCGTCATAGTTCAGGAGTTTTCCTCCTTTTTTCAGGACTCTCAGCCACTCCTGATAGGCCCTGGTGGGATTTTCCAGATTCCAGGTCAGATTCCTGGATACCACAGCGTCAAACGTCTGATCCGGAAAATCCAGGTTCTGGGCATCCATCTGCCTCCACTGGATCCTATCGGCCAGTTCTCCCGCATTATGCCGGGCTTCTTTCAGCATTTCCTCTGTATAGTCCACAGCCGTTACCTGATAGCCGGCCTGGGCCAGGATAATGGCGAAAAAACCCGGGCCTGTGCCAATATCCAGGATCTTTACCTCTTCCGGTTTTTTATCCGGAAGATGTTCTCTCAGATTTTCCAGCCAGATCTGCCTCTGCTGTGTAGCCAGCTCTCCCTGGTTTACCTGGGAATATCCCTCCGCTCTTTTTGTCCAGTATTCTTCTATCTGATTCAGCAATTCCATATTTTTGTTTCCTTCCCTGTATTCTAAATTCTTGATTTATGCTAATTATTCTGGAAGGAAGTATACCATGGATTTCTTTTGTCTCACAAGCCCCCTAAGGGGTTATACTTTGACATTCCACTTTCCAGCGTCTATAATAAAGGTATGGCAGAAATACCTTCTATGCCTATTATTATTAACCTAGAAAGGACTGAAAAAATGGAAAAAATCGCAAGCTTTACCATTGACCATATCAAGCTGAAACCAGGTGTTTATGTATCCCGGAAAGACCATGTAGGTGCTGAGACCATTACCACTTTCGACCTGCGTATGACCTCCCCTAATGATGAACCTGTTATGAATACTGCAGAAGTTCATACCATTGAACATCTGGGCGCAACTTTTTTAAGAAACCATCCGGTTTTCGGCTCCAAAACCGTTTACTTCGGCCCCATGGGCTGTCGTACCGGCTTTTATCTCCTGTTGGCAGGAGACTACGAGTCAAAAGATATCGTAGACCTGGTAAAAGAAATGTTTATTTTTATCCGGGATTTTAAAGGGGAAGTGCCCGGCGCCACTCCGAAAGACTGCGGCAACTACCTGGATATGAATCTGGGAATGGCTAATTATCTGGCAAAAAAATATCTGGATGAGGTCCTGACAGACATTTCCCAGGACCGGCTGGTCTACCCGGATTCAGAAACGCCCGGGCAAACATGCGTGGCATCAAATTGACAGCAACGCAGACATTAGGATATGTAGAAAAACTGCTGCACTGCTGAGAATGTACCTGAATTCTGTCTGCAGTTAAAACCTTAAAAGAGATGGAAGGCGAAACTTCAGGTTATCGAAGTTCCAGCTGCGTTTATCCAGAGATTCATAGATTTTTATAATACGTCCAAGCAGCAGCGCCGAAAATACTGTGCCTGGACCAATTCCATAAAAGGGACTGTGATTGGCGATACACAAAAGTGCACTGATTGTAACCATGGAAACATCAAATCCATTTTTTACCGCTGAAAAACGCAGCTGAAAAACTTCGGAAATGGTATTAACAATACCGTCCGTAGGTGTCAGGACCATTCTGCTTTTTACGCACAGAAATACTCCCAGCGCAGTAATAAACATTGTTGCTGCGAAGCAGAAGGTACGTAATGCCAGTCCAATGGACAGTTCCGGGATAATCAGGTCATAGAAATCCGTCAAAAATCCAAAGACAATGGATAGAGGCACTTCCAGTACAAAAACAAGCGTGATTTTCCTGGATAGCAGGCACTGTATTATAACAAACAGCAGATAGCAGAAAATCGATGCTATGCCCAGGGAAATATGGTAAATTTCCGAAATAGAATACATTACTGAACTGAATGCGGCAACGCCAAGACCAAATCTTATATTCAGGACAACACTCAATGCAATTAAGTTAAGACCTATGAGATACCAGGTTGTCCGTTTGAATATTGTTTCATTTTGTTTCATTTTTTTCCCCTCTGTTTTGTAGATTTGATAAAGTATGCGCAGATTCTTTCTGGTTTCTAAGATTTTCCAATGCCATAGAAACAAGGACATCAAATTTCTCCTTATCCCCAGCCTCCATGCGGCTCAGCATCTGATTACCGGTATGGGTGCAGTTTTTCTGCATGGCATAAAGTACTTCCATGCCTTTCTCTGTAAGGATCACTTTGCGATACCGAGCGTCGCTCTGTGATATTTCTGTCCGCAGCAGACCTTTTGCCGCCATACGTTCAATGATAGCACGAGCCGCCTGGTGCGTGATGCCAAAGTGTTCTTTTAGAGAAACTGCACTCCTGTGGCTGCTCCCCTGTAAAAAAAGCAGAGCATCTGCCTGTTCTGCAGTAATTCCCAGCCCTCTGAGATCTTCATTTCGGTTTCGTATAATCTGGTTAGACAACTGCAGTATCTTTCTTGCAAGGGTAGATTCAATCTCCAAATTTAAACAACCTCCTTTATTCAATATACAATACATTGTATATTACAGCAGGCAGATCTTCTTGTCAACCCATCCTTGCCCTTCCAAAGCTTTTGATCAGATCCAACAGAATCCTCGGCCAGTCATCTTCGCTGTTCACATCTTTTTGTATCCCAATCCTCTAACTCTCCGGGATCTTCTGTCTCATAAAAAAACACTTCATCTATATGTCTTTTCAGGACGCTTTTTCCTCCTGTATCTCCCTGGAGTTCCATCAGCTCCGGCACAAAAGAATTATGAAAGATCACCGGATTTCCCGGAGTCTTCCGGTAAGACATACAGCCGATCCTTTTTCCGCTTTCCCGAAAATCCCTCAGGAAGTTTTCCACCGTCTTTTTCTTTAGGAACGGCTGGTCTGCCACAAAAAACATATAATAATCCTCTGTATCCCGGCCCTTAAAACTTCTGGCTGCCTCCAGACCGATCTGAAGAGAAGAAGAAATCCCCCTCTCACTGTGAGGATTTTTCACTCCGAAAATCCCCTGTCTTCTGGCTTCTTTTAAAATCTCCTCATACTGGCTGACTACCACCAGAGAATCTGCCAGACCTTCTTTCTGTATTTTCCTCAGTCTTTCCATAGTCCACAGATACATGGACTTTCCCTTTATGGGATACAGCAGTTTGTTTTCTCCAAATCTTCTGGAGAAACCTGCCGCCAGAAGGATCAGATGTATACGTTTCTTTTTCTCTTCCCTGGTATGAAGGAACACCGGGACTGACATCCGGGCTTCTATAATTCTTTTCATTTTTTCCGGTTCTTCCAGAAGATCCTGCTGATTCAGGATCACCGCCAGTTTTCTCCCCGGGTATTGTTCTTTTAAAGGTTCCACATAGCCTTTTTCCAATAGCTGCCCCAGTGTCTCCCCGGTAAGGGGCCTGTTTTCTGGACCAAGGATCTTTTTCGCATATTCCAGCCTGTGGCAGACTTGATCCAGAGGTCTGCCAAGGGCAGAAGCGCCTGCCAGGATCAGGATATGAGTGGTATCCTCCCTGATCACCGGTTCGTTTTTTCCCGGTACTTTTACCGGAAATTTTCTGGACCCGTCCGCTTCTGTGAGAACTGCCTGGGCTTTGGAAGCTGCCTCTGTGTATGCCGCCTCAGAAAGTCCCCGGATTTTTTTCCAAGTCTCGCTGCCGGATCCGGCGATCACCACCCCCGGACTCTCCAGGGCCTTTCTGATATTTTCTGCCGGCTGGTCGATCCAGCCTGTTCTTCCCAGGATCTCCGGCCGTTCCATATGAACAGTGGTGGTGACCAGCACTCTTTTCCCCCGGGCAGCCCAGTCATCGGCCAGTTCCAGGATACAGGAAGTCTTCCCCCCGGCCCCCACAAAGGAAACCGCCGGTCTTTCTGTCCTTCCCAGCCTATCTATGATTTCATACATCTTCATCTTTCCAGCACACCCTTTTCATAGGCGCTGACCAGCTCCAGAACGCTTCCCGCAATACATCTGGCTTTATCCGATATCAAAGCGCAATGAGCCTGAGACTCTTTTCTGGGATCCACATCTGCGATCTTGAAATGTTCCGTCACAGGGTATCCCTCCTGGATAATTCCTCTCAGGACACCGGAGATTTCCGTACAGACAGAGGCAGGGGCTCCTTCTCTTTCTACCCATCCGATCCGGCTGCCCTTTTCCACCCAGTCTCCGATCTCTTTTTCCTGATGAAAGATTCCCGGGCAGGGAGAATGGATCACTCTTTCTTTTCCATAGCCGCCGATCATCCCGGGAACTCCTGTGTTTGGGATAGCTGCCCCCTGGGAAATGATCCTTCCCAGATAATGTCCTCTCTTGGTCTCTATCACATAATCCACATCTTCGCCTGCAGTAAAACCGGGGCCCAGGGCTATGGTCAGTTCTGCCATATCTCTTCTGGTCCCCAGATTCTTCTTAGCCAGGATCCCATCTACAAGAATATCCGGATGATACTTTTCAAAACATTTCCCCTGAGGATCCACGATCAGCTGGGGACGGTTCCAGGAAACCCGGCCCAGAGCTTCCTCAAAGCTTTCCGTCCGGCTGCAGGTCAGGCCTTCTACTTCCATGGTTTCCTCGTAAACAGCCTGGCAAAAAGACACCAGACGGCGGATAGCCGATGGCCGCTCACATTCCAGGATGATCACCGGATAGCCGCTTTTGCAAAGTCTGTGTATCGTGGCCGTAGCCAGATCACCGCCGCCTCTTACAATAATCGGTTTCATAAATTTCTCCCTTGAATCTTATGGTTTTATGATCAGATCGGCTTTAGACTGCGTCTCTGCGATCACATACATATTAACGACCGTTCCCACTGCCAGCTTCTCCTTCATCTTATAAAAGTCCAGACAGGTGCCGCAGGTACAGATCCTGGTGCCTTCTTTTTCCAGAGTTTTCAGATCTTCCAGGACCGGAGAGCCTTCGCAGGTGAGAAATGCTCCCTTATTATAAAATAAAACCGTATCCGGCAGCTTTTCCAGCTGAGTCAGGGAATAAATAAATCCTTTGATCAGGATCTGTCCAAGCTCCGGGTCTCCCTCTCCCATTTTGTCGGAGGAGATCACTACCACCGTGTTCTTCTGCCCCTGAGGTGCGCAGGAAATGTATTCCGGTTCTTTTTCTTCCCGGGAAGTTCCCTCTTTTTTCACAGTAATCTTCACTTCATAATGCTTGTCCCCCAGTTTTGTCATCTCATAATCTGCCTCCTGGGAATTGGCCAGCTTTCTCAGATTTTCCGTTGCCACTTCATTATCTACCTGAACGAGTATTACGTCTCCCGGCTGGCTTTTATCCATTTCCTTCTTTGCAAGTATTACCGGTTTCGGACAGGTCATGCCCATAGCGTCTACTGTTTTTTCCATAAGTTTTTCTCCTTTTCTCCTTTTTCCAGGCAGCACCTCCGTTGCTCCCCGGACCGACATCTTTCAGATCATGAATAAAGAGATACCCGGTGGATTCCTTTTGCCTGGATCCCACCGTCGTTGATCACCTGTCGGATCCGCTCTTCTTCCTCTGGTTCCGTACACCAGGCAATGCCGCATTCTGCAGAAATTTCACTTGGAAGGGGAATGATCCGTCCGGGTATCTGGTTTTTCAGACAGTATTTTTCTGCTGCCATAGCCTGGGTTGTGGTCAGAAAAGAAACCACCAGCTTTTCTTTTTTCTCTCTCATAGATTTCTCCAATGTTCCATATTGCAATTTTCTTTTACTATGATAACAAAACCGGGACAAAAATCAAGTTTTATGGTAGAATCTAAAAAACAGTAAAACAAAAATCTTCTCTCCAGGAAAGGATCGTATTATGGTAAAGATTGACAGAGAAAAATGTATCGGATGCGGCCTTTGTGCCGATGATTGTATCGCCTTAAATATAAAGATCCAGGATAAAAAGGCGCAGATCCTGACGGACTGCCTCCAATGCGGGCACTGTATGGCAGTCTGTCCCAAAGGCGCCGTTTCTATCCCGGAATATGACATGGCAGATGTTGAAGCGTATGATCCGGAAAGTTTCCGCCTGAAACCAGATCAGGTCCTTCATGCCATAAAATTCCGCCGTAGTATCCGCTGCTACAAACCTCAGAAGCTGTCCAGGGAGGACATGGAGCTTCTGGTACAGGCCGGCCGTTATACTGCTACTGCAAAGAATTGTCAGGGCAATAGTTTTATATTTGTCCAAGAAGAGTTGGGACAGCTAAAATCTATGGTCTGGGAATATATTGAAAACAGAACGGCTCAGGAAGGACAAGAAGTCAGCCGTGACCTGCTCCCTTACCTTTCCTTTAATAAAAGAAGAAAAGCAGATCCCACCGACGATTATCTTTTCCGCAATGCCCCTGCCCTGCTGTTTATTACTTCAGAACGGCCTCTGGACGCAGGGCTTGCTGCCCAAAACATAGAAACTCTGGCTGTTTCCATGGATATAGGCGTGCTGTATAATGGATATCTGGCCCGGACCGCCAATGCCGATCCGGCTTTAAAAGAATGGCTTGGCATTGCAGGGGAAACGATCCAGGCCTGTATGCTTTTAGGCTATCCCGACAGGCGTTATGTACGCACAGCTCCCAGAAAAGAAGCCCGTGTGATCTGGAAATAACAGAATCATAAAATTTTCTTCTATCCGACGTCCAATGGCTGAATAGTTATAATTTTCTCAAAAAAACCAAAAAATATGTTGACAGATATATCTCTTTTTGATAGAATACATAACTGTGATACGCAACAGCACAGTTTGCTGCCTTGGCTCAGTCGGTAGAGCGTCGCCTTGGTAAGGCGGAGGTCGGCGGTTCAAGTCCGCTAGGCAGCTCTGAAAAGAACCCTTGGAATTCCAAGGGTCCTTTTTTTATCACATCTGCCGGGAAACTATGGTTCTGCCCGTCCGAGTCCCAATAATACGGTTCAGTCAGTTACGATCTCTTTAAACAGGATCTCCGCTTCAGGCGCTTTTATCCGGATATCTGCTTTTTCCGGATAGTACCGGGTAGAAAACACGTACTCTCCATCATTGAGGAATACCTCCACAGAAGAAGTATCTGTAAGGATCCTTACATTTTTCAGAACATCCAGTTCCACATATCTTCTTCCTCTTCCTGCGGAAACACTTCTCTTTTCCTGATCTTTAAACCCCATCTCGAACCGGCCTTCCCGGTATTCCAGAACCAGTTCTTCTCCCAGGACAGCCTGGAACTGATTATGGCTGATATGGGAAATTTCTGCCTGATATACAGGATGATCTCTCATCTCTAAAGCATCCTTTTTTCTTTCCAACAGCCGGCATTTTTCTTCCAGTTCCCGGACAGATCTCTGGCAGGGAATCCCGTCTTTTATATAGATTTCTCTTGGGAAGGTAAAGCAATGCTGCCACCCGTCTTCGATAGTCCTGTTGGTATATTCTTTACAATCCGGCATTCCCATCCAGCCGACCTGTATGATTCTGCCGTCCTCTGTCCGGAAGCTCTGAGGGGCATAGTAATCAAATCCATAATCCCAAAGCCGGTACTCTCCCAGATGATACTTGCCGGAAATTTCTCCTTCCAGGAGGAAATACCCGGACTGGTATACATTCCGGTCTTCCCACTGGCCTCCCGTAAGCCCCTGGACAGAGGCTGAAAGGATCTTCCGGTCTCCGATTTCAAAATAATCCGGACATTCCCACATATAGCCAAAGGGTTTATCTGTCTTCACACGGTTTGCCAGGCTCCAGTGGATCCTGTCTTCTGACTGATAGAGAAGGACCTGGCCTTCATCTTTTTTCGTACGGGCTCCCAGAATCATATAGTAGGTGTCTTCTTTCTTCCAGACCTTAGGATCCCGGACATGAAGGGTAAGATCGGATGGATAATCTCCGTTATCCATCAGTTTTCTCTTTCTTCCAAAATGGATCCCGTCTCTGCTGGATACCAGAACAGTATTAGCCTGGCGTCCGGTATTAATATAGTCATATTCCCCGTCTTCCAGCTTTACATTTCCGGTATAATACAGAAACATTTCCCCGTCTTCGATAAAGGCGGCTCCGGAATAAACGCCGCTGCAGTCAAAAGGCTGATCCGGATATAAAGGCACACCCTGGTACTCCCAGTCAATCATATCAGAACTGGTGTAATGGCCCCACATCTTCACGCCGCCCTCCGGGTCAAAAGGGGAGTACTGAAAAAATCCGTGGTAAGTCCCCTGGAACTGACATAATCCATTGGGATCATTCAGCCATCCCACAGGGGGCATGAGATGGATTTTCTGGCGGAAGGGATCTTTTCCCTCCGCCTTTTTCTCTGCTGCCTTTGTTAATTTCTTTAAATCTTCTGTCAATGCAGTCATAGCATATTCTCCTATTACTGTTTTTCCAGTTTCATGACAGGGCTCTCCCCGTCTGTCTCTCCTGGTTCTGTTTTTTCCACTGTAGAGAAGTCTTCCGGATTGGTCAGGATCACCATGGTAGTGGCCGGATATCCGGCAGCCTTGATAATCTCCAGATCTGCCTCTATCAGCACATCTCCTTTATGGACCATATCCCCGTCAGAAACTTTCTTGGTAAAACCTTTTCCTTCCAGCTTTACTGTATCGATTCCTACATGGATCAGCAGTTCTCCGCCTGCTTTTGTGGTAAGGCACACCGCATGTCCGGTTTCAAAAATATTGCTGACCTGTCCGTCGCAGGGTGCGGTAATTTTCCCCTCTGAAGGCTCTACTGCAACGGTAGTGCCCAGCATTTCTGAGGCAAAGGTCTCATCTCTGACTTCTGTAAGAGGAACTACTTTTCCCTTTACCGGGCTGACTAAAATCTCTTCTTTTACTTCTTCCCTGCCTTCTTTGTCAGAAGTTTCTCCGGCAATTTCTTTTCTCTCTTCTCCGATCTCTCCCGTCTGACTGCCTGTCTCTGCTGCCGGGACAGGCCGCTGATCCTTATAAAGCAGGAAGGAGATCACGAAAGCAACGCCTACTGCAATGACCATTTCGATAAAATACTGAACAGGCTCGTCCAGACACAGGAGGATTCCAAAGATACCGGTAACCCCTGTTCCTTTGGCGCCCAGGTGTACGATGGAAGCATAAAGAGCGCCGCATCCGCCGCCGATACATCCGGCGATAAAAGGTTTAAAGAACCGCAGGTTTACACCGAAGATCGCCGGTTCTGTGATACCCATAAAAGCACTTAAGGAAGAAGGCAGTGCCAGAGATTTTACTTTTTTGTCTTTAGATTTAAGAGCTACCGCAAGAGCTGCAGCACCCTGGGCAATATTGGCCGCACTTGCCAGAGGCAGCCAGTAGGTAACGCCGTACTGGGCGATCTGTCCGATATCAATAGCTGTATACATCTGATGGATACCGGTTACTACCGTCGGGGCGTACAAAGCTCCCATAATAAGACTTCCGATACCAAATGGCAGTGTGAGCATCCACTGGATGGCATTTAAAATGGCATTTTCCGCCCATACAAAGATAGGACCGATGATCGCCAGAGTAAGGTATCCGGTTACAAAAACACTGACTAAAGGCGTCACAAAAAGATCCAGAACCTCCGGCACCACTTTGTGCAGCTTTTTCTCGATCACAGAGAGGAGCCATACTGCGATCACTACCGGGATCACATGTCCCTGATATCCTACCATGTCAATGTCATAAAGACCGAAGAACACAGACTGGGTCTGGAGAACGCCGTCTGTAGCCACAGTATAGGCATTCTGGAGAGAAGGGTTGATCATAATCATGCCGATAACCGCTCCCAGATAAGGATTGGCTCCAAACGCCTTCGCCGCCGAAAAAGCGATGAGGATCTGCAGGAAGGTATAAGCCGTATTGCTGAACAGACTGGCAAATACATAAATAGAACTGCTGGTGTCCATGTTGATAAAGCCGTTATTGATCATAAAATCCAGAGAATTCATGATCCCCATAAGAAAACCGCTGGCCACGATCGCCGGTATAATGGGTACGAAAATATCCCCCAAAAGCTTAATGGCCCTCATAAATACATTCTGCTGTTTGGCAGCAGCCTCCTTAGCTTCTGCCTTTGTGCTTGCAGTAATGCCTGCAATGGCTATAAACTGATCAAACACTTTATTGACCGTTCCTGTTCCCAGAATAATCTGAAGCTGTCCGGAAGCTTCAAAAACTCCTTTTACTCCCTCAATATTTTCCAGAGCTCCTTTATCAGCCTTATTGTTATCGGCAATAACCAGACGGAGCCTTGTTGCACAGTGGGCGGCCGAAACAATATTTTTGCTTCCGCCTACTTTTTCCAGAATTTCCTTTGCGGTCTTTCCGTAGTCCATGATGACTCTCCTTTCTCTTTGTCCTTTTCTTTTCATGATAATATGTAATCGATTTCATATCTTTATGTAAATAATACGTAAAAAAATGCCATTTGTAAAGATGGCATTTTTACTGATAATCGTTATTCATTTTTGTACAAAATGCATGTAAAGCAGCTTTTCCGACCCTGAAAAGCGCCCTTCCTTTTTCAACTACACCCTTTCAATATATGATATCGTTATCACCTATTCTTGTTCGTTCACGATCTGAAATCCCAGTTTCATCTCAATAGGGATCTTCTCTCCCCGCTCGATTACGTCCAAAAGGAGCTCTGCCCCCCGGATCCCGCTGGTCTTATATCCGAAATGCACGGTGGGGATGCCCCCGGTGACGGCTTTTAAAAACTGATTGTCTCCGAATCCGGTGACTTTTATGCTGCTGCCCTTTAAAACGTATTCCATCCTTGATCCGGAATCCTGGACTTCCTGAGGAATCTTTTTTTTGCTGCAGGCAAGAATTGCTTCTATAGCCCCTGCGGCGATGGTATCTGTAGCGCAGGACAAAACGGCAATATCCTTCTTTTTCTCCAGAAGATCTAAAGCCGCCTCATATCCGGATTCCATGGTAAACTGTGATTTTCTGGTATATTCTTCTTCCAGTTCCGCCCCCAGGCTCTTCAGACCTGCCTGAAATCCCTCTTCTCTGGCAGTTCCTACGGCTTTATCCTCCCTGGTAACCCCGATATATGCAATTCTTCCTTTCTCCCCGGCAGCGGCTGCCGCAATTTTCCCCATAGCCTTTCCTGCCCCATAGTCATCATGATAAATACAATTGGCATATTTCGTATACTGTCCCACAACCACTACCGGGACCTTGCATTCTTTCAGAAACTTTTTGTGTTCCCCTGTGATCACCGTTGCGATCAGCACGATCCCGTCCACCGGATAATTTTCAAACAGCTTCAGATAAGTAATTTCTTTTGCCGGCTGATTATCTGTACTGGCAAGGAGCATCTGATAGCCTCTCCTGGACAGCACCTGCTCGATCCCTGCCGTTACACGGCTGATGGATTCTGAATTGATCTTAGGCACTACCACTCCAACCAGACAGGCCCGCTTTGTCCGCAGGATCCTGGCCTGGGCGGAAGGCTGATAACCGGTTTCCTCAATAACCTTTTTAATCTGCTCTTTCTTTTCCTCACTGACATAGCCCCCGTTCAGATATCTGGATACAGCCGCGCTGGATACCCCTGCAAGCCGGGCGATTTCTTTAATGGTCATTCCCATTCCTCCTCTAATATTGCCATAAGGATATCGTCTCCGTATTTGTCGCCGTCTTTTACAGCATCCCGAAGAACGCCCTCTCTTCGGAATCCTGCCTTTTCATAAGCCCTTATAGCTCTCGGATTAAAAGAAAAAACATCCAATTCCACCCGGTGAAGCCTCGCTTCCCGAAATGCAAAATCCAGGGTACTCTGTATAGCCCAGGATCCGATCCCTTTTCTGCAGTCTTCCGGATGAAATACAGCGATCCTGAAATTGGCTTTTCTCAGCTCCCAGTCAATTTCATTCAGTACACTTTCCCCTATGATCTTCCCCTGGGGAGAGCATATCAAAAAATCGAACCTGTCCTTGTCATCAATACATTTTTTCAGAAATCCCACTACTTCATCATGGGAAAAATCCGTCCTGCTGCCCGTCAGCCTGGCAGTTTCCGGGTCAAATGGGCGAAAATTATTTTCAAAGTATTCCTCTGCATCTTCTTTTTCGGCTAAACGGAGGACATAGCCGTCTTTCTCATAAACCTTGTTCATGTCTTGCCGCCTTTTCAAACTTATTCTTAAAGTTTCTCTGATCACAGGCCAAATTCCTGTGCATAGACCACTTCTCCTTTTACCGGCGCTGCCTCTTCCCTCAGTCTGGCCGCCATAAAATTAGGAGAAGGAAAGCCTTCCGGAACCTGGATCCCCACTTTTTCTGCCGGAACATAGCCGAATTTCGGATAATAGGTTTCGCTTCCAAGGACCAGTGACCAGGAATATCCCAGTTCCCCGGCAATTTTGTGCCCCTGCCGGATCAGGGCGGCTCCAACGCCCTGTCTCTGATATCCTGGCTTTACAGATAAAGGCGCCAGAGCCAGCACCCTGTCTTCCCCCACCTTTGCCTCTGTAAACAGGATATGGCCGATAATCTCACCATCCTCTTCTGCTACTAAAGACAGCTCCGGCACAAAGGCCCGGCTCTTTCTTAAAGCTTCTGCCAGATCCTGTTCATTGCCATCTGCGTGTTCTGCGGTTGCAAAAGCTTCTTTGATCAGTTTATATACTTCCTTATGATCTTTTCTTTCTTCCTGTCTGATTTTCATAGACACCTCTCCGCCATTTGATTTTCTTTAAGATTTATTATCATCTATTCTCCTTATTTTTGTCAACCTCCCAAAGTCAAAGACCCTTGCGGCAGTCGCCAAATGGCCATGCAAGCATGTCCGCTTGGCTCGTTGCTCGCAGGAATAAAAGGAAAGGGACTGCTCCACTAAAATAGAACCTCTAAAATATTTCGTGCAACAGTCCCTTTCGGAACATATTTTTAACTTTCCTTACTTTTGCTCCGGGATTATCTCATAGTTTCTTCCTGTTAATCCAGCTCTTCTCCATTGGAAGCAATCACTTTCTGATACCAGTAAAAGGATTTTTTCGGAATACGGTATAAAGTTCCTCTGCCGTCTTCCTGCTTATCCACATAAACAAACCCTAAGTTTTTTCCGTCAGATCTCTTGCTTTCGGATCTCATTCTCCAACCGGTACAATACATGGCTCATCATAAAAAAGATGGTTTCGTAATGGACATAATCCAGGATCTTCTCGTCCCACATAAATTTCAGCATTGCCGGGAATTCTTCATCGGAATACCAGAACTGGAAGACCGCAGGCAGGAAAGGAAAAATTTCCAGCCGATAGCTTATATCCCCTACCGGCTCCGGGATCCCGCCCAGTTTTTCACAGGCTCTCGCCAGTTCTTTGGTTTTGTCATCAAAAAATCCTGTATATTTCTGAAAGATATTTCCCACAGTCCCGGAAGAAAATACCGTTCCTTTCAGACTGTTCAGGCTGACAAATTTTCCTGAAAGATGGCAGTCCGGTTTGGAATCGCAGAGCACATCATAGATGGACATGGCTTCATTATAATCCGTCTGCCTCCAGTTTTTTGTCTCCGGCTCCTGAACCTGGATCTCCCCGGTTTTCCGGTTTATCCGGTAAAGACTGCTTACAAAAGTAACATAAATATATTCTTCATCACAGGGAAGCTGAAATTTCTCCGTCATCTGTTCCTGGTTATACCGGAGA
>ERZ1090861.1094-NODE-1094-length-14576-cov-5.741960_pt1 | contig 14576 bp, 7 predicted proteins | sample MGYA00478482_ERZ1090861 | MGnify/ENA primary metagenome ERZ1090861 (study PRJEB33644, sample SAMEA5815744) | chicken gut metagenome | biome: Chicken; feature: Gastrointestinal Tract; material: Caecum | place: Ireland | collected 2019-01-01 | study: A study of the... | reverse complement strand
ACCGGCGACAAGAACATTCCGCATTCCTCGGCAATCGCTTCATAGGAGGCGGCAAGCTTCATCGTCATGGATTCGTGAGTAAGCCCGTACGCTCCCAATTCCGCCGAACCCGCTTTTCTTGCCCAGGTCTGATACAATATCCCCTTTGCTCCGTTTGCCGTCACTTTCTCGTCCAATGCGCGGACCGCATCGTAAAAAGAGGCGGGAGAGGTTGCGGGCGTAAGGCTTTGTTCCTGTAAAAAGACCGCATCGTATTTTTGCGTTTTCAGCAAGTTGTCCACACGCGCGCCGAAGCTGTTCGTAACGTCTGCCATTTGCTGCAACGTATATCCCCCCTGCGTCACGGACGCCGTCTCCAACTCATAGCCCTCGCCTTTCGACACGGCGAAAAAGATATCCCAAAGGTTATTGAAGTATGTATAACTGTTTCCGATAAACAAAACTCTGTAGACCGGCTTTTCCGTCTCCTCTGCCTCCAAAATTCCCGTATAACCGTCCTTATACGAATCGTTGCACGAGCAGGTATGCAACATATATCCCTGACTTTCTTTCGTGGGTTCGACAAAAACCTGCGTATAACTGTGCACATGTTCGCCGGAAGAATTTTGAGACTGCTCATATCCTTCCGAAACGCTCTGAGACGTTTCATTCCCGTCCGAACCGCTCTGAGAGCCTTCGGATTTGCCGCAGGCCCCGCTGAACAACAACATTCCCACCGCTAAAATTGCCATAATTTGTTTACCTGTGCCTTTTTTGATTTTCATAGTTTTCCTCCTTACAAAAAGAAAAAATTTTTATAATTCCGACTTTATCGCCGAACGGCTTTCATTCCTTGATCGATCCGATCAAAACCCCCGTCACAAAATACTTCTGCAAAAAAGGATATACGCACATAATCGGAAAGACCGTGATGACGATCGCCGCATACTGGATGCTGCGGCCGACGACCACCGCGCCGTCCGGAGTCGAAGCGCTGGTTCCTTTGCTGAGTTCGATAATCACCTGCAAAGCATACGCGAGCGGACGTTTGGATTTTGTGGTGATAAACAGCATCGCGGTATACCAGTTGTTCCACAGCCCCACGGCAATAAACAGGGCTATCGTGGCCAGAATCGCTTTGGACAGCGGCAGGACTATGTTCAGAAAGATACGCATATGCCCTGCCCCGTCGATAATCGCCGCCGATTCCAGATCCTGAGGCAGCCCGACGAAATAAGAACGCATCACCAGCATGTTGAATATGCTCATATACGCCGGAATATACATGACCTCCACGGTGTCCCGGAGCCCGAGATTTCGTATGATCAGATAATAAGGAATCATGCCCCCCGAAAAATACATCGTAAAGAGAAAATAAGCAAGAAATATCTTTTTCCCCGGCAATCTTTTTCTGGAAAGCGCATACGCCGTAAGCGTCGTGACGATCAACTGGTAAACAGTTCCCACCACCGTCAGATACACAGAATTGACAACCGCCCGACCGAAATCATAAAGCTGGTTGGTGAACACGGTTTTGTATCCGTCCAGCTGGAAGGACTCCGGCCAAAGCGCCAACGGATGAAACATGATGTCTTTGTCCGTCATAAACGATTTGATAAAGACATTCCAGAAAGGAAACACAATAGAACAGACAAAAAGAAATAAAAAGACTGCGGTAAATGCTTTGAGCATCCCGTCTCCGAAAGACGGCTTCATTTTTGTTTTCATATCAGTATAAGGGTTCTCCGCCCATGATTTTGATAAGCCGGTTGGCGATGATCAAAAGAAAGATATTGATGACGTTGGCAATGAGCCCCACCGCCGTTCCCATCTCAAAATACCCCTCTCCGATCCCGAAACGGTAGGAAAATGTGTCGAGAACGTCCGCCACATCATAGACCTGCTCGTTATACAGGTTATAAATCTGATCGAAGCCGCCGCTGACCAATCCGCCCACCCGAAGAATCAGCATGACGGAAATCGTCGGCATCAGAAGCGGAAGCGTAATTGAGACAAACATCCGAAAATCGGACGCTCCGTCTACCTTGGCCGCCTCGTAATACTCTCCGGAAATAGATGTGAGCGCCGCCAGATAGATAATGGCGCCCCACCCCGCTTCTTTCCAGATATCCGAAAGCACGAGAATCGTCAAGAAACCGCCGCCGTCTGCGAGAATATCGAATTTTTTCACGCCGAAAATTTCCAGTACGCGATAAACCACTCCGTCCTCATCCAGCAAGGAGAACAAAATCCCCGCGACGATCACCCAGGAAACAAAATGCGGCAGGTACAAAATGGTCTGCACCGGGCGCTTTATGTAAGGGCTGCGGATAGAATTGATCATTACCGCCAGCACAATCGGTATCGGAAAGGCAAAAACCAGTTTCAGAAGGTTGATCACAATGGTGTTTTTAAACGCAACTTTGAATTGCGGGATATCGAAAAGAGTATAAAAATTCTCCAATCCGCACCAGGGGCTTCCCAGGATACCGGAACGTATCGAATAGTCCTTAAACGCCAAAACAACGCCGTACATGGGCAGATAGCTGAAAATAAACGTCAGCACCGTTCCCGGTATCAGCATCATGTAAAAAATCCGGTTCTGAAAAATGTCCCTTTTCATTTTTCTTATTTTTAAAATCATTCCGCCTCTCTCCTTCTGCCTAATTGTAACACAATTCCCCAGGGATTCAAATGGATTATTTTCTGTTGTTGGCCCCTTTTCTTGTGCTTATTTCAGCAAAAATTTTTCCTGTATTCCACCGGAGAATATCGCTCGTGTTTCTTGAACAATTTACTGAAATGGCTGTAATCTTCATATCCTACCCGCTCTGCAATTTCCATCATGCTCATCTGCGGGTCTCTCATCAGAATTTTCGCCTTTTCCAACCTTGTTTTCACGAGATAATCGATGAAATTCATCCCGACATACGCCTTGAATTGCTCGCTCAGATAACTGGTATTGTAATGATACTGATCGGCATATTTTTTAAGGGAAATCTTGTCCCCGTAATTCTGCGCCATATCTTCCAGCATCTGTTTCAAAGCCGCAATCACTTCCGTTTCGGACAGACCGGCCTGCTGTCTGCCGTCATATTCCCGCACCGCTTCGCTCGCATAGCGGAAGAAGTTCTCTCTTCCGTAAAAGCCGGTTCCCGCACAACAGTCCGCCCCGGAGAACAGGCTTTCGTCAAACGCGTCCCCGCGCATCAGAATCAGCGTCCGTCCCTCTGCGCTCCGGCTGACGATCGCCTCTTCGGGAACGTCAATCCCGTCTCCGCACACGATAAAACAATATTTCTCCTCGCTCCGCACAAACCCGTATTCCCGGCTTTCCTTTTCCGCCTTTTTGATCTCCTCTTCGTCGGCACGGCCGGTAAGGGCAAACTCCATGAACTTAAAAAACACTCTCTGACAGCGTCGGCTTCTGTATTCTTTCAAAACGCGTACGAGTTCCTCCGTCCGGACGGGTTTCATGAGATATGCCAAAGCGTGCAGATTGACCGCTTCGACCGCATACCCGAAATTGTCATAAGCCGTCAGAAAAATCACGCCGGTCTCCGGATATTTTTGCAGGACCTGACCGATCATCTTCAATCCGTTCAGTTCGCCCATATTGATGTCGCAGATGATGACGTCCGGGCGCAATTGATTCGTTTCCTCCAACGCCGTCCGGGAATCATTGGAAAAACCGCATACCGTATAACCGATTTTTTCCCAATCGACAATTTCCAACAGTTCGTCAATAATCATCTGCTCGTCATCTACAAGATAAATTTTCAGCATCTTCTCCTCCCGCCGCAGCAAAACAAATTTTTACAGAGGTGCCGCCCGAAGCGGACACAATTTTGACAGAAGCGTCCTTTCCGGAAAGCAGCCTCAGCCTTCTCTGAACATTGATCAGTCCGATCCCGCCCTGCGGATCCCAATCCGCCCCCGATTCAAGGCCGGCGTTGATCTTCCCGAGTTCTTCTTCCGAAACCCCTTTTCCGTCGTCCGAAATGACAAATTCAATCACTCCGGGTTCAGGCATTTCTCCCGTCACGGAAATCTTTCCGCGCTTACAGTCAAAAGCGTGTTTATAACAGTTTTCCACAACCGGCTGCAAAATAAACTGCGGCATTTTGCAATCCGACAAAACGGACGAAACGCTTATTTCCACTGAAATTTCCGGAAATCGCACCTGCTGGATATTCAGATAGGACCGAAGCGCAAAAATCTCCTCCCGCACCGAAACATAATCTTTGCTTTTAAACGTAAAGCGCAGATAATCGCAAAGCCAGTTAATGCAATCATAGGCTTCCTTCATCTTTTTCAGAGAAACAAACGAGCGGATAGTTCCGAACGTATTGAAGATGAAGTGTTTGTTCATCTGCGTACTGAGATATTTGAGTATGTAGCCGTCCTTTTCAAGCTCCGCATTCAGCCGGATTTTTTCCTGTTCGGCAAGTTCCTCGTTCAGCCGGATAACCGAATCCATCATTTGATTGAACTGTGATACAACCAGATTTAATCCTTCTATCGGACAGGGTTCAAGCCTCCGTTCCAGCTCCCCTTCCGAAATTTTCTGAAAGGCGTCAATAAAAGTCTGATAGGAAGACAGCCGACGTCTATCGTCCATGCGTATGTAAAAAAAGAAACAGGCGCATAAAAACAAAAGAACAAATACCAGAACGGCGAACGTCGGCAAAAAGTCGATCAATAACTGGCCCGATGAATAATAAAGCACGGTTTTCAGCCCGAAAAAACGGGAATCGATGGTAATCGTCTGCACTCCCTGTTTCTCCCAGTCCCCGAAAGCATAAGAGCCGGTTCCCGCCAGCGCTTCTTTTTCGGCGAGCAAAACCGCATTCACCCCGGGCATGTCCGCAATCTCGGAAAAACTTTCCGTCAGAACCGAAAGATCGATCAGCGCAAGGCCGACCCCGATCGGCAAAAAATAGTCGGACGGAGAAGTGCTTAATACCCAATGCCCGATCGCCGCATACCTGGAAAAATTCTGCTTCTCTCCCGGCGCTTTCAGGCGATGAAAAAAATATTCCCCGGAAAAATATTCCGGCTGAGACGCGATTTCTCCGATGTCCGCAAGATTGTCGGCAAGATAGGCGGTGAGAAAATCAGAGCCTACGACTACGCCGTCCGCCGACACCGTATTTTCTGCGGATTTCGGCAAATACCAGATTCCTTTGATGATGTCGCCCAGAATAGACGCAGACGTCAGATGCGCATAAATTTTTTCATATTCTTCCTGACCGTTTATTTCGGCACTGCACAAGAGCGCCTGAAAATCTTCATCGTAAAAGGTATAATTTACCAAAGTTTTTACCGACTGAATTTTTTCGTCAATATCCTGTTGTATCCGATAAGCTGCGGATTTTTTTTCGGACAGGTATGCCTTATGTTCGAAAAACAGCAACAGCGACGGAATCGCAAAAATAAAAAACACAAAGATGCCGATCAACATCTTATAGTTCGTCCCCAGTCCGCTTTTTGCTCTGCCCGCCTGCTTTTGCATAAAACTTCCTCCCGCACGGATTATTTGAAAAAACACAGATACAGGGAGCCATCCGTAGGCTCCCTGCACCCGGAATTATCGGATAAATTTACTGCTTGCGTTTTTTATTTCCAACCAGGGCTGCCCCGACGCATCCAAAGAAGATCACCATGGCCGCCGCCGATACGGTCGAACCGCACCCTCCCGAGGAAGAACTGCCCGAATTTCCCGTACCCTGCGAATTACTGCCGCTTTGTGAATCATTGCCGCCGGCCGAATCCGAACTGCTGTCTCCGGGACCGGGATCCACCGGATCGGGATCTTTCGGATCGGCAACGGTAATAGCCGGATTCTCAACGGGGGTTTCCGTTTCCGCCAGTTCAAAAACCGGATTGAAATTCAGGCCGTCATAGCTGTCGTCCTCGCCGCTGTTCACGCGGATTGCCACCTTGTCGCCCGCTTGAACTCCGAACGTAAGGCTTTCAAACTCAAAGACGCCGAGGTTTTCGGAATCCGGTTTGAATTCCGCCCAGGTTTTATCGGTGGGCCAGACCCTTTGTCCGTTGATTTCTATGCGCAGCCTGACCCCATCCGCTCCGGCAGGAGTGTTTCCGACAGACGCGAGATCATAGTATTGCCACAGAGTAAAGGTACCGTTCCTGAAAATGCTCTCCGCCGAAACGGTAAGATTGCCCGCCGCCGGAACATTATACTGCAATACGGCGTCCCGCCCCTTGACCGGCATGAAATAATTCATTCCGATCTTTGCCGCGGCGATGTCCAGAATCCCGGACGTATATGCGTTCAACGCATAATCGATATCGTTCATCAAAGCGTATTCCGCTTTATCGTAAAGCCCTTTGGTCGTATCGGCATACCAATAGGACAGCCTTTCCTCTTCGGCGTTCGTATTCTGAATCGTATCGAAATAATCGCTCGCCGTAAGATAGCTCTTATAACCGGACATATCCGCTTCCGTATCGATGCTGAATGTAGGATTGAATTTGACAAGATCGCAATTCTGTATGGCGTTTGCCGACAAATCTGCCCGCGTCACCTCAAAATATACGGTATCGTACTTTCTGACAAGAATTCCGGAAATGTCCTCCGTGGTCTGATTAGGTTTCAGATCTCCGGCTTTGTATCCGTCGCTGTCTTCCGAAAAAAGCTGCGCAAGCGACTTATCCCATCCCCCGTCTGCGGGCCAGACCTGTTTCCCGTTCAACAGAATGCGGAACGCATAACCCAGGAAAGGACTTCCTATGGAGTTTCCGTAAAATTCATATCCGTTTTTCGCGCTAGGATAATACACATAATTGAAAGCGATATCCGAAATGGTCAGTTCGCCGTCATAGGGTGCCGTAAATCCGAGAATCACGTTATACGGATCGGGCACAACCGCCACCGTAATAATCGACCCCGAACTCGCCTGAAAGCCCGAATAGCTTCCCGCGGCATAAATGTTGTTGGCCCCCAGTCCGGAATTCGGCGCCATTTCCACGATTCCGGTCGAATCTTCCGTTCCCGGATATCCGCTGGCAGAACCGGCCGTCAGTCGGTACAGATAAGAGAACGGATAAGTAGTCTGGTCGTCGTCCGTAATCTGCACGTCATTGACAAGTTCGCCGCTGTTGTTTATCGTCAGTTTATCCGCGTGCGAGAAAGAATGTACGGAAGAAGATTGTATCGGATCGTCTTCCGAATATACAAACGAAGGATCGTAACGGAACGACACATAGCTTCGGAAAGTTTCGGAAACAGAGAGCTTATCGCTGATAAAACTTATGTAAATCGTATCTCCCTCCGACACCTGAAACGCCTGCGCCGGAACGGTATAGTCCTTTCCCGCCTCGTAGTATTCCCAGCCGACCGTATCCGGCATCGTCTTTGTATCGTTGAGCGTGACAATCATCCCCAGTCTGCCGTTAGACGACTTTTCTTTACCCTCCTCCGCATCCGACACAACGCTGAGAGGTGCCTCGGGAATTAAGATATATCCGCTCTTGCGGGCCGTATAGCCTATTGAAACTACCCGATTGACGTTTTCGTTCCAGATGCCGACCGTATGCAGTCCGCTGCTGCGCAAATTCACCAGTTCCAGATCGGATGCATTATTGATCATTACACCATTCAGGTAAGCCTGCGGATGCTCCGCCTTTTTTTCTTCGCTTATCTGAACGCGCGTATAGCCCGCCCAGCTGTTTTCCGTATAGTAAGTCAACGCTGTATTGTTCAGATCGGACAAAGACTTGATCCGGGCAAGATCTTCCGTCAACACCACATTGTCATAATCTATTTCCTCGCCCGATTCCGGCGCGGTCGCCGAATAAGTGAAAACGGGCGAATATTCAAAGGATACATAGCAATGCACTTCGCTGCTGTTCAACCGCTCCGCACGCATATTCAGATATACCGTATCTCCGGCTTCCACTTCGACCGTCGTGTCCTCCGGAAAATATGTTTTTCCGGGTTCATAGTAATTCCAGGTCGTCGAATCAGGCGTAATCTTATTGTCCGCATCGTTTTTTGTTACAGACAGCGCAAGCCTTCCGTTATAGGAAACCGTCGGATTCCACAGTGCCCCCGACGCCGTCACTTTCAGACTTTCCCCGGAAACCGTTATGTATCCATCGGCTTTGGCCTCATAAGCCACAGAGATGATCCGGCAAGAATCGAGTTCAGACAGCAGCCCCACGTTATGTTTTCCGGCCGCGGTCAGATTCGTGTTCTTAAAATCCGAACTTTCCCCGACCTTTACATCGTTGACATAAGTATTGTGAAAATTCGCCCGGTTTGTCTCATTGATTTCAAGCCTTCCGTACCCCATCCAATCGATCGCTCCGTACAGCTTCAGATTCATCTTCTCCAAATCTGACAACGAAGAGACTTTCCCGAGTTCCTCTGTCAGAGAAACCGTCTCCGTCTGCAAAGTCTGATCGTCCGCCGCCGCAAGCGCCATCGCCGTACCGGCGCCCAGCGTCCCGACAAACATCGCCCCCATAACGCACAACGCCGTCAGCTGTTTTCTGCTAAAAACACCTGTCTTCATTTCTTCCCTCCATCGTAGTGTTGGCTCAATTATAACGCAAAAATCCGCTGTTTTCAATGGATTCTTTTCGGGTCATTCGGGTTTGTTTTGTGTTCGTTTCGGTAAGAATCTATGTCGGTTTTGTGATATAAACGTCCAAAGACAACTTAAAAAATAAACGGTCGACATCTATCTTCCCGACATAAAAAATCCGCTTTGTTTCAGCCATTCCGCATCGATTTGCAAATTCGCCTCCCGCCTGTAACGGATTGAAAACATAAAAAAACGTGCCCGACAACCTCTTGAGATAAGGTCGTCCTTCGCACGCTCTTCTTATCTGACCATTCAGTTTTTATAATCGAAAAGCACCCGGCTTTCGGCTAAAACAGCAGACATTCCGCCCTGCTTCCGTCCCTTAGACAAATAATCTGTTCATATTATACCTATCCTGTAGTAGTACACGGGCATAGCGCTCCAGCCGTGGCAAAGGCTGCCCGCGTTGCCGAACGCCCGTGCGCCTTCCGCCGTCTCCCATACGCTCGTCGCCCCCGCCGCAAGCATCTTTCCGTACAAATATCGGATTTCGTTCAATACATGCCCCCTCCATTTTTCAAAATCGGTCAAAAGAAGCGCGTCGTATTCAAAACATTTCATGCTTAAAGAACAATCGGAAAATTCCCCTCCGGCGAGTTTTTCGCAAAGCGCTTCCGGATTTTCCGTTATGCCCGCGAGAATTGCCAGGGCATTCCCCAGCGACGTGAAGTCTTTTCCGTCCGGCGTCAGTGCGTAAGCGCCAGACGAACCGTCGAAAAAGGCCTTTCGGGTGTTCGTCCTGCTTTCCGAAAGCAATCCGGCATACGCAAACGGAAGCCCTGCCGCTTCTGTGATTCCGCGAAGATTTTCAAGCGCCAGAATAAACAGGCAGTTGATGACGAGGTCGGGCGTCTGCTCTTCCGAATCGGACAACCGACCTTCCAGGCCTTGCGACCAATCGTAAAAATTCCAGTGATTTTTCCCGGAAAACTTGCATACCAATCCCTCTTTCCGGTTTTCGATAAATACCTGTATCAGGGAAAACAGCTTCGGACAGATTTTTTTCGCAAATTCCTTGTCCCCCGTATGCCCGACATATTCCCGGACCGCCATAAAATAATACAGGGAAAAGGACGGAATGGTGAGATCGGTTCCGCAAGGCGCGCAAATGGACAGCAAGCCGTCCTCGCGCCTGTCCTCTCCGATCAGCCTGAGATTCGCCCGCGCATATTCGGCGTTCCCGCCCTCAAAGGCATAATAGCCGCAAAGCATCTGATTGCGCGAATCGAACGCATACAGGCATTGCTCCCGCCAGGGCGTGTCCACATAGTGTTCCATCATCGAAAGTTTCAGCGTCCTCACGCACAGATCATAGATGCGGCGATCGGCGTCCTCTTTGGGACGGAATGCCGTATCCCGGACGGGATACAGCTGCGGGATCACGCCGAGACAAGTCAGCCCGACCGGCTTTTCGGCGTATAATTCCAGATACCTGCACCCCAGACGGAGCATATGGTTCACATACTTGTTCCCGCCGGGTTTCGCGATGTATTCAAAGCTGAAATTTCTGTCGCCGATCCTGCCGCGGACATGCCCTTCGCAAAGATCCTCCCCCCAGAATACCGTAACTTTCTGGCGCTCCGTGGAACTGAACTCCAACACCGGCAGGCCGACGGTTTCTTCGCCGAGATCGACCAGCCAGTAATTGCCCTCACTTTTTACCGTACTGCCCTTTTTCAGCGCGCCGCATTGCAGTTTTTCCGTCGGGCGGGGATAGAAAACGCATTGCTTGTCCACGGCTTCGGCGGGCGAAAAGTCCCGTCCCCCCTTCCGCATCCAGCCGTCTTCTTCCGCCGCGTCATACAAAAAACTGAAACCGAGCTGCGCGGTGATCTTTTTGGCATACCCGCTGGCGTAAGTCCGGCTTTTCCGGCACAGAATCTTTTCATCGCTGACGAGCAGCGGCTTATCTTGCTGAACGATTTCAAAAATCACCCCCGCGGGCGCCGGCCGATAGCGCTGGGAAGTCTCCCCGAAGTGCCAGACCAGCACCGCCGCGGTATTTTCCCCCTCGCGCAAAAAGCTGCTTATATCGATTTCGTCGTATATTTTATAATGCTCGAAGTCGCCGTACTGATTGCTTCCCGCCACCCGGCCGTTGATATACAGGTATAGTCCCCGTCGCAGGAAAGACGGCACACGGCATTTTTGCCGAAACAGGAAAAAGAGGCGAAAAATTCCCCGTACTCGTCCCTGTTCTGTTCGCGGTTTATCCAGATCCATTTTGCGTTTTCAAACACCCGCATATCTTCCCCCGAAGCCTGTCCGCCCGGCTGACCGGGTCGAGAACTTCTATCCTTTCATAAACGGTAAAGCGCATAAGCCACCGATCTCACTTATGCGCCCTGCCGACATTTTCTTCCGATCTCTTAAATCATCCGCCGGAACCCGGAGAAATTATTTTTTCTCAGCTTCCGGACACAAAAGGCGCAGCTCCGCGTTCACGGCTTTGCCGTTTCATTATAACATATTTCCCCGCAGATGTAAACAGCATATAAAAATTCTTCGATTTTTTCCCCGCAATAATCGCCCCGCGCCTATGAAACGTGTAAACCCAAAAGCCCTCTTTGTGCAATTTTACGCTCCCGCAGCCGCTTTTTCGAGCTTTTCGCCCTGCTTCTCCCCCGAAAAATATGCACCTTCAAAAGAGTTGACTTTTCAAGGTGCATATCGCTTATGAAAGATATTTCATTTTAAAAGTTTTTCCGTCTCCCGGACAGATATCAGGCCGCGGGTTTTTCCGCCACAAACGCGACTTCCGTGAACGTGATACTGCCCTCCGTCATCGGAGACAGTCCCGCGTCGAGATAATATTCGAGAATAAAGTCTTCCGGCGTCCCGTCGGGAATCTCGATGTAAACGGTGTGCGTTCCCGCTTCATATTCGGTATGTCCGAGCAAAGCCGTTCCGGAACTCAGATACACGCCGACTTTCGTCTTTTGTTCCACCGTGAATGTGATTTTGAGATACTTGCCGCTGTCCGCCGCCTTATAACCGGAGACATCCTGCCAGACTTTCGCCCACTGAGCGCGGGAAGTCGTCCAACTGACGACGGTGCCGCCGTCCTGAACGGTTACCGAATACTGCTGCGCCAGCCCCAGGGAAGTATCCGTATCGTACATGGCGCCGATCGTCGTCTCGCCCGGACGCTCCGCCACGAAAGCGAGTTCTATCACCGTCATACTGCCGGCCTTGACGCTTCCCGTCCCCGCGTCCAGATAATATTCGACGACAAAGGATTCGCCTGCGCCCTGATGAACGGCAAAGTAAACGGTATGTTCGCCTGCCTCATAATCCGCGCGGTGCATCTGCGTCTCGCCGGTGCCGTCGACGTCCGCCGCATAGCAGACATAGACATTGGTCTTGCGGGAAAGAGAGAAGGTCAGTTTGATGTATTCGCCGCACAGAGAATTGTACCCGCTGATTTCCTGATACACTTTCTGCCATTCGCCGCGGCCGTCCTCCCAGCTGATCACGGCTTTTCCGTCCTGTTCCTCCACGGTGTAGGAAGCCGGCTGTCCCCAGAGTTTTTCGCCCGGGTCATAAGGCGCGCCCACCGAGAGCTGCGGAACGGGAGGTGTCTCCGGTTCGTCGATGATATTGCCGGGGTTCTCCTCTGCGGTCTGCGGCGCGGCGGGGTCTGTGGTTCCGATCACCAGCTTGCCCCCTTTGGCAGTGGCGGGATAGCGCCCGTCCGCGACAAATCCCTGATTGACGCCGAGGGAAACGCGCGCCATGGCCGTATCGCCGAAGCAGTTGGTCCGGGCGAGCAGGAAGAGATTGCCTTCGAGGTCCTCGACATAAGCGGACATCCAGCCGCCGTCACGCACCAGAGTGACATAAACGCCGGCATTCTCCACAAACGCTTCCTCGATCGCATCGCCGCCATCCGGGAGCAGATTGAAATGCACGAACGCGTCGCTGTCGCTGAATCCGCCGAACGCGCCGTCCTTGTCATACCCCAGTTTGAAATGGTACCACTGGTTGTTGGCAAGCGTGCCTTCCGTATCGATATTGAGATTCAGCCGGAATTCGAGATGCTCCTCCGCCTTTTCCTCGACCAGCGCCGCAAAATCGGCGTCCCCGATCTCCCAGCCGAGGAACACGCGGAGCGCAAAATGCGTTTCCTTCGCGGCGAGATTGTAATTGTTGTCATTTACCACGGCATAAACGCGGGAAGCGCTTTCCGCCACGCTGACCTGCGCGGTGCTGAGCAGGAAAGTCTTTTGCTCGTAAATGTCTTTTGCCTGCAATTCCTCAGTGCATGCCTCGTCCGCAAAATTTTTACCGCAGACAGAGCAGTGATAATGCGCGACCGCGTCGCAGGCAAACATCTCTTCCGCCGTGAACGCGGGCACCTCGGTCAGCGTATGCGTGTGCGCCTCGGAAGCCGAATTTCCGCCGGAACTGTTCGTGCCGACCGTTCCGCAGGCGGCCAGCGCCGTTGCGAAAAAGGCGGAAGCGAACAAGATCGCCAGCATTCTCTTGAAACTTTTTCTCATCATTTTTTCCTCCTGATTCTTTTCCCCGCGGGAAATTCCGCGGAGCATTATTTCGCCTTATTTTGCCGCGACCCGCCCTTCCGTCATGCGGCCGGAGCGTCCGCGGGTTTTTCCGATACGAATTCCAGGTTCGTGATCACGGCCGAGCCGGCCTGAATTCCGCTGGGCCCTCCGTCAAAAAAGAAGGTAAGATAAAAACTTTTCAGCCCGAGAGCGGATTCGGGAACCTGAATATACAGGGTATGCGCGCCCGCCGCGAGCTCGGTGTGCGGATACCAGGTCACATCGTCGTCGCCGAGTTTCGCCACATGGCAGACGCAGAAACGGGTGGCGCGTTCCAGCGTGATATCGACGCGCAGATACGCAAATTCCGGATCGAACCCCGTCACTTCCGCGGCGACTTTCGCCCACATATCGCGGCCCGCCGCCCAGGAGACGCCCGTCCCCTCCTCCGTCGCCGAAACCGTATATTGCACCGAACTGCCGACCGAACTGTTCACATCGAACAGTTCGCCGATCTCGCCGGGCGTGGCGGGGATGAAGAAGCGGCAATCGGAAAGCCGCACGCTGCCCGCCGTGCCCGCAGGCGTTCCGCCGTAATTGAGGAAGAAATACACCTGCCGGACATCCGTTTCGTCAAGTCTTTCGGCATTCAGCGTAAACGTCTTCTTTTCTCCCGGCCGGATCACGGTATGGTCCATCCAGCAGATGCTCCAGCCGCCCCAGTACACGCCCACGCTGACGTCCGTCGTACCGATGTTCTCCGCGGTAAACGTGAATTTCGTGTAGTCGGAAGTCAGACCGATGACGGGCATGATGACATACGCGTCGCTCTTTCCGTCCTTCCAGCTGGCGTCATACGAGCCGTCGTCGTTTTTGACCACGTCGATGTCGGTGATCCCCGTGATACTGCCGAGCTGCGGTTCCTTCGACTGTTCGTCCTCGCTGTAAAACTCGATGGAAGTGATCTCCACGGTCCGGTTGCCGGGGAAGTCCTCCACCCAGCCGCTGTCGAAATAGAAATTGAGCATAGCGATGCGGCTGATGCCGACGAGATTGACTGTGGCCGTATATTCGCCCGTCTCCGCATTGTAGGGAAGCGCCGCGACGGGATTATACGCCAGCTCCACGACCGTGGTGGAGGAATTGACGGCGATCCCGTATTTTTCCGCGCCCACGCTGCCCATCGCCGTGCCGCTGGTTCTGAACGTGACGACCATGCGGGAGAATTCCGGCGTCCAGTACCGCACGGGAACGTCGAGGTGATCCCAGCCGACGTCCGCGTCGTAAGTCGCCGTGATTTTGCCGAGTCCCGCATTGGAAAGGTGGAACTTGCTGGTCGCGTCCCATTCGTCCGTCGCATAAGGGGTATAGAGAAGTTCGAGCGCGGTCACCTCAAAAGTCGCCGCTCCGGAACCGTCGGAAGAGATTCCGAAACGGATTTCATTCAGCGCGGAAGTGCCGCGGATATCCACGAGAA
>ERZ1090861.1087-NODE-1087-length-14629-cov-6.984767_pt1 | contig 14629 bp, 9 predicted proteins | sample MGYA00478482_ERZ1090861 | MGnify/ENA primary metagenome ERZ1090861 (study PRJEB33644, sample SAMEA5815744) | chicken gut metagenome | biome: Chicken; feature: Gastrointestinal Tract; material: Caecum | place: Ireland | collected 2019-01-01 | study: A study of the... | reverse complement strand
ACGTTATTTCCGTGTGGAAGCGGCTCCGGACAAGAGATTTTTCATATGCTTTTCCCTGGCTGGCGTCGCGCCCGATTTCTGGACGATCGACGGGGCGCAGGCGGTCACGCCCGAGTCTACCCGCTATCTCACCGACGTCGCTTTCGATATGTATCATAAATGGAGTTCCGATTATGAGGCTATTTATCGGGAGATGATGGAAAGAACGGGAAATCGCGAAGATCTGAGAGTCTGGTTTATTCCCTGTACGATGGATTATCGCGGAAATAAGACGGAAGAGCATTGTCTCGAGCATCTTGAAAACTGCTATGCGCTCCTGAAAAGAACAAAACATCCCGGAGGATTGATGTGTTATACCTATCATACATTTCCGTCTGATGTGGAAGCGCTCGGGAATGTGGGGCTGGACCTGCTCACCGATCCGACTTATCCCAAGTATTGGCCGAGGCTTTATGAGCGGGTCGAGCAGATCGGACATGAAATGATTTCGGGATGAACGGTTCGTTGCCGGAGACCGGCGGCTTGCCGAATAAAGCGCGTCGCGTCACGAAAGGAAGATTTTTTCGGCAAAACAATGGCTGCCGAATCGTTGCAACAGATTTCGCCCGGCATGAATGCCGGGCGATTTTTTTGACAACGCAGAGAGTTTTGCGGGCAAGGCGGACGGCAGAAAAGAGATCGGCTGTTCTTTTTCATTGACAAAGCCCTTCCGGATATATTATAATGTATATAAAATAATATTTATTCATTCATGACGGATTGTAAAACGTCGGCTGCGGAATGCGAGGGCCGTCGTCCGAAAAATTTCGGAGAAAAGAGACCGGGCGACAGAACAAAGGCTTTGTCTGCGGCCGGGCAAAAACCGGCTGCGTCGGGCTGCGGCAGAACGGGCGTTTTTATAAACCGGAAAGAGATTGCGAACTGACAATGAATTACAAGCCGTCATTGCGGGAATAACGGGAAAGCGGAGATACGGTATGTATAATGCGCAGTTGGAAACTTTTGTCGTCGTGGCGGAAAACGGGAGTTTTTTCAAAGCGGCCGAAAAACTGTATATCACCCCGACTGCGGTCATGAAACAGATCAATGCGCTGGAAAAACGCGTCGGGGCAAAACTTCTCGAACGGAGCAATCACGGCCTGTTCCTGACGGACGCAGGGCGTAGTTTTCTCAGGGACGCCCGGTATCTCATCGATTATTCCCGCCGCGCGGTGGCTCATGTCCGTGAAATCGATCATGCGGCGGGCCGGAAGTGTATCCGGTTGGGCTTTTCGGCCATGATGCCCGCGCGTTTTCCCGAAAATGCCGATCTTACGGCTCTGTCCTCCCGCTTCCGGATTGAGTTGGTGCCCTTTCTCGATTCTCCCGAAAATTTCCGGGATATTTTCGGCAATTTCGGCCGGCATCTGGACGCGGTGACGGGCGTGTATGACGAGGAATTGCCCGATCGCTGCGGTTGCCGCGCCCTCAGGCTGGGGGACGAATCGCTCCGGATAGCGGTGCCGTTCGTTCATCCCTTTGCCCAAAAGGAGGAAGTGTCTTTGGACGACCTCGCGGGAAAATCGGTGATGCTCGTCGGACGCGGGTATTCCGGCGCGACCGAAAAACTCCGGCAGTCCTTTTTCGACCTCGGCACCCGGGTTGTCGAAGTGCCGTCTTTCGGCTCCTCCTCGCTCAACCGTGCCGCTTCGGAAAGCCTGCCGCTGCTGATTGCCGAAGACTGGCTGGTGGTGCATCCTTTTTTCCGCGTTCTGCCTTTCCGCGCCGATTTCCGCTTTCCGTACGGCATTCTCTATTCCGCTCAACCCACTTCTGAGGTGCTTGAATTTGTTTCCGCTCTCGCCGGAATGGTGGAATAATAGGACAGATGTTTGAAAAAAGGGGTTTTGCATAAACTTTTTGTTCATGCGCTTTTACTTTTTTGCAACAAAAAAGGCGGGCGTTTCAATTGACAAAACAAATTGCAGAGTGATATAATATAGATATTATAAATCGTTCGACCGGGAATTTGAAAAAACCGGTCGGCGAATCTTTCTATTCGCCGATGAGCGGTAAGCCGGTTTGGCTTACCGCTCAGAATAAAACTTAACGGGTTTCGTCGGTCCGAAAAATTATTCGAGGGGCGGGAGCCCCGGAGCGGGAAAACTCCGCAGAAATCCCCGGGCGGAAAAGGCCGGGGAAAATCGGGGAAACGGAAAACCGGAAAGGCGGGTATAAAAGATTTCCGATTACGAAAACTTTTTATAGGAGGATGGATAAAATGGCAAAGAAATGGCGTGGAATTGCCGTTTTGACGGCGGCGGTGGCAACGATGTCTTTCCTGGCTTCCTGTGGCGGCGGGACGTCGAGCGGCTCTACGGGGACTTCGGACAGCTCTACTTCTGCAGGGACTTCTAACAGTTCTGTTCCGGAAGCGAATCTGAAAAAAGGGACCTACCGTACGTATACGACGACGATGCCGAGCAACTGGAACGTGTTGTCGTATGAAGACAACAACGACAGGCAGATCTTGAGTTATATTGTCAGCTCGTTCTTTGAATACGACTACAAGTTTGACGAAGCGGCGGGCGGCAAGTTCAATGCGGACGGCACGATCAACGCGGACGCGATTGTTCCGGGCGGATTTGAAGTGAAATATTCCGCCGCGACCAAGCTGGAGGACGTGACCTCCACCGTGGACGCAAAGTGGGGATATACCGCCGAGCAGAAAGAGGCGGGCGGCTATGCCTGGAAGATCACCCTTCGCGATGATCTGACCTGGGACGACGGCACGCCGATTGATGCGAGCGATTTCGTCTATACGATGAAAGAACAGCTCAGCCCCGATTTCTTCAATATGCGCGCTTCTACCTATTACATGAATATCATGGTGCAGAACGCGCGCGAGTATCTGTACAGTAAGTCGGAGAAGGTTTACGCTTCCGTTGCCTCCCAAGGACTTACAGCGGATAAGGCGCTTGCGCAGTACGGCGACATGTATATCGATGTCTGGAACTTCTATAACGCCAAAGGCTATGTAGACGCGGACGGCAACGAATGCCCGCAGTATGTGTCCGTCAAGGATGAGACCTTGTACGACAAGGCTGCTGCGTGGGAAGCAGGCGAGCCGGTAGACCAGTTCAGCGGCAAAGCGATCTATGAGGCATATTATGGCTCTGATCTTGACGAGAGCAGTCTCTATGTGCTGGTAGAGAATGAGGACCTGGGCATTCCCTTCGAGGATGTCGGATTCTACAGCCCCAGCCAGTACGAACTGGTGGTTTGTCTCGACAGCCCGATCTATATGCTGAAAGAGGACGGAACCCTTTCCTATGAAGCCGCTTACAGCTTCAAAGGCTTCCCGCTCGTGAAAGAGGATCTGTATGAAAAGTGCAAGCAGAAGCCGTCGACCGGCTCCACTCTTTGGACGAGCAACTACAATACGTCCTTGGAGACTTCTGCAAGCTGGGGACCCTATAAGCTGACGCAGTATCAGCGCGGCAAGGCGTATACACTGGAGAGAAACGATAACTGGTTCGGCTATGATCTCGCAGACAATGCCAATCAGTACAATATCACGAAGATCGAATGCGAACAGATCAAGGAAGTGAACACGCAGTGGATGAAATTCCTCAGCGGAGGGATTGACGAAATCGGCCTGGACGTTACGCATAAAGAGGATTACAGAAATTCGAAGTATACCTTCTATGCGCCCGGCACCGGTACGTTCGGCATCAATCTGTATGCCAATCTGCCCGTGTTGAAAAACAACGGCCGCAACAACACCATTCTCGCGATTCCCGAATTCCGCGAGGCGATCTCCTTGTTCCTCAACAGAGACGAGTACAATGCAACCTGCTACACTTCGCATCAGTCCTGCTACGGTCTGCTCGGCCCCAGCTACTACTATGACGTCGAAAACGGCGGCGTGTACCGGGATACCCAGTATGCCAAAGAGGCCCTTCTGAGAGTGTACGGCTTCACGCAGGACGAAAAAGGTATCTGGTCGGACGGCGTCAACCGTTATCCTACCTATGAGGACGCTTATGAAGCGATGAACGGCATGAACCGTACCTTGGCAAAACAGCTGGTAGAACAGGCTTATCAGGAGATGATCGGCGATTCGGCTACCTATGGGTACGATTCCTCCAAGAAAATCACACTGGTGTTCGGAACTGCCGAAGATAACGAAAATACCCGCCGTAACTATGAGTATATTCAGAAGACCATCACCGAAATGGTGCAGGGTACCTCTCTGGAAGGCAAGATCGAAGTGACGTTTGACGCTTCCTCCGGCGCGGGCTGGGCAGACGCGTTCAAGAGCGGCGCTTATGAAATTGCCGCGGGCACCGGATTTTCGGGCGGCGCGTTTGATCCCGAAGGATTCCTGCAGTGCTATCTCGATCCCGAAGCAAAGTTGATGTTTTCCACCTGGTGGAAGACGGATTCGGAAGAAATCACTTATACCATGCCCGAAGGCGACTACGCAGAGTCCGGTAAGACGCTGACGATGAGCGTTTATAACTGGTATTGCTGCCTTAACAGCATTGCGGAAAGCCGCGGCCAGAAGTACACCTATAACTGGGGTGCGGGCGCCGTTTCCGAAGAAGTGCGCATGCAGATTCTTGCGATGCTGGAAGAGTACACGCTGAAACAGTATTACACCATCGTGACGACTTCCGAGTACAGCGCTTCGTTGCTCGGCGCGAAGTTCTCGTATGTTTCTGGCGAATACAACATCTTCATGGGCTTTGGCGGTTACAGATATATGATTGTTAACTATACGGATAGTGAATGGACTACCTATGCCAGCAATACGAATCTGGAAGCCGAATACAAGAAGACCAACTGAGATCGGACCGGCGAACGAGGCGGGGACGGGAAATATTCCGCCCCCGCTTTCGGGCGCTTTCGGTTTGTTGCAATTTTATGATTTTTCCGGCTTTTTGGGAAACGGGCCGGAAAGATAAATTAAGTTTTACGTTTTTGCTTTTCCCGTATTGCCGGAATACGGAAGGGAAAAGTCGGATTCAGAAATTTACTAAACCCGGGAGAACTTGCCTATGTATATGTTTAAGTATATACTGAAAAGACTGGGACTGATGCTGCTGACCTTTGCCGTGATCATGATCATGTGTTTCGTGCTCATCAAGCTCCTGCCCATCGTCGTCACCATTAAGCAGGGGGATGATGTGGAACTCATTTACACCAAACTGCAGGAGAGAGGGTATATCTGTAACGTTATGCTGAATGAGGACGGAGTTTACACATACGATACTGTTCCCGTGATGATACAGTTCTGGAACTATCTTCGCAGAATTTTTGTGGAAGGGGATTTCGGCATCGGCATAAACATAGATATGTACCGCAATCAACCGGTGTGGGATGTTTTTACCGAAAAACTGCCTCCTACGGTGCTTATCAACGTCTATTCCTCTTTGATCGGCGTGCCCATCGGGCTTGGCTTGGGTATTTTTGCTGCGCTTAAAAAGAACAAATGGCAGGACCAGGTGATTTCCGTATTTGTCATTCTGCTTATTGCCATTCCTTCTATGGTCATGGCACTGATCATTCAGTATGTGTTTTGTTTCCGGTTGGGCTGGTTTCCGATCACGATGCAGAAAGGAGAGGATTATTTTACCTGGTCGATGTTCCGCTCCATGTTGCCGCCGGTATTTTCACTGTGCCTCGGATCGATTGCAGGCTACACCCGCTATACCCGCGCGGAGCTTACCGAGGTGCTCACCAGCGAATTCATGCTCCTTGCCCGTACCAAGGGACTTACCCGCGGTCAGGCGACTTTGCGCCACGCGCTCCGCAATGCCATGGTACCTATTTTCCCGATGCTTTTGGGAGAATTTGTCATGGTGCTGAGCGGTTCGCTCATCATCGAAAGTATGTTCTCCGTTCCCGGCGTCGGCGACCTGTATATCTTGTCCATAAACACGCTGGATTACGATTTCTTTATGTTGCTTTCGGGGTTCTATACGCTGGTGGGGCTGCTTGCCGGCATCATCGTGGACATCAGTTACGGATTTATCGATCCGAGAATCAGAATGGGGGCAAAGTGATATGGAAAACGAAAAAATGGAAAAAATTACTTCATTTCCTTCCGGACTATCCGAGATTCCCAAAGAAAAATTTGCCTTTGCTTCCTCACGGGATTTTGTACACGATAAGAAATTTGCCACCAAGCCCCGCAGCTATATGCGAGACGCTTTCTCGCGGTTCTGCAAGAACAAAGGGGCGATTGTCGGCGCGGTGGTTATTCTGTGTCTTCTGCTGTTCGCAATCATCGTGCCTTTCTTCACGCCGTATACGGTGAGTTATAAAGATAACAATTTCGTCAATGTTTTGCCGAAAAACAAGCTTTTTGCAAACACTTCTTTCTGGGACGGATGTGAAGAGCGCGAGGACGGAAAAATCACCTTCGTCTACTATTATGCCATGGGGTTGGAAACGGGCCATAACGCCGTCAAAAATCAGGAATACACCGAAAAGGACGGACTTTATATATACCGACTCGACTCTTACCATAAAAAGGGCATGATCTATCAGAACTTCAGTCTTGAAGAATACAAAGCGCTGCAGGATTATCAGAACCGCACGGGCATTCAGGTCATCTATCCCACCGTCCGCACAAGCGATCGCCCGCAGGCAGTGCAGGATAATAAGGACGCCAACTACTATTTTAAGACTACTCAGAAAGAAGGCCGTACGGAAATCGTCTATGATGAAAACGGCGATATAATCCCCGTATATTGGTCTTATCCCGAAGAATTCATCAACGATCAGTACGACTCGATCCGCCTTGACCTTCCCGGGGACGGACGGACCGATGAAAACGGCGTCACTTATTACTATATGTATGCTCGCGTCACTTCTTCGGGCGTGGAATGCAGGATCAATTATTACGAATACTATATCTATTACCATAGCCAGGTTCTCAAAGACGGCATCACTGAGCCCTATTTTCTGTTCGGGACGACCGGTTCGGGACAGGATCTTCTCACCTGTCTTGCCTCCGGCGCTCGATTCTCTTTCCTGTTCTCCACTATCGTGGCGCTGGTCAACTTGCTCATCGGGGCAATTTACGGTTCTATTGAAGGCTATTATGGAGGCAAGACCGACCTCATCATGGAACGGATTTCTGATATCCTTTCGGCGGTGCCAGTCATGATCGTCATCACGTTGCTCAAATTGCATATGGGAGGATCGAGCCAGGCGCTTGTCCTTTTCCTCGCTTACTTCCTCACCGGGTGGATCGGCATGGCCTCGACGACGCGTATGCAGTTCTATCGCTATAAAAAGCAGGAATACGTTCTGGCGGCGAGAACGTTGGGCGCAAAGGACAGACGGATTATTACGAAGCACATTTTCCCCAATGCGCTCGGTACGCTGATCACCAGTTGCGCGCTCGTCATTCCGTCCATGATCTATTCGGAGGCCAACCTTTCCTATCTCGGGATCATCAACCTTTCGACGGGCAGTGTCACCAGTGTCGGTACATTGATTGCAGCCGGAAGAGAGGCTTTGACCACGTCGCCGCACATCGCGCTGTTCCCGTCGATATTCCTTGCGCTTCTCATGCTCAGCTTCAACCTGTTCGGCAACGGGCTCAGAGACGCGTTCAACCCGTCCTTGCGGGGTTCAGACTGATCGTCCGGAAATTTGCGGCCCGCGCGCGCCGCTGCGCGCGCGGACAGGCGTTCCGGACCGTTTTGTGACAGGAGGTCATATACTATGGATAATCAGGAAGTCAAACTCTCCGTACACAATCTGAAAATTTCCTTCCGCACGGACGGCGGAAAGGTGCAGGCGGTGAGAAACGTCAGTTTCGATCTGCATAAAGGCGAAACGCTGGCGATCGTCGGCGAAAGCGGCTCGGGGAAATCCGTCACCAACCGCGCCATTATGGGCATTCTCGCCGGCAACGCCATCAAGGAGGGCGGCGAGATCATTTACGACGGACAGGATCTCATGAAGATCAGCGAAGAGGAATTTCACAAAATTCGCGGCGACAAAATCGCCATGATCTTCCAGGATCCCATGTCCAGCCTCAATACCATCATGCGGGTGGGCAAACAGCTCACCGAAGCCATGCTCCTCAAAGGGAAGCTCAGCCAGCGGCAGTCGAGAAAGGATTTCAATGCCGCGCTCGCCGAGATAAACCGCTGTATGGACGAGGCGCGCGGCGCGGCCGCCGATCCCGCCGTTCGCGAGGAGAACAAGCGCAAGTGCGCCGATTTCAATAAATTTGAATACAAGCACCTCGAACTGGAAAACGCCTACAACCTGGCCAGGGAAGCGGTGGACGACGCCCTTGCGGAGCTGGACGATGTCATTTTCCGTATCAGCAAAGGGGCGTATAAGGGCGTACGCGGAGATATTTTCGAAATTCTGCGCTTTGCTTCGCGCACGGTCAACCGCTATGTCGTGTACAGGCGCGCGGACGAGCTGAGGGCGCTCATCTATCAGATTGGCGAGACCATGCGCATCCCTTTTTCCGTCCGGATGAATTCCGTCGTGAACAAAGTCTTCCGCCGCGAAGATAAAAAAGAAAGCGTCTGCGATTATGCAGGCGCCGGGCGGTTGCTTGAAAAAGTGCGGGAAATCCTCGCGGAGACGACGGCGTTTCCCATGCCCAATTTCTTCGCAATGGGCTATTATGTGACGTTCTGCCCCGATCCCCTGCCCGATTTGCCCGTAGACGAACTCAATGTCTTTTTGCGCCGCTACCTCGACGAGCATTATATGCTGGATTTCATCGCGCTTGCCAAAGAGGGGATCCGGTATTCCTATCATACTTCGATCGGGCGGAAAAAGGCCGCGATCGCGGTGATCGACGAGCAACTGCCCGTGTTGCGTCAGGAAAATGCCGTCCGGTCGGAGTTCCGCGCGGCGGCGGATAAAATTATCGACAGCGTCGAAAAGGCGATCGATAAACTGGAAATCGTCAAGGATAATCTCTCCTATACGTTCGCTTCCACGCTGAAAGCCGCGGTGGCGCTCTATTTCGACGGCATCGTGAGCAATCAGCGGGAAGAAATCCGCTATGCAAAGCAAAAAGAAACATACGATAAAAAACTTGCCGCCGGCAAAAAGCTCGATTACGAGGTTTCGGAGAAAAACCTCATCGATCTCGAAGCCGCACGGGAGGATATCGTCAACGTCGTGATGCGGATCCGCGGCAAAATGCAGGCGGACGTGGACGCGGCGGAACCCGATTTCGACGCCCGCACGGTGGATATGATCGATTTCCTCAAAGCCAAGGCTTCGGGTGTGGCGTATAAGGTGACGCGGAGCATGGCAAAACTGCGCGCTCTTAAATTGCTCAAAGAAGTGGGCATTCCCGATCCCGCCAAGCGCTTCAAGCAGTACCCGTTCGAGTTTTCGGGCGGCATGCGCCAGCGTATCGTCATCGCGATCGCGCTGTCCGCCAATCCCGACGTCCTTATCTGCGACGAGCCGACCACCGCGCTCGACGTCACCATTCAGTCGCAGATTCTCGAACTCATCAACAGGGTCAAGGCGGAACGTCAGCTCTCCGTCATTTTCATCACGCACGATCTGGGCGTGGTGGCGAACATGGCGGACAGGGTTGCGGTGATGTATGCGGGAAAGATTGTGGAGATCGGCACGGCGCAGGACGTGTTCTATTCGCCGGCGCACCCGTATACCTGGGCATTGCTCTCTTCCATGCCCGACCTCGATACCAAGGAAAAACTGGAAGCCATTCCGGGCACGCCTCCCAATATGATCTTTCCGCCCAAGGGCGACGCTTTTGCGGAGCGCAACAAATACGCGATGCAGATCGATTTTGAAATGCAGCCGCCCATGTTCCGCATTTCCGACACGCATTATGCCGCCACCTGGCTGCTGCATCCCGACGCGCCCAAGGTGGACCCGCCCAAGTCCGTCACCGACAGGATCGCGCGCATGAAACAAGTCAGGAGGGAGAGCAATGGAAAACAAGCATGACGATGTATTGCTGAAAGTGGAGAACCTCTGTCAGTATTTCAGGATCGGTCCCGGGCAGGAACTCAAAGCCGTGGACGGCGTGAGTTTTGACATCAGAAAGGGCGAAGTATTCGGTCTGGTGGGCGAAAGCGGTTGCGGCAAGACCACGACGGGCCGTTCGATCATTCGCCTTTACGACATCACTTCGGGCAACGTCTGGTTCAAAGGCCAGCGCATCTGCGCGGGCATCCGTTCGTATAAAGACGCGCAGAAAGAGGCGTCTGCGCGGTATAAGGCGGCGGTGCGCGATATCCGCGCCGAGGCCCGGGCGAAGAACGAGAATCTCTCGGATGAAAATTCCGATTGCGCCCGGCGCATCAAGGCGGCGGAGGAAGAGTACCTCGCCGTCGTCCGTCGGCAGAAGGAAAATATCCGTTCCGCGAAAAACGATCAGGCAAACTGCAACAAACTGTACGCCGAAGCGGAAATGCAGAAGGTCCGGGAAGAGTACGAACCGAAGATAGCGGCGGAGGAAAATCCGGAGAAAAAAGCGGCGTTGGAAAAGGAATACCGCGAAAAGCTCCGCCTGGCGAAGAAAGACCGCATCATGAACAAGATGCAGATGATTTTCCAGGACCCGATCGCCAGCCTCAATCCCCGCATGACGGTGCGGGAAATCATTGCGGAAGGGCTGATCATCCGCGGGGTGCGCGATCAGAAATACATTGACGAACAGGTATATAAAATGCTCGATCTGGTAGGGCTGGTCCCCGAGCACGCCGGGCGTTACCCGCATGAGTTCTCGGGCGGTCAGCGCCAGCGTATCGGCATTGCCCGCGCGATTATTCTCAATCCCGAACTCATCATCGCGGACGAACCCATTTCCGCGCTGGACGTTTCCATTCAGGCGCAGGTCATCAATCTGCTCAATCAACTGCGCGAACAGCTGGGGCTCACCATTCTCTTCATCGCGCACGATCTGTCCGTCGTGAAATATTTCTCCGACCGGATCGGCGTGATGTATTTCGGGAAGATGGTGGAGCTGGCCACTTCGGACGAATTGTTTGCGCACCCCCTGCATCCCTATACCAGGTCTTTGCTGTCGGCCATTCCTCTGCCCGATCCCGATTACGAAAAGGGCCGCAGGAGAATTGTTTACAATCCGATCGCGGAGCACGATTATTCGGTGGATAAACCGACCATGCGGGAAGTTGCGCCGGGGCATATGGTGTACTGCAATCAGCCGGAATTTGAGAAATATCAGGCCGAACTTTCGGAAAAGGCCGGATCATGAATAAAAATGTTCTGCGATATCTGATTGCCGGCTCTGTGGCAATCCTGTTCGCCCTTGCGATCATGGCGTCCAAAGACCTGCTTGCGCAGACGGACGAGAGCGTGATCTTTCAGATTCTCAGCGATTCCTTTTTCGTGCCGGGCGTCTGTTTTATGGGCGTGGGACTGATTGTGGTCGCCAGCCGCGGCGGAGCGTTCGATATGCTGGGGTATGCGATCAGAATGATGATCGATGTTTTCAAACGGGATGTCAAAGACCGCAAATACAAGGATTTTTACGAGTACCGTCAGGCTAAAAAGGAGAAAAAGCGCAGCATTGCCTATCTCCTGGTCGTCGGGTGCGTGATGGTGATCATCGCCGCTTTCTTTCTGATCGCATATTATAATTTCTGACGGTTATCCGGTTATTTGCCGCCGCGCGGAATTCCGCGCGGCGGCGTCTGTTTACCCGTCTTTTTTTCGCTCCCTCCTTCTTTGCCGGTCTTTTTGCCTTTCCGGCCATTCTTTCTCCGTTTGCAAAGACAGGGGAATTTTACCGCAAGGCCTTGACAATGCCCCTTATTTTTCTTATAATAAAGCAGGATAAAAATACTTTGAAAATCCGGATCCATAGAGGAAAAACGAATGGGTTTCCGCGAGCGCCGCTTTTGGCCGCAAGGGCGGGCGGAAGCGGGGAGAAGAAGTCGGAAATCAGCCGGAAATCGGCGGACAAGCCGCCCGGGAAGGCGCGAAGAGTCCGAAGGGAAATCCGGAAAGGAGAAATCATGAAAGCAGTCATCATCGGGGGCGTCGCGGGCGGCGCCACGGCGGCGGCGAGAATCCGTCGTCTGGACGAGAGCGCGGAAATCGTCATCATTGAGCGCTCGGGTTATATTTCCTATGCCAATTGCGGCTTGCCTTACTATATCGGCGGGGTGATCGGGGACTTTGACGAACTGACTTTGCAGACGCCCGAAAATTTCCGCCGGCGTTACCGGATCGACGCGCGCGTGCGTGAGGAAGCGGAAGCGATCGATCCCGTCCGCAAGCGCGTGAGAATCCGCCGCCTGGAAACGGGGGAAGTTTACGAGGAAAGCTATGACAAGCTCCTGTTGTCCCCGGGCGCAAAACCCGTGGTGCCGGCATTGGAGGGGACGGACAGCGACCGGCTGTTTACGTTGCGCACCGTCGAGGACACCGTCGCCATCCGGCGGTTTGTCGAGGAGCGGGCGCCCCGTTCCGCCGTCCTGATCGGCGGCGGCTTCATCGGCCTGGAAATGGCGGAAAATCTCCGCGGGCTAGGCCTGGACATTTCGGTGGTACAGCGTTCGGGGCACCTTTTCAACGTATTCGACGAAGACATGGCTGCCGGAATTCATGCCGAAATGCGCCGCCGGGGCGTAAAGCTCTTTCTCAATGCCGACGTGACGGGGTTTGAAACGACGCCGGAAAAGACCGTCGTGAAGCTCCGGGACGGCAGCCGTATCGATTCGGAAATGACCGTTCTCGCCGTGGGCGTGCGGCCGGATGTGGAACTGGCGGAAAAAGCGGGCCTGGAGCTCGGCCCCCGGGGCGGCATCCGCGTCAACGCGCGCATGGAAACGTCTGTAAAGGATATTTATGCGGTGGGAGACGTCGTGGAAGTCGCCGATTTTGCGACGGGAAAACCCGCGCTGATTGCTTTGGCGGGGCCTGCGAACAAGCAGGGCAGAATTGCGGCGGACAACATCTGCGGGCTGGATTCCGAATACAGGGGAACGCAGGGTTCGTCCGTCATCCGTCTGTTCTCGATGACGGCGGCTTCCACGGGCATGACGGAAGCCCGCGCCCGGAAAGAGGGGATTGACTACGGTAAAGTCATCCTTTCTCCCGCCAACCATGCGTCTTATTATCCGGGTGCGCGCACGATGACCGTCAAAGTGCTGTATGCCCGTCCGTCGCTGAAAATTCTCGGCGCGCAGATTCTCGGGTACGAAGGGGTGGACAAACGCCTGGATGTGATCGCCACGGCGATGCGGTGCGGACTGACCGTCACCGCGCTCAAAGATCTCGAGCTTGCTTATGCTCCTCCTTATTCTTCCGCGAAAGACCCCGTCAATATGGTGGGGTTTGTGGCGGAAAACGTCGAGACGGGAAAGCTCCGGCAGTTTTTCGCGGAGGAAGTGGACGGGCTGCCGCGGGACGGCAGCGTTGTGCTCCTCGACGTCCGAACGCCGGGCGAATATGCCCGCGGGCACGCCGAAGGGTTTGTCAACATTCCGCTCGACGAGCTTCGGGAACGGCTGGGAGAGCTGGAAAAACCGGAAGCGCCGGGAAAGATGCCGGAAGGGAAAAAGACCGTGTATGTGATGTGCCAGTCGGGGGTGAGGAGTTATCTCGCCTGCCGGATTCTGATGCAGCACGGTTTCGACTGCCGTAATTTTGCGGGCGGATACCGCTATTTTGAAACGGTGCGGCGGGAGCAGTGCCCGGCGGCGGAAACCCGGCCGTGCGGCGCGGATAAAAATTGACGAAAAGAAGTTTCTGCGGTTGACAATGCCGGAACGAAGTGATAAAATATTGCGTGAAAAAAATAAAGAAAGGAGTCTGTATCATGAATACGGTAAAAATCGATAAAAAGAACTGCCTTCTGATCGCCCATCGCGGCGTTTCGGGCCTGGAAAGAGAAAATACCTGCGCGGCGTTTGTCGCGGCGGGCGTCAAGACCTATTACGGAATCGAGACGGACGTCCACGTTACCGCCGACGGGAAATATGTCATTTTCCACGACGACGATCTGAGACGGGTGGCCGGGCTGGAAACCAATGTCGAAAAGAGCACTTTTGAGGAGCTTTCCAAAATCCGCCTGCCCGATATGGACGGAAACACCCGCTCCGATCTCTGCCTGCCGGCGCTTAACGATTATGTCGCCATCTGCCGCAAGTATGACAAGACCGCGGTGCTGGAACTCAAAAGCCGGATCACCCGGGAACACATCGGGAAGATCGCAGCCGTCGTCAAAGACATGGGGTGGTTCAATCGCACTGTTTTCATTTCCTTTAACGGCGATAACCTCGTCGATCTGAGAGAACTTTGCCCCGATGCTGAAATTCAGTTTCTGGCGGGAGAAGCGACGGAAGAGAATTTCCGGTTTATGGAAAAATATCATTTGGGCGCCGATCTGTATTGGGAATGCCTTACGCCGGAATATATCGCCCGCCTGCACGGCGCGGGGCTGAAAGTCAACTGCTGGACGGTGGATAAACCGGAAGCCGCAGAGAAACTTATTGAAATGGGCGTCGATTTCATTACGACCAATATTCTCGAATAAACGGTTTTTTCGGACAATTTTTCCGAAGAGAGGTTTTGTCCGCGTAAACCGGTGAAAAAGGGAAAAGCGGCCGCCGACGGGAAAGGCGGTTTTGAGCGGTAACCGGTG
>ERZ1090861.1085-NODE-1085-length-14635-cov-27.832305_pt1 | contig 14635 bp, 11 predicted proteins | sample MGYA00478482_ERZ1090861 | MGnify/ENA primary metagenome ERZ1090861 (study PRJEB33644, sample SAMEA5815744) | chicken gut metagenome | biome: Chicken; feature: Gastrointestinal Tract; material: Caecum | place: Ireland | collected 2019-01-01 | study: A study of... | reverse complement strand
ATTAAAATTTTGAGGTTAAAATTAAAATTGATTTCATTATTATTTAAAAATTAAAAATAAAAATTTAAGGAGTTTTTGTCTAAAAATAAAACTTACATCAATAAATTGCCGTTGTCTGTTTCAATAACTTTCAAAACATTTTCCATTATGCCGTTTTCAACATTGTAATAAAAATAATATGTGTTGCCTTCGTCATGTGCCTGCACTTCAACGCAAACAACTTCTCTATTATAGTCAAGTGGTGATAGTGCGTAACGTGATGAGATAACACTAAACCTTGTTGGCACTTTCTCTTCAGCTTGTGATAGGCTTAAAGAGCCTTTGCTTAGAGTTCTATCCACGTGGTTTGTGAAATATGACGTTGCATCATACCCGACAATCGTTCCACTTGTCATATTTACCTTGACTTTCACAAGGTCTGGATATAGCACGATGTTTTGACTTTGCGGAGCAATATTCAAATAGACATCACTTCCTATTGAATCTGACCACACAACAGCAGCATCTTCAATGCCATTTTGCGTTGCAAAGTCAAGTGCAATATTCTTCGCCTTTTCTATATCTATATTCTCCGCGCCACTTTGCCCTGCACCGCTTATAGTCAAAATGTGTCCGCCAATCTTTGTGACTTGAACATAGAGCATTTCATCATCGGCATTCTTAACAGTAAAATTATATGTTTCAAAACGCCCTTTTGTTTCGCCATTGTTCTCTATTGTTGTTGCAGTTTTAAAGAATTTTTCAACATTCTGTTTAGCTTCGCTCTTTGTAACCTTGTCGCCGCTCAAGCCTTTAACCTTACTGTTGACAACTGAATCAGAGAAAGGTCCATCATATATCATGCTTGGGTATTCAACGTCATTATCTTTGAGCGATGCAAGTGAGCGAGAAAATGCATTTGAATTTGTGTCGATATCCATACTTGCGTCTATGATTGAATAATCATCTTTGATTTTATTTGCAAACTGGTTAAGCTGAGTTTTCAAACTCATAACGCTTTGCTCAATATCTTCAAGTGTTGCAATATCTTCTTGTGTTAAACTGCCACCATTTGCAAGATTATCTGCAAGCGTTGACGTGTAACCTGATATTTGATTAACCATTTTCACTGTCTCATCTATATCACTTTGTGAGAATGGCAAGCTCGCCACAGCAATTTCGGCTTCACTTGCGTTCTTTGAAGCTTCAAGAAGGGTCTTTCTTTGATAAGACGATGAAGAAGAATTTAATATCTTTGTCATTTTTGTTTCAAGATTGTTTACGTTGTCAAGCAAGCTATAGAAGTTGCTTTGATAAACGTTTTCAAGGTCAGTCTTGTATTCCATTGCCATGCTGTCAGTGATTGCAAAGCCTATGCCAAGACCTATTGTTGAAAGACCTAGCACTGCCGTTGCTATGGAAAGAGCTGTGATAACTTTATTCTTTTTCTTGATTGATTTATCTTTGTCATTATGTATTTTTTTGCTATTTTTGTTCTCTGTTGCACCTTCTAAGCCTAAATATTCTTGTTTTTTGTTCTTTTCTGCTGAATTTAACTTCAAAATGCTGTTTTTGTTTTCTTTTTCGCGAATATTTTTGCTTGTGCTTTTTACGTCTAATATATCACTCATTACACTCCCCCTTATAAGCAGAATACATGGTTGCCAATCGTAACTACCACCTGTCTTGACCAAATCCATGAGCTTGTTGCAGTTGCTGGGTTATAATAATAGATGCAACCATACGTTGGGTCCCAACCATTTAGGGCATCTTGAGCGGCTTTGTATGCAGTTGAGTCAGGTGTTAAATTTATTTGCCCGTCAGTCACCGCAGTGAATGCACCCTTTTGATAGATTACACCAGAGATAGTGTTCGGAAAAGATGCATTCTCCACCCTATTTAATATAACCGCTGCCACTGCCACCTGCCCTGTATAAGGCTCGCCACGTGCTTCAGCATATACACATTTTGCAAGAAGGTAAAGGTCGCTTGAAGACTGTGATGAAGTAGAGCTTGAAAGCGTCATACCAAGTGCGGCTGCAGTGTTCGGCCCGACAATACCATCAACAGCAAGTCCGTTCTTCTGTTGAAAGTATCTTACGGCAGCCCTTGTTTGAGATCCATAAATACCATCTATTGCACCGTTATAATAGCCCCATCTTTTAAGTTTTGTCTGAATTGTTCTGTTTTCTGCAGTTGTTGTTGCAGCATCTGTCACTATATCTCTGTCACGAGCGTCAATCACTTTAGGTTTCATGTTAAGTCCAAAACCTGTAAGTGCTATTGCCAAAACAAACACAAGTGAAAATATAGCAAATAGTGTTTTTCTCATGTCTCCTCCTAGATTACACTTTGTATTATCTCCCAAATTCGCGAAATATATACAACATTATCCGATTTTTTTGTTTTTGTAAAACAAAATGCAGGAAAGACTATACACCACCAGTTGTCACCCGTCCCACTGCCGAGCTCCAAAATAAGGGCGTCATAATAGCCTTCTTCTAGCGTGATATTCTCATAGGTTCTTGTTGGGAAATACTCATTATCAAGCTTTGCATTTGATTTATATGTAAATCCATTTTGAGCAAGCACGCTATCTGCCGTATTTTCTATTAAGGCAAAGTTCTGAGATACTTTTTCTTTTGTTTCGTCAAAGGTTTCAACTTCGCTTAGCACTGGTATTAAAGCTTCAACTATTGCATCTTTAACCTTATACTTAACATTCTGGTCGCACTCCAAGTTAGAGTTTGCCCTTATATGTATTCTCAGATATTCAACTTCCACATCACTGCCGGTAGGACAAAATATTAAAACTGCCACGATAACAAGCGCCGACAAAATTCCAAGCACATATTTCATAATTTAACTCCGTGACAATATAATTGACTTAATTTATAGATAAAATTCTGTGAAAACAATAAAAAATAGGTATTTTTTGTCTATTTTTGTGTTATTTTTATTTTGCACGATGAAAAATAAATAGTTTTTTAATTAATTTAAAAAATAAGTTTAAATTTCCCTTAGTGTTATTTATGTTTTTTCCGCACCTTAGCGGAAGCTGTTTGACAAATTCTTGTCAAACCTTGCTTTTAAATAGCTCCCTAGAAAATCTAGGGGGCTATCTAAAAGCAAAAAAGCTTAAACGCTATTTGCGTTTAAGCTTTGCTTCCGCTAAGGTGCAGGTAAAAACACTTCTCTTCACATTTTTATAAAACTTTAATCAATAAACTTAAAATCTATACTTTCACCGTTTTTTCTTTAAATTTATGATTAATATTTATAAATTCTAAATATTAAACTCTTTGATAGAAAAGTATCAAAGACGTGTCATCTGCAAGTGGGAAAGTAACGTCTGCGTTTTGAGTGACAATCTGCTCTTCTTTAACTTTCACACTCTTTGCAATCTCCCATAGCTCCTGACCAGCACGCGCAAAGACAACTTCCATAGCGTAATCTCTTGGTGGATACTCTTCGGTTTCCACAGCTTCAGTGATTACTGCTGAGAGTTTGTCATAGCAGCAATTTACGCAAGCTTTGACCTTTGCATCATAGAAAAGTTCTCTACCCTTTTTAACCGCAACGTCAACGTCATCAGCGATTGCATCAACAACCAATATTCCACCTTCAGGGCAAGAAAATTTGTCAGAAATTGTGAACGGCACATCAATTTGAGCAGAATATAGTGCATTATCTTCGTCATTTAGATATACCACTGTGGTCTTTGCAATGCCTTCGATAAATATCTCGCCATCATTTATATAGCTGTTTGTCACTGTGACAGCGTTGCCGCCGCTGAATAAAATCTTATCAACTCTTGGTTTATCTTCATCAAGCACAAGTGAGCCTTCAATCTTGCCTTCCACAACTTCCATAGGGCAAACATAGCTGTTATCAAAAGACTCAGTTGTAACTTTGATATCACTCTTTGTGCTATAAAGGTCTTGCACAACCATCAAACTCTCTTCGCTATAGGCTGTCGCATGAAGCTCAATAGGAACTTTTATGGCTATCTTGCAACCTTTTTCATCTTCAACAATCTCTGCTGTAACATTTTCTTGTTTAACCTCGCCGCGTCCTTCCACAAGACTATCACGAGTCGTTCCTTCTATCTCAAGCTCTTCTTTGAACGTGTCGTAAACATATCCACTTTCAAACTTGTCGTTATCATTTAAAAATATCACTCTTGTGGAAACTTCGCCGCTCATTGTCACAAAATTGACACCACTTTCCACAGATTTTACTAGCACATTGCTTTCAGATAAGATGATTTTCTTGACCTTGTCACGAATGTTGATTTCACTTGACACTTCTATGCTTTCACTTGCATGACCTATAAATCTTACAACATTGATTTCGTCATTTTTCAGACAAACATCATCGTCGTTACTTCTTATACTGTGCACTTCTTTATTGCAAGCGACAAAACCTGATTGCTGCACGCTGACAACTATTTTAATATTTTCGCCATTTATGCTATCAATGTTGTAGTCAATAATCTTTAATTTTATATCAGCAAAGCAGCCATTTTCTATATTCTCACTTTCAAACTTGGAAGAAAATGGGCAGGTTGAACAAACTGTGTTTAATTGTCCATCTTCTGACAAGAACACAATCTTGGTGTCAATAACGCCAGAATAGTTTATCACCCCATTTAAAGTTTCACTGCTTGACAGGTGACTCCCAAGCGAAACTGACAAAACTTTTGCGACATTTTCCCCTGCACTGACATTGCATTCAACAGAAAATTCGCTTTTTGCTAAACAATATTTTTTAGCCACATTAAAATTATTTGTTTCAAATGCCATCTTACCCTCCAACATTTACAAGATATAACTACTCACTGATGCTAGAAAATATGACTAAAAAGTTTAAAAAGTTTTAATTTTGTCAATAATCGTTTTAACAAGCAGATTCAAGGAGAAAAAAAATGAAAAGAAATATATTAAATATAGAAGATATAAAACTTAAGATTTTATCATTAAAAGGCGAAGAGGTTGAGATGAAATATAATCGCGGACGCAAAAAGTTTGACACTATAAGCGGAACAATAAAGGACGTCTACCCTAGCGTGTTCACGGTCAGCGTCAATGGGCAGTCCCAAGTGCAAACCTTTTCCTACTACGACGTCCTTTGCGGAAATGTTATAATTTTGTAAATAGATAAACCATACTTTTTCATTTATTTTACTGCTAAAGCTAAAGTTTCAAAAACGTTTATTAAACAAAATATAAAAAGGCAACCTTTGGTTACCTTTTTTATAAATTGCAAATATTTTTCTAAGCCACTTCACCTATATCTATAGTGACATTTTTTGTTATTTTACAAGTCAATATACTTTCATCGTCTGCTGTCGATGTTTCTATCTCATCATTTTCAACAGCTTGAGCAGTGATGTCGTAATCTACTTCGTCTGATGGCGTGACAATAGCCGTTGCATTTGTTGATGAAGCCGTGCTTGGGGATGAAGAAGCTTGCACATATAAAAGATATCCAATCGCAGTGCCATTTGCATAAACAGTATATGAGTGAACATATCTACGTGGCTCTACGGAACTAGAATTTTCTTCCTGAGTTGAAACTTCATCTTGGAAAGGATTAGAAGCAAGTGTGAGATATAAATTAGAGCTTACATAAACTTCTGCACTGCCATTTTCTTCAATAGTATAATACATTGAACTTCCTAAATCAGTTTTGAAACAAATCTCAATATCGCTCCTATTATTATTTATAGTAACCTTATACATAGTCGTTTCTGACAATTCTATGAAAATATTATTTAAGCTTATTGTTGTTGAGCTTGTTGCTTGAATATTAATATATATTGTGCCAGAAACCCCATCATATGTTGCTACTTCAGAAATTGGAACACCATCACCAGCTATTGTTCCGCTGACGGTTAATGTTGCATTTGATATGTTAGATTGACTGCTTGCACTGTATGCTGTTGTGGTTGTATTGACAACATCTATTGCAACTGTTACTTTCCCACTATCTGTTAAAACTGTGCCGATATCAAGATCAAAGCTGTCTTGAACAAAGCCTGGAAAGAAATTTCCCATAGTCTGACCATCTGTCATGTCGGTGGATATCCTTATGTCTTTTACATACAACGTTGAACCTTCTATATTAAATTGCACATTTCCTTTTAAATTTATGGTTATGTTACCAGTTACAGCCAAAACTCCCACCAAAAGCATACTAAATACTAACACAAAAGCTGAAATCATAGATACTAATTTTACTTTTAAACTCATCTTTTCACTCCTTTTCTTTTTTATTTTTAGTTAAAGCTTTGTGAACATAGCTACGTGCTTTGCCCGTGCCTTAAGAAAACGTGCGAATTTTAAATTCGCACAGGCTGCAAATATTTGCAGCCTAAGAAACTCATTCGAGTTTCTGTTTTCTTAAGGCGCGGCCAAAGCCGCAGCCTATCCATTAAGAATAGAATATTATATCTTAATTCTCTTCTATTATACCCCCCCCGCAACCCACGTCAAGCAAATTTAACAAATTTTTAAAAATTTTTTAAATTTTTTTATATTTTTTTATATTTTTTATTATTTTTATTATTTGTATTATTAAAAAATATTATACTCGATTTATATTATCAAAAATCCAAATTAAACAAACATGGGTGCAAATAAAAAATATTACAAAGACATTTCATTGTGCTTTCTGTGTTTAAAAAAAACCAAAATTCTTGCTTTCTATAAACTTTTATACGCAAAGTTGACACAAAAAAATAATGCCATTTCGGCATTATTTTAATTATCATTAAGAACAATGGCATTTCTTCTATCAATGTCGTAGAAGATTTTATCAACCTCAAGTTTTTTAGAAATTCCCATAGGTTCAGGAGCTGATGACTTAACCATACATTTAGTTGCATAGAACGGTGTCATGGTGTCCATCATGATTTCCTTTCTGAATATCTTTGCAACAACCGTCCATTGTTTAAGCTGTCTTAATTGTTGTTTATCAAGCAGCGGTCTGCGTGTTCGCTGAACAGAAGTCGAGATATTTTCTCCAGAATCTGTTTCTTTTGTATTGCGCGACCTATTTTCTTCTTCATGGAATACCGTTGTTTCACCGCAGGCTTCTGAGAATGCTTGAATGGTTGACGGGTCTTCAGAGCCTAGGAATACTTCCATTTGGAAATTACCACGAATATTTTGTGCTTCATCAGCACCATACTTAATATCAAGTTGTTTATATGATTGAAGAACTATTTCAAAGAACACGTTTCTTGAACGAGCAACTGTAACCATAGTTCCAAACTTAGGAACAGGTGGCATATTACCAAACTCATCAAGAATGAAATATACAGGACGTTTAAGTTTTCCTGTCTTGCCATTCTTAGGATTTACTGTTCTGTTTGCGACATCGACAAGCACCTTATAGAGCTGACTTATACAAAGCACGCCTAGTGGGTGACGTTCAGTTTTGTGGTCTGGAATACGAATGAAGAATGCTGTTGGACGTTCTGGGATATCTTCAAAATCAATATCCGTTCCGCTTGTCATATAGAAGATACCTTCGTCGCCGAGCATATTACCAATAGAAGAGCCAAGTGTTGAAATAAATGACCTTTGTGTAACAGGGCTGGCAAGACAGACAGTTGACATAAGGTCATGCACGGTGCTAAGTCTTGGGTCTCTGCCTTCGCTATATTTTGTCAAAGTTTTAAGAGTGCTTTCTCTATCACCTGCTGGGTCACGACGCATACAAATCTTATATAGATTATAGAAATTAAATTTATCAAGTGTCATGCCAAGTCTCGGGTCGCGGCTATCTTCAAGCATACCTTCCATAATACCAAGAATAAAGTCACGGCAGCCGTCTGGCCACATTTTTTCCTTCGCATTAGGGTCATCTGGGATAAGTGAAAGTGAAATATTTTTTAAATTGGATTTTGCTTCATCTTCAAGTTGAATACGCCTTGCTTCAAGTTCTTGCTGAAGAAGCTCATTGTTAGGGAAGGCCTTTCCTTCAAAGCCATACCATGTGTCACCATAGGTTGCACCACCTATTTGCTTAGAGTCAAAACGTTTGTAGCCTAAATCCTCAGGTTTTGCATGACTTATCTTTTTGACTTCTTTTGCAAGGTTGCCCGCTCTTTCATAGGTCTTATATGCAATTTCCATAGGGTTCCAACGCGAAGAAGCATAAGGATTTTCAAGATTTAACACAATAATATTATAGCCTTCCGCCTTTAAAGCATTTGCATTATCTGCGTAAAGTTCGCCTTTTGGGTCTGTCATAACAAGACTTGGCTTTTGCCCTGTGTGAGCAAGGATTCTTATTGTCGGGTTTGCGAAGATTTGAGTTTTACCTGTTCCGGTAGTTCCTAAAACAAGTGCGTGAGTTTCAGGTTTCATATTGACTTCATAATGCCCGCCAACTTCCTTATTTCTAAAAACAAAGCCTGTTTTCTTAAGCGATGGAAGATTGTTCCATGTTGAAAAGATAAGGTCTGGGTCAGTGCGTAATCTTTCAGTTGTGATAAATTTAGAGTCAAAGTTGATATCAGTCTTTTCGCCTTCAGCCGTAGTTCCAACATTAGAGCCCATACCTTTTTTCTCTTTTGATAAGAGCGCTGTGCATAGTCCTGCAATAACGCCTATCGCAAGCATAGCAAGTGATATAACATTGACAAGTGCATCCGTTATCTCTCTTGTGCCTTCTTGGGTAAAATAAGAAATTGCAACACCAATTCCATAACCAAGAATGCCAAATACCAACATTAAAATGACACTAAGCTTGAATTTCTTCATACAACTCCCCCAATATAATTTGTTCCTTCTTTACAAAAAATATAAGAAAAAACAATCTTTTCATAATTAAAATAACACTTTTAGTGAGTTTTGTCAATTAAATATGGTTAGATAACGATAAAATTAAAAGATACTCCAAATAAGAGTATCCTTTTTTGCTATTTGACTTTAAACATAAATTTTAATTCTAATATATTTAGTTTTTAATTCTAATATATTTTAGTTTATAAATAGAAATTATATAAGTTTTATTAGTGTGTAGCCTGTTCGCCACTCATAATTTTTGCTTAGCAAATTGAAGGCTTGAGCTTCTCCCATTCCGCCTAATTTTAAAGATGTATGTTTGTCATAAGGCGTGGAAGAGAGTATTCTTAATGCTGAATAGCAGGCATCGCTAACCGCTATACACGACGAAGTTTTGCAAGCAGGACATACAAGCTCACCGATATCAAGGTTGAGATATCTGCTTCCTAAAGTTGCTCCACATGATGAACATTTATCTGTTATAAAACTGCAACCCATTGCACTAAAAATATCTAGTAAGAATTTGTCAATCACATAAAATTTTTTCACATCTTCGTAACAAAGCGTTTCAAGTGCTTTAATTATTGTTATAAATAGTTGCGGGTCGGGTTCTTTAACCACTTTATCAACTATATCTAAAATAGCACAAGCTTCATAATATTTCTCTATATTCTTTGAAAGGTCATAGAAAGAATCAATTATAGAAACAGACGTCACTATATTTGCATTTTTTGTTGTCTCAATTATAAATTCACCGAAACAAAATATCTCTTTTGCTGATTTCAATTTTGCCTTATCACCGCGAACACCACGCATAGACACAACCATCTTGCCCTGTTCTAAGCTGTATAAGTGCAAGAGTTTGTCTTTGTCTTTAACGTTTGCCGCACGAATAACTATTGCTTTGACTTTTGTAGATGCCATATTAGTTCAGTTCTGGCTCCTCTTGGTCAATTTCATGTTGGGAATCTTGCAAAATAGTTTCTTCGCTCTGCTTAGCCTTTTCTTCTTCGTATTCTCTTAAAAGTGTGGTATATTTCTCGTAGTATTCAATAAGCAAACGGCAATCTTGGCAGTCCATAGTCACACTTGTGATATCTGTCCAACAACTCAACCATTCATCATGTGCAGCCTTCACTTGCTGTTCAAGAGTATTTGCCATAATCCCCTCCTGTTAGTTTTAGTATATACCAAAAATTTTAAAATCTGCAACAAAATTTAAGGGGATTTTAAAAATTCTTTGTCAGTTTTTAATGCTAAACTTTTAGGCAAAAATAGATAATTTCGTTAAAAATATATTAAAAATCATTTAAATTTAAACTAAAAGTGATAATTTAATAATCACCTTTTAAAAAATCGTTTATAGCTATGCAAAACTTTAAGACATCAAAGTCACCAGAAACTCTAGTTTATCTTTTGAATGGTCACACTGCCACTATTCACAAGTTGTGGATTTGAATTTGTGTTTCTTATCGTTATCGCACCTGTTGGAGCAGTTATTTGAACAAATGTGCTACCCGATACAGATGCCCCACTTCCTATTGTTCCAGAAGCAACCGCTGCTGAAGCTGGCAAAATATTCCCATCTAAATATATGGCGTAACTGTTAAGTCCATTTGCGGAAATAACACCACTCAAGTTATAACTTACAAGGTATCTTCCGTTTATAAGAGTGAATGTGCCTGCATTGTCGTAGCTGATGGCACTCCCTTGACTGAAAGAAATGGTTGGAATAACATTTCCACCTGACGCAACTATTTGCGGCGACGCGATTTCACTTATTGTATTTGACGCCTCTATTACTGGATTGACTATTGTGTTGCCAGATTGATTGAAAAGTGAAATGAAGTTTTGAAAACAGGTAAAAATAGGTCTTGGATAACTGCAACCTGTGAAACACTGGTTGAAATTTAAATTACAAGGCATAATGTTCTCCTTAAATCACAGCCCTAATACATTATATTAAAAGGAAAGATATTTGTATCAAAATTTTATTTAAAACATATATAGACATAAAGATACTGCAAATCTTAAAACAAATTTGCCATTCTTATTACACTGAAAAACTAAACAGGAAGAAAGCCAAGTGCATTTTTGAAAAACATTAACGTTTTATTTTGAATTACTATCTGTCTCAGCCTTGCAAGTAAGTTCGACTTTCAATATTATGATAACGAACAAAATCATAACTTTGCCTCGTCCGCCCTAATATAATATAGGTTTTTAACTTATCTTTCAACATTAGTAAAAAATATTACAATAGAAAAAATATTAAATAAATTTAGAAAAATAGTTGACAAATACTTATAATTTTGGTATAGTAATAAGGCAAGCTTAATAAAGGTTTATAGTAGATAAAATCAAAAAAGCTTTGCAGAAAACTAAAAACGGAAGTTTAGCTCAGCTGGGAGAGCATCTGCCTTACAAGCAGAGGGTCATAGGTTCGAGCCCTATAACTTCCACCATAAATGCCGCTCAACGAGCGGTATTTATTTTGCCATTAGGCAAACGATTTCGCAGAAAGCGTGGTGAAAGGCTACAAGGTTCTGCGTGACAAAGATAACGTCATTATTCAAATTCGACGCAGTCCTTATAACTTCCACCAAAAGCTCTACCTTAACGATGGAGCTTTTTATTGACGATAGTCAATCTAGCCGAAAGGATAGCGTGAAAGTTAAAAGGTTCTGCACAATTAAATTGAACTTATTGTAAAGAAATTTGCAGGTTCTTATAATATTTCACACGACAGTGTGGAATATTACAAGGTTCTGTGTGAGTTACTTAAAAATTTAAAAATAGGTTGATGCAGGTTCTTATAATATTTCACACGACAGTGTGGAATATTACAAGGTTCTGCGTGATTCACCATTGAATTTTAAATAAAGCTGACGCAGGTTCTTATAACTTCCACCATAAATGCCGCTCAACGAGCGGTATTTATTTTGTCTAAAGGCAAAAATGATTTCGCAGAAAGCATGGTGGAAGGCTACAAGGTTCTGCGTGACAAAGATAACGTCATTATTCAAATTCGACGCAGTCCTTATAACTTCCACCAATAGTATTAGACAGACACTATATACCACTATATAGTGTCTATTTTTATTTTGTGTTTTAGTTTGTTTCAAAAGTTTAGTCAAATCTAGGGTATAAATCACCATAAATTAGTTTTCTAAGAATCATTATATATTTGTATTTACAAATTTAAACACGTAATATACAACACTATAATTACAAAAAATAAGATGACTTTTTGTGTCATCTTATCTTTTTGCTATAGGATTATGAGCCGCTTGTGTCTCCTCTTCCGCCGCTTGTTGAGCCGGAACTGTCACCAGAAGTTGAACCCGAAGTGCCACCGCCTGAGCTTCCACCTGACGTTCTTAAACTGCTGCTAAGTTTCTGAACCGCCTTTGTTGTTGCCCTAGATGCAGCTGCACTATCTTTAGTTTCCTTAAGCAAGCTTTCCATAGAACCTGCAATTTTTTCGAGAGCTTTAGTTTGAGCAGAAGATTCTTCTGCAGCTGCTGTTTCTCTCTTCTCAACCTTATCTTTATCGGCAGCCTCTTTACGTTTATTTTTACGTTCTTCAAATACACCGCCTTTGAAGGTTAGAGATTCGCCAAGCACTTCCTTAGCACCTGCAACAGCCTTATCTACGCCCATAACATTGCCAACGCCTTTGACAGATTTTAAGAACGCATCAGCTATTGTCTTGCCTATATCAGCAGCACCTTCTCCGAAGTCTTTTGCAAGGTTCTTGCCTAAATTGCTATTATTTTCTTTTGCTGTCTTATCAGTTTCAGCAGTGCGGAAATACTTATCATTTCCTTTTTCATCTTTGCCAAGTTTAACACCATATTTTTCAACTTGTTTAGTTTCCGCTTTATTTCCCCTTGCAGCAACTGCTTTATAATGCTCAGCTTCATTTAAAGCTGCGGCAAATTTGCCACCAAAATCTTTGTCTGCAAATCTATCGCGCTGTTTAGCCCTATCGGCCTTTGCTTTATTTTCAGCCGTTTCTTCGTCGTAGCCTTTTTTGATATAATGTTTTTTGCGCTCTTCTTGATAATTATCTAACTCAGTTCTATGCTTATCAGCCGAATATGTTCGCATATATGCTACATCGCGTCCATTTGCCTTCATCTTTTCAAGAGCTTCATTTTTCTTTCTATTTGCTTTAAGAGCAGCTTTAGGTGCATGTTTTCTGCCTACTTTATTAGCTATATTTTGTCCTATATGAACAGCACCTTTGCCAACGGCTAACGCTCCTTTTCCAGCAACTCTTACACCTGCACCGGCAATGGCTCCTGCTGGTTTAAGCCCTGCTTTAAGTTTTCCGCCGATGGAACCTTTGGCGCCTTCTCCCGCATTCATTGCATCAGCGCCACCAACAAAGCCGTTTATCATACCTATAAAGTCCTTAGCCATCAAAAGACCAGCCACTAACATTATAAGTTGTATCATTGCATCAACTACACCGATATTAAAAAAGTTAATATTTTGCACATAAGGCAATACCAATAGTAACAGGTTTATACCAAGGATTGAACCAAATGCCATCATCAGTTGTTGCATAAATTGTATGCCCCAACTCTTGAATGCTTTGAAGTCGTCAAGTGGAGCTATGCCAAGAAGTGCAGGATAAACTAGGAATAGTGCTGCACCTTTTATAAGTCTTGACATCATTCCAAGTATGATTGATATCATGATACCAAAGGTTACGAAAACTCCTACAAAACCTATGATAAAGTTAAACGTCCAAAGATTATAGAAAATCCAAACAAAAGATACGTCATATTTGCTAAAACTGCTAATAACAGAATTACCATAGCGCGTTACGTCAGTTACACTCCAAACAGGAGCAACGTCATTAGATTCGCTTACCACCTGCCAATAACTATAATCAGTGGCAAATTGAACATTATTTGCAAATAAATAATCTATTTGTTCTGCTATGTATTCAAGTTGCTCATCAACCGTTCCCGAACTTGGGTAATCTGAATCGTCATTTCCAAGTATTCCACCCCCGAAAAAGTCTTCTCGAAGTTGTTCTACCGAATAAGAATCAGTTCTTGCACGGTTGCAAGAGTAGGCTGACGCTTTAAAGAGCATTCCACTAAAGGTTGTCGATGTGCTAGGAGCTCCGCCGCCAAAGAAATCATAGAAAGCATAAGTAACTGTTCCCGACCCTTCTATACGATTCCCTTCATCATCATATTCTGCTGTGCCTTCAACCGTTTCGCTTCTAAATCTACGAACGGCATCCTGCCCAAACATTGACACCATTTCCTGTTCAGAGCCAGAGCCGGCGGTGATATTATCAAGCGTTCTTAAAACGAATGAAGATAATTGAAGTCCGATTATTACAAGAACAGGAACTAAAGCAAAGGTGAATATTGCTTTGCCTGCGGTGTAAATATATTTCCAAGGGCTTGTGCCTTGAGAGTCTTCTCTATAGTGTGATTTTATAATAGCCGCCATAGTTGAGACCACAAGAATGATAAGCCCGAAAATGGCGAATGACCAGAACACTGTGTTTAATGCATCGTATAGCGGAGCACTTTCGCCAAAGCCCAAGATGCCATACACAAATTCAGTAAGTGGGTCAGTGCCTGTGACAGCTTCCCCTGTGGTTGCTTGATAATAGACATCAAGCCCAGCAAGTTTTCTAACCAAAGCTTGCAAAGCATCAACAGCTGATGCAAGGCAGGCATAAAGGAGATAGATAATTTTTGGAATAATATCCACAATGGTAGCAATCTTTTCAAAGAAACCTAAATTTAACAAAGAAACAGTTCCCAATTCCCCTCTCCTTTTAATTTATCCTTATTTATCATTTACATTATAACAAATAAAAA
>ERZ1090861.1083-NODE-1083-length-14652-cov-8.428102_pt1 | contig 14652 bp, 10 predicted proteins | sample MGYA00478482_ERZ1090861 | MGnify/ENA primary metagenome ERZ1090861 (study PRJEB33644, sample SAMEA5815744) | chicken gut metagenome | biome: Chicken; feature: Gastrointestinal Tract; material: Caecum | place: Ireland | collected 2019-01-01 | study: A study of... | reverse complement strand
GTATAATGTTTCTATAATCAAACTTTGAGGATATTCAAAGTTTCACATAAATCACTTTATGCCTTGGTAGCTCAGCTGGATAGAGCAACCGCCTTCTAAGCGGTAGGTCATGCGTTCGAATCGCATCCAGGGTATTTTTTATTTCAATGGTTTTCAGATTTTCTGAAAACCATTATTTATTTTCTGCTCTTAATTTGCGATTTTGAACACGATTAATACTGGTGCGACGGCGTCATCTGGGATGAAACCGCACAAAACCTGATAACTGATAAAGGCTGGTCAGTATCCTTCTCTTATGATGTCAAACTGGCAGATGACGCGGGCGGAACAGAAAATAATATTCCGTATGATATTGAGTTCTTAGACGGTGTATTTACCCACCTTGCAATCGTGGACAATCCGCGCTATGAGCGGGCGAATATTGTTTTTAATTCAAAGACGGCGATATTGAGCACTCAAGAAACAGAATTTGAGAATATTTTAAGTGAAGCGATAGCCGAAGTTTTGGAAGAATACAATGGATAAAAAACAAGCTGAACAACGCTCATAATCAATAAATTTTAAGGTTTGATATGACTACAGTAAAAGAATACATAAAAACACTGTTAAAACTTGCTATAAACAACAACCCCGAAGTTTTGAAGGTTATAAGAAACTCAAAAATTAAAAACAACACTGACTTTGAAGCAAAACACCCGAGAGACGAAAACGGCAGGTTTACAGATAAGGATAAAGCTAATAAAAACAAAGAACAATACCTATCTGGTGAAAATGTTTATGACAATTTTATAGATATTCATAAGGCTTTTCAAGAAAAAGAACCGCCGTCGTGGAATGGGCAATCGGTACAAGAAGCTCTTGACTATCTCGGAATAAAAGATGGAAGTGGTATAAAAATTAAATCTCCGATAGAAGAAATTTCAATCTATAAAAGCCATATGGAACATTTGATTAATGAAAATAATGCTTACAGAAAAAAGTATCTCAACCAGGCACTGAGAACAATTCAGGCGCCTAATCTGATATTTAAAAGCGGTAACTACAAAAATTATTTGAAAATCTTTAGTGATGAAAAAAATAAAATTAAACCCCATTTGCAAATTGTCAAAACTAAAGAAGATGGAAATTTTTATGTCACAACAATGAAACCCACAAAAAAACAGGTTAAAAAAATCATATTAGAAGGACAAGTCATATACGACTTGTCCAGCATGTCCAGTACAAAAAGTACCGACACTAATATTGTAACAAATTCACCAACAGGTTTCAACCCTGATGTAAAGATACATGAAGTATCCAATGATAAGTGGATAACTATTCACCCGAACGGGGAAGACAGCAAAGGACGCCCTCTTTTGCTTAAAGACGGCGAAAGCCCAAAAGAAGCCATAGAACGTTCCTATAAATCATCCACCAAATTAAAAGAAAGCAGCTCCGAACATCCTGAAACTAACACTTTGCGTAAACTTTTAATCTCAAATCCTAAAGACGAACATTATTCCAGATTGTTTGACTTGGCACAAAGGGGCAGAGAACGAGGAAAACTCGCTCGATTAATAGCTTGCAAGCGAAGTGTGAATCGCCGCTCAGGTACGTTTATTGTGAGTAACCAAACCGGAGAAGTATACAAAAAAGCGAGCAAGTGCGTATCCCTCAAGGAGGCGACAAATCGTGTTTTTTTAGGTACTGCGATGTTCTTGTTTCAATCCACGCTCCCGCAAGGGGAGCGACTCATCCGTATTAACCCTTAATGATACGTCATTGAGTTTCAATCCACGCTCCCGCGAGGGGAGCGACGCTTAATTAGCGGCTTTAAAAACAGAATATTTGTTTCAATCCACGCTCCCGCGAGGGGAGCGACTGAAATATTCCATTGAATATTCAATTTTTAGTATGTTTCAATCCACGCTCCCGCGAGGGGAGCGACAGCCGTCATCCGTACCTTTGAACAGGATTTTTTGTTTCAATCCACGCTCCCGCGAGGGGAGCGACAGCGTTTCAGAATCAATAATCATGCCTTGATTACGGTTTCAATCCACGCTCCCGCGAGGGGAGCGACTAATACTTTCTCGCTTGTATCCATTTCTACCTCTATGTTTCAATCCACGCTCCCGCGAGGGGAGCGACCAAGGGGGGTAGTTAAATGAGGTTTTAACAAAAGTTTCAATCCACGCTCCCGCGAGGGGAGCGACGATTAAAGGCAATATTGCTTTATCTTTTAAAACAGTTTCAATCCACGCTCCCGCGAGGGGAGCGACTCTGCTCCATCTAAAGAAATTTCTAAATCTACAGGTTTCAATCCACGCTCCCGCGAGGGGAGCGACCTTTTACGTTGCCTTCACCATCACCTAAAACTTTTGTGTTTCAATCCACGCTCCCGCGAGGGGAGCGACTAACTCAGCCTTACTGCTGTCAGGCGGCAGTCAAAGTTTCAATCCACGCTCCCGCGAGGGGAGCGACGCAATTTTTGCAAATCTGTAAGCATCGACCTCAGGTTTCAATCCACGCTCCCGCGAGGGGAGCGACATCTAAAAAATATGATTACAAATGTTATTTAACAGGTTTCAATCCACGCTCCCGCGAGGGGAGCGACGATGTTGATACAACAGAATTAATGCAAGAATTAGTTTCAATCCACGCTCCCGCGAGGGGAGCGACATTTCATTTCTCAAACCCTGTACACCTGTAAATCTTGTTTCAATCCACGCTCCCGCGAGGGGAGCGACCCCATTGCGTTAAGTTTTTCCATTTCACTTTTAGTTTCAATCCACGCTCCCGCGAGGGGAGCGACACAAGTGTAGCATGATTTTTAGCTCTAATTTCAGTTTCAATCCACGCTCCCGCGAGGGGAGCGACCCCATTGCGTTAAGTTTTTCCATTTCACTTTTAGTTTCAATCCACGCTCCCGCGAGGGGAGCGACACAAGTGTAGCATGATTTTTAGCTCTAATTTCAGTTTCAATCCACGCTCCCGCGAGGGGAGCGACCATGTAGGCTTAGAGGTTTCGGCATTTTCGTTTAGTTTCAATCCACGCTCCCGCGAGGGGAGCGACGTTTAAATTTTATCAAAATAGAAAGGTTTAAAAAATGTTTCAATCCACGCTCCCGCGAGGGGAGCGACACCATACAATCTGCCCCATTTAATCCCCTGTTTGTTTCAATCCACGCTCCCGCGAGGGGAGCGACCCTCATCCCCTCTATGGTGCATGATTATCTGTTGGTTTCAATCCACGCTCCCGCGAGGGGAGCGACGCACCTATACTTGAAAATAAACAAACTCCACCTTGTGTTTCAATCCACGCTCCCGCGAGGGGAGCGACAAAAAGAAGAATCCAAAACGGAAGAGTTTATTTCGGTTTCAATCCACGCTCCCGCGAGGGGAGCGACGATTTGCCGCCAAAACTGATTGATGAGTTGAGCGAGTTTCAATCCACGCTCCCGCGAGGGGAGCGACGAGGCGACAAACCATATATTCGTTTGCACAAACTGCGTTTCAATCCACGCTCCCGCGAGGGGAGCGACATCTCAACGTCTTGAGCAGGCTTTGACTCCTCAGCGTTTCAATCCACGCTCCCGCGAGGGGAGCGACGCGTTGCCACAGCGAAAAATGGATAACTGCGAAAAAGTTTCAATCCACGCTCCCGCGAGGGGAGCGACCTTGTACAGTATAAACGGCTGCTATGTTGACGAGTTTCAATCCACGCTCCCGCGAGGGGAGCGACTAATGTGTATTGTGCTATATACATGATATTATTTGTTTCAATCCACGCTCCCGCGAGGGGAGCGACGGTAAAACTTCTTGAGCCATGATAGGATATAAGTAAGTTTCAATCCACGCTCCCGCGAGGGGAGCGACGAATACAGATATTTCAACAACGAAATATGCGGAGTTTCAATCCACGCTCCCGCGAGGGGAGCGACAAAATTCAAACAAAATGAAGGTCAATACAAATCAAGTTTCAATCCACGCTCCCGCGAGGGGAGCGACATAACACAAGATGTAAAAGACAGGTTGATATATGATGTTTCAATCCACGCTCCCGCGAGGGGAGCGACAATCGTGGCAGGCAAAAGTTGAGTATGACGACAGTTTCAATCCACGCTCCCGCGAGGGGAGCGACCCTTAAAGGTTCAGAAACAAGTGGGCGGAATATTCCAGTTTCAATCCACGCTCCCGCGAGGGGAGCGACGCCTAACATTAATATCTATAATCAGTCAGATTCAAGTTTCAATCCACGCTCCCGCGAGGGGAGCGACTAACCAAGCAATAATATTTTTCGAAGGATATGCGGTTTCAATCCACGCTCCCGCGAGGGGAGCGACGTTAAAGAATTTATAAATTAAAACAAAAATTAGGAGTTTCAATCCACGCTCCCGCGAGGGGAGCGACAATTTTTGAGTTCCATCTGATTCTAAAAATTTAGGTTTCAATCCACGCTCCCGCGAGGGGAGCGACCAATGTCCACAAGATATCCGGCAGCAATTTTTTGTTTCAATCCACGCTCCCGCGAGGGGAGCGACAAAAGACCACTCTTTATCCCCGATTCTCAAAGATGTTTCAATCCACGCTCCCGCGAGGGGAGCGACACAAAGGATAATTGATTTGAGCTATACTACCGTTTGTTTCAATCCACGCTCCCGCGAGGGGAGCGACTCAGCCCCGCCGTTCGGTTGAACGTCAGCAGCTTGTTTCAATCCACGCTCCCGCGAGGGGAGCGACTGCACGTTTTTTTTGCAAATACGGCTCAAAAGTGTTTCAATCCACGCTCCCGCGAGGGGAGCGACTTTTGATAAAGACACAAAAGAGTTTTTGCACAAAGTTTCAATCCACGCTCCCGCGAGGGGAGCGACTCCAACACAGGGAATACTCTCTTTGGAAGTAAGCAGTTTCAATCCACGCTCCCGCGAGGGGAGCGACAACTTCGACAGTTTCGCCTGTCTGCTCTATAATCGGTTTCAATCCACGCTCCCGCGAGGGGAGCGACGAGATTATCTCGAATTAGGGGCAGAGGGAAGAATAGTTTCAATCCACGCTCCCGCGAGGGGAGCGACCAATATGGCTAGATTTTGATGATGGCAAGTATTTTGTTTCAATCCACGCTCCCGCGAGGGGAGCGACATGTGTGCAGCTATCTTAATAACATGTTTTTTGTGTTTCAATCCACGCTCCCGCGAGGGGAGCGACTTATAGACCCTAAATATATTGCTCAAATACAGATGTTTCAATCCACGCTCCCGCGAGGGGAGCGACGTTAATTTGCAAGAGTTAAAACAGGCTAAAACGGTTTCAATCCACGCTCCCGCGAGGGGAGCGACACACTAAATCAGGATATATGTTATCTAACATTGATGTTTCAATCCACGCTCCCGCGAGGGGAGCGACGGATAAGGTGTATTTGACCAATTCAAGGCAGATTCAGTTTCAATCCACGCTCCCGCGAGGGGAGCGACAACTTAAAAACGGATATTATAAAATCTCTTGGTTTGTTTCAATCCACGCTCCCGCGAGGGGAGCGACCATTTCTAAGATGATTTCTTATGATACTTTCGACCGTGTTTCAATCCACGCTCCCGCGAGGGGAGCGACACGGTTTTGTTTCGGGTAGAACCGCCACGAGTGCAGGCTCGTTTCAATCCACGCTCCCGCGAGGGGAGCGACATCGTGTAATACACCATCTAGTGATGGCATAGGCGTTTCAATCCACGCTCCCGCGAGGGGAGCGACCATGAAAGTATTTTTATCACCGTCTTTTAATACAGGTTTCAATCCACGCTCCCGCGAGGGGAGCGACAAATAATCCATAAAACCTCACAAAAATAAGTTAGGTTTCAATCCACGCTCCCGCGAGGGGAGCGACGATATCATAGTTTGTTTTATCTGCATAGTCAGCAGTTTCAATCCACGCTCCCGCGAGGGGAGCGACGACTGCTTGCTTTTTTTAAAATCATACTGCCAGTTTCAATCCACGCTCCCGCGAGGGGAGCGACTATGGCATCTGTTAATGCCTGTCCTGTTTGAGCGGTTTCAATCCACGCTCCCGCGAGGGGAGCGACATTTGAAGTATTAATGGACTTTGAGGTCTTGGACGTTTCAATCCACGCTCCCGCGAGGGGAGCGACAGCAGCAAGCATTGCAGCGGTAAGGTTAGCAATCAGTTTCAATCCACGCTCCCGCGAGGGGAGCGACAGACTACAATCAGTTGATAAATAAACTGAATCCAGTTTCAATCCACGCTCCCGCGAGGGGAGCGACTATTGCCCCCAAGTTGTGTTGATAATGTATTTTGGTTTCAATCCACGCTCCCGCGAGGGGAGCGACCTGGGGAAATACTTACTCATTGTGCTACCTTGATGTTTCAATCCACGCTCCCGCGAGGGGAGCGACATATTGATTCGTCCAGCACATCACCGTTAACATAGTTTCAATCCACGCTCCCGCGAGGGGAGCGACCCATGTGTAACAATTAAATCTTATCGCTAAATCAGTTTCAATCCACGCTCCCGCGAGGGGAGCGACATAACAGCTTTTCGAATTTTTATTACCGTTCGGCTGTTTCAATCCACGCTCCCGCGAGGGGAGCGACAAAATCACGGTGCTCATATACAAAGCGGGCTTGCAGTTTCAATCCACGCTCCCGCGAGGGGAGCGACCATAAACACTCCCTTATATTTCGCTCTGCTGCTACAGTTTCAATCCACGCTCCCGCGAGGGGAGCGACCAAAGGCGTACCGTATATCAGTTTGAGCTTCAATGTTTCAATCCACGCTCCCGCGAGGGGAGCGACTTAAGTAATAACGGAGTTATTATGGGGATTTTAGTTTCAATCCACGCTCCCGCGAGGGGAGCGACTCGGTTCAAAAACACCGTTCCCTTTCCCCAGAGATGTTTCAATCCACGCTCCCGCGAGGGGAGCGACCTGTTGTATTAAAAATGCCTTGATTGTCATATTGTTTCAATCCACGCTCCCGCGAGGGGAGCGACCAAAAATTAACCACAAAGTCAAATATTTTATTTTGTTTCAATCCACGCTCCCGCGAGGGGAGCGACTACAAAGAGGCATTGAACTTGAACCATTAGCACGTGTTTCAATCCACGCTCCCGCGAGGGGAGCGACGCTCAAACAGGACAGGAACTCACAGACGCCATAATTGTTTCAATCCACGCTCCCGCGAGGGGAGCGACAAGAAATATACACAAATGCAGACATACAAAGAGGTATTGTTTCAATCCACGCTCCCGCGAGGGGAGCGACATTTTAGGGGCTGTTTTTTATATGGGCGCTCAGCTGTTTCAATCCACGCTCCCGCGAGGGGAGCGACGCTAGACAATCTTTATTATTTATTATTTGTTCCTGTTTCAATCCACGCTCCCGCGAGGGGAGCGACGGCATTACTTTTTGTATTATCGGTGTGCAAATTATTGTTTCAATCCACGCTCCCGCGAGGGGAGCGACTTCGCCATCAGGACGTTGAACGGTTTCTATTCTTGTTTCAATCCACGCTCCCGCGAGGGGAGCGACGCCATGCGGTAACCTTTTTAACCTGCTCACCTAAAGTTTCAATCCACGCTCCCGCGAGGGGAGCGACTGTACATTTAAATTATACAATAATAATAACTCTTTCAGAGCATAAATTCGCAGATATAAAAAAATCATTATAAAAAAAATAGTCAATAAACATATAAAACTGCCCTAAATATCTTGAAATACTCACTCTGCGATACTAAAGAGAATTTATGAGAACATGACTATCGCGTCAAATTGATAAAAATCCCTCAGGGTCATATGATTTTTTTGCACCAATATGTTCTACACGTCGATGCCAATTCTTGCCTAGATAATAATAACGGATACTATCTTTTTCATGATTTATTATATCATTTATTTTTTGTTGAAGAATTTTTAGTTGAACAGGGTCAAGGACGCATTCAAAGACTGAATTTTGAACTCTTTGCCCATAGTTTACACATTCTTTTGCGACTTTTCTCAGCCTGCTCTGACCTGATTTCGTTTCTGTATTTATGTCATAAGTAATTAAAACAAGCATAATAAATTCCTTTATTTTATAAAAAATGGAACATACATTTCCATATCGCCTCTTATATATCTTGCTAATAATAGTGATTGCACATATGGAATAAGCCCTATTTTTATTTTTTCCTGAATAAAAGGGTGAACGATTTCTTCCTGTTTTCTTTTGAACCAGGCTTCTAATACAAGTTTTCTTGCATCTTGTTCCATAACTACGGCTCCGTTTTCTTTTTTTATAAAGCTTTTAGCATTTATTTGTTTTCTGTTAATGAGTGATAAAACAAGCCTATCAACCAAATAAGCTCTCAGTTCTTCCATCAAATCAAGAGCAAGTGAAGGTCGTCCAGGTCTGTCTTCGTGCAAAAAACCGACATAAGGGTCAAGACCTACCGATTCAAGAGCAGATTGGACATCAAAAGCTAACATTGTATACAAAAAAGAAAGCAACGCATTCACATTATCAAGAGGAGGTCTTTTGGTTCTTTGGGTGAAGAAAAAATCTGATTTTTGGTGAAGAATAAGCCTATCAAAAATAGAAAAATAAGATTTTGCAGCCTCTCCCTCAATACCTCTAAGACCGTCAATCCGAGATATATCTTGAATTGTTTTTAGTGAATAATCAAGTTTTTGGCATACATTTTGCACATCTGATACATCAGATTTAGATGAATTTTCCCGAATAAATCTTTGCAAAATATTCTTCGAGTTGCATAGTTTTGCAAGTATTATATTTTTTGAAACCGCTAAAGAAATATCCTCCTTTTCAGAGAAAAAATACTGTTTTTTTCGCAGCAGAACATTCCCTTGTATCGGACCTTGAACTCTTGCGAGAAATTTGCCATGTTCATTATGGAAAGAGAGTCCGACTCCGTTTTTAGCGCATAAATTCATCAAAGAAGGGCTTGCTCCGGAACGACCGAAAGTAACTATCCCTTCGAGTGTATGGATCGGCAGCTGAAGTTTCTTTTCCTGTTCAACAGAGACAACAACATTCTCCCCTTCTTTTGAAAGATATGCATCAGGAGTTGTCACATATAAAATATTCAGAAGTTTTTTCATGATAAATTCCTTTTCATATAGTCAAGAGGATCCAGTTTAAAAAAATTCGGCATACATATATCAATCAAAGAGCAACTTTTGCATGATTTTGAAACAACGGCTTTAGGAACGGATTTTTTTCTAAATAATTCATGCATCAAGGAAGAATAGTTTTTAGTTTTTTCTCTTAAAATTTCATCAAAAGTCACTGATTCTCTATGTCTTATTTTATTGTAAAAAATAAAGCCTTCCTTAATTTCTATGTTATACATCTCTTCGAGACACATAGCCTGTGCACACAGCTGAATTTTGTCGCAATCTATATCCTTTGGTTTACCGTTCTTATATTCTATCGGGGCAGGAATCCAGTGACCTTTTTTGTGAGGAATTTTTATTGTATTTTCTTCATTTTGAGATAAAGTAAACTCTATAATGTCGCAAACGCCATAAAGACCAAGCATCTTTGAAGAAACAGGCATAGCTCGTGAGATAATAATACCGGGTCTTTTTTCTTTCAGATAAGGATTATCAGCTTTTTCATGCAAAAACATCCCATCAATGGTAAGAGTATTTTCTTCCCATTGTTTTTCTATATGAATTAAAGCCCATTGTCGTTGGCAAAAACAGATATGCTGAATGCCCGAGAGCATCAGCATATCATCTTCCGAATAAGTCATATTCAGATTCTTTCTATAATTTCCACTCCTGATGGAAGATTTTCCCTGTCTATAAACACATCATAATCATCGAATGATCTTGGAGTTATATCTTCTGACTTTTTATGTACTTTTATCAGATCAAAGAGTTTGTATGATTGAGTATTACCAAGAGCGCTTTCATGTTTAAAAACTATCAATTTGCGAACACACATTTTTCCTCTTGAAGCAGAATGATCATGTTCAAACATATTTTCAACAGCTTCAAACAACAGTTCCAAATCTTCTTGAGAAAAGCCTGTTTGTTTTGCAAGGTTAGCAGAAATATAACCTTCAGTTTTATAGAGACCATAGGGGATTATATGTTTTCTACCCATTGTATTTGCTTTTCCATCAAAATCTTTTTGATCAGTGAGAGCCTGTCTTGTAATAGTAATTTCGCTCTGAAATACAGGATCAAAACTTTTGGCAAAATTAATCTGAACGGGTCCTCTGACCTGACCGCAGTTATAGTCACCTGTAGTCATAACAGCTCCGAATGTTCTTATATCAAAATAATGCTCACACATGAACGTTCTTGCATCAACATTGACTTTTTTCTTATTCGAGTCTTTTATACCGAGCTCTGTATAAGCTTCCTGTTGTTTTGTATTCAAAGGAGCATCGTCTTTGATAAAAATCTTATAACCGTCTTTATCTTCAAATTTAGTTTGAACATAGTTTCTTATTTTTCTCTTAATGCAGACATCGCTGACAAGACCATAGTTTGTCTCTATATCAACACGTGGCATATTGCCTGCATCAGGGTCTCCGTTAGGATTGCCGTTTTCGACATCAAAGAGTACTACAAACTCATATCTGTTAGTTAGTTCAGTCATATTTTTTCTCCTTATTATTCAGCTATTTCCGTTTTTTCTTCTGTTTTATTTTCTTTACCTGCGAAAAATGCCTGTTTTTGCTGGTAATAACCTAAGATAAACATCCCCTGTTCTTCAAAATTCAGATGAGATGGTATTTGATCAAAATTATCCAGAATTTTAGCCATCTCTATCTCCAAATAATTTGATGATAATTTTGCAAAATGGTGTTGAGATAATTTTATAAGATAAGGGAACACTGACCTCGGAGATGTTGAGGCAGAAGAAAAGAAACTGTCTTTTATCGACGAATTCAGTTTGCCGAGTGCCTTATACTGTACATTTTCCAAAATTGCAAAAAGTCTGCCGAGAAGATACGGCTTGTTTTTACTGTTTTCATTCAAACTCACTGTCAAATCCTCCTGTATTTTATTATGTCCAAATATTCTATCTTTTCTTTTTAAATAAGCTTTTATAAAAGAAACCCGCGAATAGGATATCTTACCGTCAATTCTTATCCTTTGCAGAATCTGTGAATAAACTGCCGCAGGATATAATCCTCCTTTCATAACCGCATTTAACAAACCGGCACTCAAAATCGGTGAAGGTTTCGAATCTTTTGAACTCTGATTTTTTGTATTGTTCAAAATAAGCCATAAAGAAACAAACTGTGGACTATCGCTTTCAAGCTCCATATCAGAAAGATGCAGAGCAAAATTTTTCATCAAATTTCCGAAAGTATCTCTATAGAAAAATCTGACGGAAATTCTTGCAGCATTAGGTGATAGAGCAAGAACACAGAAGTTGGTGTCAAAATCAAGCTCAGAAGAAATATCATGGACTCGCACACCGTTTCTTATATTTGTCAGTACAGACATTATTTCTGATTCTGTTTCTTTATCCCGTATTTTTTCTTCATCTGCATTTGTTTCATCTGTTTTCTTCGGTGGATTACAAAACATTCCAAAAGCCAATTCATTAGTTTTATTGGCTGTTTCTGACCAAAAGACAACGGTAGAATCTCCAAGAATAAAACGCTGATTTGAGCCCGGTTTCAACAAATGATTCAGAACAGTGCCGTATTTGAATGCAGCACGTCGTCCGACAGGAGCATTCTGACCCTGTTTTTTGCCGTAAGACTCATAAGCATTATCATTAAATGATACAATATTAGCTCCTGCAACCTGAGTGTCCATTACTCCTTTTATCTTCGGATGAAGACGGGCTATAGAATCTTCTTCTCCGCTAATCATACAGAGGCATTTTTCGTCTTCAGATGATGAATAATACTCAAGCCATTTTTGATTTATCTCTTCAGGAATTTTCACTTTTTCTGATGTATTCACAACAAATACAAAATTCGAAGAAAAAAGAATATCTTCAGAATACCCTTCAATTTCTTTCAAGACGCTCTCTGCATTATCAACATTCCAATTTTTGAAAAATGATACAACAGCCTGAGCATCTAAAGAAGGACAAGCTTCTAGGATTTTCAGATGCAGCTCTTTTGATGCTTCAAAATAATCTTTTGTTTTGATAACCGGAGATTTCTTATCTTTTTTTGAAATACCAAAGAAATAATCACTCTTATCACTCCAAAAATACGGATTAATACCGCTAGAGCGTGGAGCTTGTTCAGGGAGAGTAAAATACCTTGGTTTTGAACTAGAAGATTCTCTCAAATCAATTATAGAACGAATTGAGCCATCCTGATTCAGACCAATTCCATAACTTACCTTTGCACTGCAAAACCCGAGTTTTGGGATGTCATTTTCTTTTTCAGAACTAAGAACATCGTAATATTTGCATAATTCCTGAATAATCAAACCAACACCTCCTCTCTTTTTGTGTTGATTACTCCATTTTCCATCTTTGCTCTAAAGAAACGCGGAGTTGAGGAGTAATTTTTTATCCCTTTTTTATTTTTCACAAAATCCAAATCATATAGCATAAAGCCTAAATCAAGTGATTTATCCTGATAAAAACTCTTAGGAATCTCATCATCATCGCAAAGGAGTTCAAAATTTACACTAAATTCGCGACACCCAAAGTAAGGATTGCTAAAACATTGCCCGCTCATCGCCCTTCTTCTGAAAATCTCAGCATGTTTAGCTTCATTATCCTCGTTGCCTGCATCTTCTGTCATCTCAAAGTGAGCTTCGATGACATAGCAAACATCTTTCAACACCATAGACGCCCTTTGTTGACGATTTTCAGATGCAATAATATAAAATCCTTCTTTTGACTCTGCTTTCTTCTGATTGTAGCTGAGTTTTGAAGATAGTTCATTTCTTCTGATATTTGAGAATTTTATCTCATTAATCACATGAATTTTGTCTATCTCCCATCTTATAGCAGGTTTCCAGTGAATAGATTCAACGATTGCTCTTGCAGCAGATGGAGTAATCACATCATAAGATACCCGCTCCGTCTTCATCTCAGGACGGGAGAACAAAGCATAGTCGCCCCATACCTTGAGTTTGATTCCCTTTTTCAAAGTGTATACCTCCTTTACACGAACAAAGCTTCCGCTTCTTTTTCAACAATAATTCCGGTATTCATATCATAGTTATTCATACTTCCAAGAACAGATACCATATCAGATACTTTTTGTATTGCTCCTTTGGATAAAAGAGAACAATATTCTCTATCAAAGAGATTTACCGTATATGTCTGCAAATCTTTCAGAACTTTTGAAGGATATTGAGAGTATTCAATTTCTTCCAAAAGTTTCTTTGCTTTCTCATCAAAAGGTATAACAACAGATTGAGTGTTCTCATCTATAAACTTGAATTTTTCTGATGCTGTTTTGTAGTTAAATATCTCAAGACCTGTTCTATGGCTGAAAGAAAAACAATCCATTATTTTTTCTTCATCAAATCCTGATTCGAGATTGTACAAACTTTTAAAATATTCTTCTATAGCCTCAGGAGAGAGTATATCTTCAAATTTTTCAAGCATCAAATGTCCTATCACGGAACATCGACTCAAAAAACCTTTAGGTCTTGCAAATTCTTCAGCAGAAGAGAATACACGAACAAAACCTTTCTTTAACTCACCATGCCTGTTGCATCGTCCGGCTGATTGAGCTATCGAATCAATTCCAGCAGAACTTCTATAGACATAAGGAAAACTTATATCAACACCAGCCTCAATAAGCTGAGTAGACACGACAAAAACATCCTGATTGCTACCAAGGCAATCTCGAATATTTTTAAGAACAATTTTTCTATGAGCAGGGCACATAAAAGTACTCAGATGAAAAATATTCCCGCAGTCGACTTTTTCTTTCATCAGCTCATATATATGCCTTGCATGTTTTTTTGTATTTACAATACACAAAACCTGTCTGTGAGTTAGAAGATTTTCAACCAATTTTTCATCACTGATTTTGCCAATTTGAGAAATATCTACTCTCTTAAATTTATTAAACAAGCTTTTAGAATCAGGAATTATTTCCCTTACTGGCAAGGAAAACTTATCCTTCAGAGCAGGTTGTGTAGCACTGCACAGAACAATACTGCAGTTATATACAGAAACAAGTTCTTCAAGCGCTCTTATACAGGGAGTGAAATATTTTATGGGCAACATCTGTGCTTCATCAAGAATAATAACCTTGTTGGCTATATTATGAAGTTTTCTGCACTTTGAGCGCTTATTCGAAAATAAACTCTCAAAAAACTGAACATTTGTAGTTACAACAACAGGAATATCCCAATTCTGTGATGCAAATTTAACTTTTAAATTCTCATCTTCATCATCTGATGAATCAAAACAATAGTTGCTATGATGTTCTAAAATGAGATCATTTCCAAAAATATTGCGAAAAACCTGAGCATTTTGCTCAATTATGCTCGTAAAAGGTATTGCATAAATAACCCCGTCTTGATTATTTTTCATTGCATGTTCTAAAGCAAACCCCATAGAAGAGAGTGTTTTCCCTCCGCCTGTCGGAACAGTAAGCTGGAAGATTCCATTTAAAGAATTTTTACCGCATTTTATACACTCATCAAAAATCTTTTGACGCTCAGAATTTATTTCACTTTTTTGATAAGAAAGTCCTGAAATATAA
>ERZ1090861.1081-NODE-1081-length-14660-cov-14.620678_pt1 | contig 14660 bp, 10 predicted proteins | sample MGYA00478482_ERZ1090861 | MGnify/ENA primary metagenome ERZ1090861 (study PRJEB33644, sample SAMEA5815744) | chicken gut metagenome | biome: Chicken; feature: Gastrointestinal Tract; material: Caecum | place: Ireland | collected 2019-01-01 | study: A study of... | reverse complement strand
AAGAAAAAGGGTATGTGTATTTTCTGGGAAAAGTATGATATGATAAATGTGGCAGCAAAGAACGGGTAATTTTACCTGGCTGTCTCCAGAAATAAACAGGAGGGAAAAAATGATGAAAGACTCCAGAATATTAAAAGAGGAACTTTTACAGGGAAAATACGAAGAACTGTTTCGGGACATCTATCAGGATGAAAACGAGGCAAAGAGACAGAATTCCAGATACGCACAGGCTGTGGCAAAGTTTGAAGAGCTGTTTGGTGAAAAACAGGTAGAAATATACAGTGCTCCCGGAAGAAGCGAGGTGGGCGGCAATCATACGGATCACCAGCATGGAATGGTGTTGGCTACATCCATTAACCTGGATGCCATAGGGATTGTCAGTCCTTCTGCTTCTCCGGTGATTCAGGTGGTATCCGAAGGATACGATATGGTAGAAGTAGATATAGAGGATCTGGAAGAAAAATATGAAGAAGAAGGAACTACGGCGGCTCTGATAAGAGGAGTGGCTGCAGCTTTGGCAGAGAAGGGATATAAGATCGGCGGATTTCAGGCCTACATTACCAGTGATGTACTGATCGGTGCCGGCCTGTCTTCCTCAGCCGCTTTTGAGATCATCATAGGCACGATCTTTTCCGGACTTTTTAACAACATGGAGATCGATCCGGTGGAAATCGCCAAAGCAGGACAGTACGCAGAAAATGTCTATTTTGGAAAACCCTGCGGTCTTATGGACCAGATGGCAAGCGCAGTTGGAGGACTGATCCATATTGATTTTCAGGATCCCCAGGTGCCTTCTGTGAAAAAGGTGCCATCAGATTTTCAGGCCTATCAGTACAGCCTCTGCATCGTGGATACCAAGGCTTCTCACGCCAATCTGACAGATGACTATGCAAAGATTCCGGAAGAGATGAAGAAAGTAGCGGCATTCTTTAAGAAGAATGTACTCAGAGAGGTAGAGGAAGAAGAATTTTTCCGGGAAATCCCGGGCCTGAGAAGTATTCTGGGAGATCGTCCGGTTCTGCGTGCTCTTCATTTCTTTGAGGAAGAAAAGCGTGTGGAGAAGCAGGTGGAAGCTCTGGAACAGGGAGATTTCCCGAGATTCCTTGAACTGGTGAAAGAATCCGGAAATTCTTCCTTTAAATATCTTCAGAATATTTACATAAACAGAGATGAACAGAACCAGTCTATGTCCGTCGCTCTGGGAGCCAGCGAAAGTATCCTTCAGAATCATGGTGTCAGCCGGGTTCATGGAGGGGGATTTGCCGGAACGATCCAGGTGTTTGCAGAAAACAGCTATGTAGAGGAGTATAGAAACAAGATTGATCATATCTTTGGCAAAGGCTCCTGTCATGTGCTGAAAGTCCGCCAGCAGGGCGGAATTAAAGTGATCGGTTAGTATCATTTACGGACAAGCCAATAATCTGCTGAAAAACATAAGGGCTGTCGCATTGATCAGAATCGGGAATATTCCTGATATATGATTTCATGCGGCGGCCTTTTTTATTTAATAGAAAACTTCCTTCCCTATTAAATAAAAAATATCATTATTATAGAAAGAAGAAGGTTACATAAAATACGGCAACCGTTTTACAGATTGTCGAGATAAAAATATGCGAAAATAAACAGGATTTCCCCTGGTAATTTTCAGAATATTCACGATTGTAAAAGATATACAAAGAATGTCGACCAGTGACGAGTTTCCCACATTTTCTCCTCAAATTTATCCACATTGAAAAAGGTGGAAAACCGTGGAAAAGTGGAGTTATACACCAAGTTATCCACATTGTCCACAAAAATTCAGGTGGATATCTCTGATTTACATAATGTGAGAAAGAACATAGGTTTTGTGAAGTTGTTATAAAATCCATTTTTTTGGAGAAAAAAGTGGAAAAATGGTTGACATTTTTAAAATCAAATAGTGGCTGGAATTTCCGAAAATTTGTCAAAACAAGACAAAAATTAGCAAAGATGTCTGAAAATATAGGTTTACAATAATTGGAACAAAGGATTCAACAAATTAACAATTTTTAAAAACAAATAAGAAAGACAGAAGAAAAGCAGGGGAATATAATTAGAGCCATTAAAACAAAAACCGTTCAAAGAATCGGAAGGATGAAGGAGGACGCCATGCCTGTTATTTTTCACGAACAAGCCAAACAGTTTCATTTATTTAACCGCGAAGTAAGCTATATTATCCGCATTATGGAGAATGGCCAGATGGAGAACCTGTATTATGGGAAGGCTCTTCGTGACAGAGAAGACTTTTCGCATTTTCATGAGGAACTGATGAGATCCCAGATGTCAGTCTGTGTTCCGGAGCCGGGACTGCTGTCCATGCATTATACAAGACAGGAATATCCGGTTTACGGCACAGGTGATTATAAAACGCCTGCGCTGTGTATCCGCCAGGAGGACGGAAGCAGGATCACCAATTTTGTTTATAAAGGTTATGAGATCCGGAAGGGAAAACCCTCTCTTGCTCCTTTGCCGGCTACCTATACAGAAAATGAAGAGGAAGCGGATACACTGGAGATCACTCTTCATGACGAGAAACTGGATACAGACATGGTATTGTCCTATACGATTTACAGAGATTATCCGGTGATTACCAGAAACACAAGATTTTTTCAGAAAGGTTCTCAGACCATTGTTCTGGAGAAGGCTATGAGTGCCTGTGTGGAGTTTTTGGACATGGATTTTGAAATGGTCCAGCTCTCCGGCGCCTGGGCAAGAGAGCGGTATGTGAAAAACCGTCCTCTGGAAATGGGAATCCAGTCTGTTTATGGGCTGGACGGTACCTGCAGCGGAGCGGAACACAATCCTTTTATGGCTTTAAAGCGTCCCCGGGCAGGGGAGGATAATGGTGAAGTCTATGGATTCAGCTTTGTCTACAGCGGCAATTTTCTGATCCAGACAGAAGTATCTACTTTTGATATGACCAGAGTCATGGTGGGCATCCATCCGGAAAGCTTTTCCTGGACCCTCAGAGAGGGAGAAAGCTTCCAGACTCCGGAAACGGTTATGGTATACAGTGACCAGGGACTGAATAAGATGAGCCAGGTATATCACAGGCTGTACAGAAAGAGACTTATGAGAGGCACCTGGAGAGACCAGGCTCGCCCCATCCTTCTGAATAACTGGGAGGCTACTTATTTTGACTTTAATGAGGAGAAGATCCTGAACATCGCCAGAAAGGCAAAAGAAGCCGGAGCAGAGCTTTTTGTTCTGGACGACGGTTGGTTCGGGGCAAGAAATGATGACTACAGAGGCCTGGGAGACTGGTATGCTAACCTGGAGAAACTGCCGGAAGGGATTTCCGGATTGTCCAGAAAGATTGAAGATATGGGTCTGAAGTTCGGTCTGTGGGTAGAACTGGAAATGATAAATAAGGACAGTGATCTTTACCGGCAGCATCCGGACTGGCTGCTGGCTGCGCCGGGAAGATTTGAGAGTCATGCAAGACATCAGCATGTTCTGGATTTTTCCAGAAAGGAAGTGGTGGATCATATATATGAAATGATCGCCAGGATTATCCGGGAGTCTTCGATTTCCTATATTAAATGGGATATGAACCGGTATATGACAGAACCCTACAGCCTGACTGCCGATCCGGTCCGTCAGGGAGAGACTATGCACCGGTATATGCTGGGGGTTTATGACCTGTACACCCGACTGACCACAGAGTTTCCGGAGATTCTTTTTGAATCCTGTGCCAGCGGCGGAGCCAGATTTGATCCAGGGATGCTCTACTTTGCCCCTCAGACCTGGACCAGTGACGACACAGACGCCAATGAGCGGACAAAGATCCAGTATGGCACTTCCTATGTATATCCGGTAGTTTCCATGGGGTCTCATGTCTCTGCTGTACCCAACCATCAGGTATTTCGGAAAACACCGATTGAGACCAGAGCGAATATTGCTTATTTTGGAACCTTCGGTTATGAACTTGATCTGAATCTCCTCTCTGATCGGGAGATGGAAGAGGTGAAACGCCAGGTAGTCTTTATGAAAAAATATAGAAATCTGATTCAGATCGACGGGGACTTTTACCGGCTGCTAAGCCCCTTTGAAGGAAACGAGACAGCATGGCAGGTAGTATCCCAGGATAAGAAAGAATCCATAGCCATGTTTTATCAGAAGATGAACAAGGTCAACGGTTCCTGGCTGCGGCTGAAACTGAGGGGCTTAAAAGAGGACGCCCTTTATCAGGTATCTCTGGAAGGCACGCCGCTGAAAGATTACAGGGCATATGGAGACGAGCTGATGTATGCCGGTATTCCGGTAGACAGAACGGAACTGAACAGAAGAGGAGGAGATTTTGCTTCTCTGTTGTATGTGCTGAAGGAAATTTCATAATAAGAAAGAGACGATCCCTTAGTCGGAGCACCTGTTTCCAGGCTGCCTGACTAAGGGATTTTTGAATTCAGGAAGCCCTCCGATCTATATGAAATCCGGATGCAGGGGTAACCGGAAAGAAAAAGCAGAATATACTGTTAGAGAGTATTTTTGTTCCTGGAGATGGAAGTTTATGGAAGAAGAAAAAAAGAAATTTTATTACAGATCTATGGGAAACGAAAAGGGATTTGAGAGGGCGGCAGAAGTGGAAGAAGACAGAAGACTGATGGAGTCCTATTATCCACGGAAAGCAGGACTTTTAAAAGCATTGGTTACCGATCAGTGTGACAGACTGGAATATGAGGGCAGCTTTATTTACGACGAATATCCTGACCGGAGAAATATAGAGAGGATATGCCGGGAACTCTGCAGTCAGGTCCGGGATTATCCGGAGCTTCGGGCCATGGAAAAAGAGAAGGAAAAAGAAGCAGAGCTTTTGGGAGAATTGATAGGAGCCCTACTCTGCCAGGAGATCCACCAGAGGAGATGTATGCGAAAGCTTTTAAGATAAAAACACCGGTTTGGGGTTGCGGATTTTTTCCAAAGCTTTTACAATAGAAAGGGACTGCAGGGAGACAAACCGGCAGTTTCAGGGGAAACATAAGATACAGGGGTAGATTATGAAAGATATCAGAGAATTTTTAGATAAATACGTGAATGAAAATCTGGAGCGGATCCTGGTAAGCAATGCCAGAAGGACCAGTTCTGTGTCAAAGCTTCAGGTGCGTCCGGTGCCGGTAAAAGGGGAAATCCGTTATCAGGTTACCAGGCTCCAGGGAACAAAAGCCATTCATGAAAACTATGAAAAAGAAGCGTTGATTTCCTATCTCACAGAGCAGATGAAAGAGAATTTCCGCCAGATGCAGTTGGAAGGCAGATATGTTCAGGGCAGAGTTCTGGTGAGCAAAAAAGGGAAAACAGATATAAAAATCAAAGAAACCAGGGCCAGGGCAAAAGAAGACTTTACGCCTATGCTCTCCCATAACAGGAAGAAGAAATACCTGCTCCGGGAAGGGGTTCCCATCCCCTGGCTTGTGGATCTCGGGGTCATGACTCCCGAGGGAAAGATCAAAAATTCCAGATATGATAAATTTAAACAATTAAACCGGTATCTGGAATTTATACAGGATATTCTTCCGAAACTCCCCAGAAGCCGGGAAGTCCGTATTATAGATTTCGGTTGCGGGAAGTCTTATCTGACTTTTGCTATGTACTATTATCTGAAAGAACTGAACCATTACGACATACAGGTGACCGGATTGGATCTGAAGGAAGATGTGATCGAGAACTGCCAGAAACTGGCGGATAAATACGGATATGACAAACTGCGGTTTCTCCAGGGAGATATCGCTTCCTATCAGGGGGCGGACCAGGCAGATATGGTAGTGACTCTTCATGCCTGTGATACAGCTACAGACTTTGCTCTTGCCAAAGCAGTAAAATGGGGGGCAAAGGTGATTCTGTCTGTGCCATGCTGCCAGCATGAGCTGAACCGGCAGGTACAGAACCAGGATCTGGCGCCTGTCCTGGAATATGGGATATTGAAGGAAAGATTTGCAGCGATCCTCACAGACGGTCTTAGGGCCCAGATGCTGGAGAGTGCAGGATATGATACCCAGATCCTGGAGTTTATATCCATGGAACATACGCCCAAGAACCTGCTGATCCGTGCCGTAAAAAACGAGAATAAAAAAGAGGATCCAAAGCAGCGGCAGAAATGGGAAAATTGTATAGAGGCCTTCCATGTAGAACCTGCACTAAAGAAGCTGATGTTTGGCGGCGGCAGTTCAGAGAAAGAAGGAACGGCTGCCTTTGATGAAAGATACAGAGAGGATTATAAATGAAGAAAATATTGATAAGAGCCGGCGTTTTGCTGGCTGTCTTCCTGTGTGGGGTGGCAGCATTTTCCGGTCTGATGAATCATCAGTCCACGGATAATAAGACGGATATGGAAACTGCATCCAGTCCCAGCATGGCTATGATCATCAACGATACAGAAGTAAACCGTATGTATGCTTATGCGGATGAGATGAATGTAAGTTTTGTGAGAGACAGCCTTACCCCTCTGGGGACAGACAGGACTCTGGAAATAAGTATTACGCCCAACGGCCGGGAGATTGACAGCCTTGTTTATGAGGTAACCTCTCTTGACGGGAAGACAGTGATAGAAAATGACAAGATCCGGAATTTTACGGAAGAGGAGGATGGCAGGCTTACCGCACAGTTTACCCTTTCCCAGCCGATCCTTATGGATCAGGAATATTCTCTGCGCTTTACTTTGAATACAGAGGATGGAAGCTGGAACTATTACACCAGGCTTCTTCAGAGAGCAGGGCTTAGTACAGAACAGTATGTGGAATTTGTAAACAGTTTTTATACCAAGAGTTTTTCACAGGAGGACTCCGGAGATCTGACCACTTATCTGGAGGATGATCCTTCTATGACGAACAACAGCTTCCGGGACCTGGATATCACCTCTGACCAGAGCATGATCCTGTGGGGAGATCTGGCACCTCAGATCAGCAGACCGGGAATTCCTACCATAGAGGACATTAATGAAAATTCCGGAAGCATTTCCCTGACGTATTATATTTCTGCTGAGAATGAGGAGGGGGAAGTAGAGAAATATCAGGTGGACGAGTTCTACCGTATGAGTTATAACCAGACCAGAGTTGTTCTCCTGGATTTCAGGCGTCAGGTAAAACAGGTCCTGACTACAGAGCAGAATCTGGTCAGCAGCGGCAAGGTGAACCTGGGGATCACTGCTACAGATGTCCAGTATATGTCAGACAGCACAGGGACGATCCTGGCCTTTGTCCAGCAGGGGGATCTGTGGTCCTATAATGTAGAGACAAATAAGATGACCAGAGTCTTCAGTTTCCGGGATACGGGAAGCAATGACGAGAGAAACGATATCAGCCAGCATGACATCCGGATCGTCAGAGTGGAAGAAAACGGAGATATTGACTTTATTCTTTACGGATATATGAACCGGGGACAGCACGAGGGACAGATGGGTACTGCCGTATTTCATTATTCTGCAGAACAGAATGCCATAGAAGAGCAGTTTTTCCTGCGAAGCCTGAAGTCCTGGGAATTTCTGAAAGAGGATATGGAAAAGCTGGCCTATGTCAGCAAAGACGGAAATCTGTACCTTCTTTTGGAGGGTACCCTGTATAGGTTCCAGATGGAAGAGAAGACGTATGAAGCTGTGCAGGATCAGATAGAGGATGACTGTTTCTTTGTGTCAGAAAGCGGACGCTATGTGGCATGGATGGAAGGAATGGATCCTTACAATACCACATCCATTGTCTTTATGGACATTGATACAGGAGAACAGACCACTATTCAGGCAGATCAGGGAACCAGGATCCGGCTGTTCGGATTTATTAACAATGACCTGATCTACGGCGTGGCAAATGAAGGTGACATTGTAACAAATGCTTCCGGAGGCAGAGATTTTGCCATGACGGAGATACGGATTCAGAATTTCCAGGGAGAACTGGTGAAAAGCTATCACCAGGACGGCTACTATGTTCTGGACGTGACTATCCAGGAAAATCTCCTGGAACTTTCCAGAGCCACCAAGGTGGGAGACAGCTTTGCAGGCACTACCCAGGATCAGATCATGAACAATGTCCGCAGCAAACAGGATGAGATTTTCTCCGTGGTCACATCTACCACTGTACGGCAGGGAAATGTGACGGCGATACAGTTTGCGGCCGATAGTTCAGGGCAGCCGCCTTTGGTAGTAGATACCAAGATCATTGAAAATCCTGACCGGACTTTGAATATGGAACTTACCGGGGAGGAAGGAAACAGATATTATGTATATGCCCGGGGCAGCCTGACCGGTATCTATGAAAATGTTTCTTCGGCAGTGGCCCGGGCCCAGGAAGAAAACGGGATTGTTCTGGATGCCGATCAGCGGTACATCTGGGAGAGCAATAATACCCCTGACCGGGCAAGTATTTCCGCCCAGGATCTGCCGGAAGCCATAGCCCAGGCGTCTCTCGACCTGGAAGCCTTAAACGAGGCTTTAGACGGTCAGGGAACGGTCATTGATATGACCGGCTGTACCCTGGAACAGATCCTGTACGAGACCGGAGCCCAGCGGCCGGTGATCACCCGGGGAGAAAACGGCCAGGTAAAAGTGATCTTAGGCTATGATGCTTATAATACGATCCTGTATGATCCGGCTACCGGGGAGACGGCTTATTACGGAATGCAGGACAGTACCAATGCTTTCCAGGCAAATGGAAATGTGTTCCTGTGCTATCTGGAAGATAATGCCTGAGATTTGCCTTGAACTGTCCCGGACAATGCGCTATACTAATGAAATACCTGTAAGAGAAGGAGATAGAAGAATGCAGCTCACAACAGTAAAAGAGATTTACAGAAACAGAGAAGAATATCTGGATAAAGAGATTACCGTAGGAGGATGGGTGAGAAGTGTAAGAGATTCCAAGACCTTTGGATTTATCGTTCTCCATGACGGAAGCTTTTTTGATACACTTCAGATCGTATATCATGATCAGATGGAGAATTTCCAGGAAATCTCCAAATTAAACGTAGGTGCGGCTATCATCGTAAAAGGAAAGCTGGTTGCCACGCCTAATGCAAAACAGCCTTTTGAGATCCAGGCGGATGAAGTGACTGTAGAGGGAGATTCTGCCGCAGACTATCCTCTTCAGAAAAAACGTCACAGTATGGAGTACCTGCGGACCATTTCTCATCTGCGTCCCAGAACCAATACTTTCCAGGCAGTCTTTCGTGTCCGCTCACTGGTCGCCTTCGCCATTCATCAGTTTTTCCAGGAGAGAGGTTTTGTATATGTCCATACCCCTTTGATTACAGGAAGCGACTGTGAAGGCGCAGGAGAAATGTTCCAGGTAACCACCATGGACCTGAAGAATATTCCAAAGACCAAAGACGGAGAAGTGGATTTCTCCAAGGACTTCTTTAAGAAACCTACAAACCTGACAGTAAGCGGTCAGTTAAACGGTGAAACTTTTGCCCAGGCTTTCCGGAATATCTATACTTTCGGACCTACATTCCGGGCGGAAAATTCCAATACTACCCGTCATGCGGCAGAATTCTGGATGATTGAGCCCGAGATGGCTTTTGCAGATCTTCAGGACAACATGGAGATGGCCGAGGCTATGCTGAAATATGTGATCCGCTATGTGCTGGAACATGCCCCGGAGGAGATGAACTTCTTCAACGCCTTTATTGATAAAGGTCTTCTGGACAGATTAAATCATGTGCTGAACTCTGAGTTCGCCCATGTGACCTACACAGAGGCCATAGAACTTCTGGAAAAAGTAAATGATAAGTTCGATTATAAGGTATCCTGGGGCTGCGACCTTCAGACCGAGCATGAGAGATACCTTACCGAACAGATCTTTAAACGCCCGGTATTTGTCACAGACTATCCGAAGGAGATCAAGGCTTTCTACATGAAACAGAATGAGGACGGCAAAACCGTGGCGGCTATGGACTGTCTGGTTCCGGGAATCGGTGAGATCATCGGCGGAAGCCAGAGAGAAGATTCCTATGAGAAGCTGAGACAGCGGATGGCAGAACTGAATCTGAAAGAGGAAGACTATGAATTCTATCTGGATCTGCGTAAATACGGTTCTACCCGTCACTCCGGATTCGGACTGGGATTTGAGAGATGTGTGATGTACCTTACCGGTATGCAGAACATCAGGGACGTGATCCCCTTCCCAAGAACTGTAAACAATTGTGAATTATAAGAGGAGCACTATGAGATTTTTCCATATCGCAGACGTTCATCTGGGGGCGGAGCCGGATAAAGGCTTCCCCTGGAGCCAGGACAGAAGCCGGGAAATCTGGGACAGCTTCCGAAGAGTTATTGAACAGGCCGGCCAGGATCATGCCGACCTGTTTCTTATTGCAGGAGATCTGTTCCACCGGCAGCCCCTGGCAAGAGAACTAAAAGAAATAAACGCCATGTTTTCCACCATTCCAGATACCAGGATCCTTCTGATTGCCGGAAATCATGACTATCTGAGAAAAGATTCTCTCTATCAGAGATTCCCCTGGGGGCCTAATGTTCATGGCCTGTGGAGCCAGGAAATCACTCATGTGGATTTTCCGGAGCTGGGGGTACGGGTCACCGGCTGCAGTTATAAAAACAGGGAGATTACCGCTCCCCTTTATGACAGGCTGAAAAAATCAGGGGAGATGCCGGTGGAGATCCTGCTGGCCCATGGAGGAGATGAGAAGCACATCCCCATATCCAGGGACCGGCTGGCTGCCAGCGGTTTTGACTATATTGCCCTGGGACATATCCATAAGCCCCAGGCGCTGCTGAGGGACCGGATGATCTATGCCGGCTCCCTGGAACCTACGGAAAAGAATGATACAGGCGCTCACGGTTTTGTAAAAGGAGAGATCCGGAATGGAAAAGTCAGGACCGCCTTTGTACCCTGGGCTGCAAGAGCATATAAAGAACTGGAGATCCCTGTGACCCGGGAAACCACCCAATATACCCTCCGCCAGAGAATCTCCGGACTGTTAGAAGAAAATGGAAAAGAACATATCTATACTCTGATCCTTCAGGGAGAAAGAGATCCGGAAACAGAGTTTCAGCTAAGCCAGCTTTATTCCCTGGGAAATATCCGTGAGGTGGAAGACAAAAGCAGACCGGCCTGGTCTTTGGAGGAATTGTGCAGAAAATACCGGGGAAGCCTTCTGGAGGAATATATCCGAAGCTTCGGTGATGATCCGGGTGAAGAAGAAAAAAAGGCTCTGGATTATGGGATCAGAGCTCTTCTGGAGACCGGGGAGGAAATACTATGATCATAAAAGAAGCATATATGAAAAACTTCGGAAAATTTCAAAAAAAGAGGATTTCTTTCCAGCAGGGGATCAATATTGTCTACGGGGAAAACGAAAGCGGAAAAACCACACTCTACACCTTTCTTCAGGGAGTTTTTTTCGGGATTCCCAGAAAAAGGGGAACAGCCTCGAAAACAGATACTTATACCAGATGTCTTCCCTGGTCAAATCCTTCCTGGTACGAAGGAAGCGTGCTTTTTGAGGAGGGAGGGAAAGACTTCCGTCTGGAGAGAAATTTCGACAGCCGTTCCCGGGAGGCAGAACTGTACTGTGTCACAGATGGAGAAAAAATGTCTGTGGAAGAAGGAGATCTGGAGATTCTGCTGGGAGGAGCTACCCAGAGGATTTATGAAAACACTGCCGCCATAGGACAACTGAAAAGCAGGACCCGGGAGGGACTCCGGGAAGAGCTGGAGGAATACCTGGCGAATTTCCAGACAGAGGGAGATTTTCTCCTGGATCCCCAGGCAGCCCTCAGCCGCCTCAAAGAACAGAGAAAAGAATGGGAAAAGGCGGAAAAAGAAGCCCTGAATGAAAAAGAGCAGAGGATGGAAAACCTGCGCTACAGGATCCGGTATACCCGAAAAGAGATGGAGGACCTGGAGAAAAGACTGGAAAAGCCTGAGGAAAGTATGGAAAATACAGATGATGAAAAAGGCATGGACACTGTCAGGAAAGAAGAAAGAAAGAGCCAGAAAAAACTGGCGGCTATTCTTATCTTTCTGGTGCTGGGAGGGGCTGGTACAGTTCTGCTGTGGTCTTTGGATCTGGGAGGCTGGTACGGATGGCTTATACGTTGGTGTGTTCCGTTGCTGGTCCTTCTGGCTGTTGGAGAAAATTTCCGCAGATATCTCCGGGAACGGAAAAAAGAGGAGGCCCGCAGCCGCCGCAGGCAGGAGAGGGCGCTGAAAAAAGAACGGAGAGCCGGTCAGAGAAGTACCTGGCAGGAGCTTCTCAGGGACAAGGAAACCCTTCTTTATAACCTTCAGGAAGAACTGGAAGAGCTGGAAAATGACAATGGGAAGATCCGGAAAGCCCGAAAAGAAGCCGGAAGCATTGCCCTGGCAGAGAAAATGCTGACGAAGGCGGCCGGAAGCCTTCAAAGCCGGAGAGGAAATTTTCTGAAAGAAAAGACCTGGAAAATACTGGGGGAACTTACTCAGGGAAAATATCAGAGGGGTATTATGGATGAAAATTTTCAGATACGTCTGGACAGCGGTGACCAGTATGTGGGGTTTTATCAGGTAAGCCAGGGCACAGTGGAACAGGTTTATTTTGCCCTGCGTATGGCGGCAGCGGAACTGTTGTGCCAGGAGGAGGAACTGCCTGTGATCCTGGATGAAACTTTTGCCATGTATGATGACAGGAGACTGGCCCAGGCCCTTTTCTGGCTTCATAAAAATAGAACACAGGCGATTCTGTTTACCTGTACCCGGAGAGAATCCCAGATACTGGAAAAGCTGGGAATTCCCTGGCATCAGGTAAATTTATAAAGATGTGAAACAGGGAGCTGCCCTATGAATCAGTGGCGAGGAATATCCTCAGCGTTGATTTATGGGACAGCTCCCTGCTTTTAAAAGATGATTTTTATACAACCCTACAACCGGCCTCAGATTCAGCCTTTCATATAGCGATGAGAATGTTCTTCACGGTACTCCTCAATCTTGATCCGGATATAATTCCAGGCAGTATGCAGTACAGGAGCCAGACCGGCGATCAGAAGCACCACAGTAACAAGACTGATGTCAGCGGTGATCGCATAAATATGTGCTGCATAAAGAATTACAAAAAGGGCAATACAGACATTGAGAATCTGGATCAGTTTATTCATCATAATAGTGGCACCTCCCTTATATAGAAAAAATCTTTTAGTTTCTTATATTATACCGCTATTGTCTGTAAATTACAACATGCCGTGAGAAAAAGATTTAAAATTAAGAGAGGGTATGATAAATATTTAGTTTTTCTTCTTGCCTTCTTTCAACTCTTTATTGTGTTTTGCCACCAGTTTGTTGATCCGGTCTACAGGATTCAGCAGTTTACTGATGGATGCATCATGATTCAGAGTATCAATGATCAGAGCAATGTATTTGCTCATATCGCAGTTTACATAATACGACTTCTGGAGAAGTTCATCCGGCTGATATACCAGATTGGTGGTAAGGAGACGGTCAAAGTCTCCGTTTTTGTATGCAGTGTCAAAACGTTCCAGGCCATTGGTGAAAAGTCCAAAGGTGGCGCACATAAAAATCTTGGCAGCGCCCCGCTGTTTCAGCAGCCGTGCTACTTCCAGCATACTGTCTCCGGAAGAGATCATATCATCGATGATGATCATATTTTTGCCTGCTACGTCAGAACCCAGGAATTCATGGGCTACAATGGGATTCCGGCCATCTATGATGGTAGAGTAGTCCCGGCGTTTATAGAACATACCCATATCGATCCCCAGCACATTGGCCAGATAGATGGCACGGCTGGTACCGCCTGCATCCGGGCTGATGATCATCAGACTGTCGCTGTCGATTTTCAGATCAGGTTCTGCCTTAAAAAGCCCTTTGATAAACTGGTAAGCAGGCTGGACTGTTTCAAATCCATGAAGAGGAATGGAATTCTGCACCCGGGGATCATGAGCGTCAAATGTGATGATATTATCCACGCCCATATGGATCAGCTCCTGGAGGGCCAGGGCACAGTCCAGGGATTCCCGCCGTGTTCTTTTGTGCTGGCGGCTTTCATACAGGAATGGCATGAGCACATTGACTCTTCTGGCCTTTCCTCCCACAGCGGCGATGATCCTTTTCAGATCCTGAAAATGATCGTCGGGAGACATGTGGTTTAAATGACCGCACAGGGAGTAGGTCAGAGAATAGTTGCAGACATCCACCATGAGATAGAGGTCGTCGCCACGGACGGATTCCCCCAGAATACCTTTGGCTTCCCCGGAACCGAAGCGGGGAGTCTGGGCGTCAATAAGGTAAGAGGGACGCTCATAGCCTTCGAACTGGAGATTGTTTTTCTCCTGGTGATCCCGGTCTTTACGCCACTTTACAATGTAGTCGTTGACCTTGGACCCCAGCTTTTCGCAGCTCTTCAGTGGAATGATACCCAGACGGCCTACGGGGAGCGAGTCTAAAGGTGTTGTGATTTTTGGTGCCATGTTCATTTTCCTCCTAAAAGTCTTTTTTGGATTCTGATGTCATTTCCAATGAGCTTGATCATGGTGTAATTGCTGGATACCCGGGAGAAGGTCCTCTCCGAATAAGTATCCAGAAAATCTTCCATGGTCAGGTTAGTGGAAATGATAGTTGCCTTTTTATTCATGATACGCTCATTGATGCAGCAGAAAAGCTGGGAGGATACAAAGCTGTTGGTCAGCTCTGTGCCCAGATCATCAATGA
>ERZ1090861.1078-NODE-1078-length-14684-cov-18.934309_pt1 | contig 14684 bp, 14 predicted proteins | sample MGYA00478482_ERZ1090861 | MGnify/ENA primary metagenome ERZ1090861 (study PRJEB33644, sample SAMEA5815744) | chicken gut metagenome | biome: Chicken; feature: Gastrointestinal Tract; material: Caecum | place: Ireland | collected 2019-01-01 | study: A study of... | reverse complement strand
AGCATATGGGAAAAGTGAAGGATATGACGATAAAATTATAATAAATTCTATTTTTTTAATTATTTAAAAATATTATTTTAAAATCTTTTTATTTTTTAATTCCAATATTTTTTTGCTCTATGCGGTTTATTTTCCTGCCTTGCCCTTCCAATCACAAAATCTTCTTTATTCACATTTTCAGTCACAGTCGTTCCCGCACAAATGAAGCTATCGTCATCAATAGTGACGGGTGCAATAATATTGCAGTTAGAGCCAATAAACACGTGACTGCCAACTTTGCATTTATTTTTCTCTTTTCCATTATAGTTTGCAAAGATAACGCCGCAGCCGATATTGCAATTCTGCCCAATATCGCTGTCTCCAACATAGGCTAAATGGCTTATTTTGCAGCCTTCCCCAACACAAGAATTTTTTATTTCCACAAAATTGCCTATTTTGCAACCATCTTTTATCTCGCTACCTGGACGCAATCTTGCAAAAGGACCTATTGAAACATTGTCATTTAGTTTGCTGCCTTCAATTACGCTAGCGTGCACTTTGCAGTTCTTACCGATACTGCTATTTGTTATAAAATTATTAGGAAGCAGCACTGTATCATCATCAATATAACAATCACCATCTATATGATTGTTTTCATAAATGGTCACATGTTTGCCGAATTTCACATTTTTACCAATAAAACAACTATTTTTATTTAAAAATTTTGTCATAAAAGCTCCTAAATACTATTTTTTATGAAATATTCATTTAATTGTTGCGATATTTAAAAAAGAAAAATAATTTATTTTTAATCAACAAAAATTGCTTCTATTCATAAAAATTACTGTAAGATTTAACTTGGCTTTAGTTTACATTTAAGGAGCGAGATATGTGCGGAATAATTGGCTATATTGGCAAAAACGTTGAAAGTAATTTGTATCTAGGGCTTGAGCGGCTTGAATATCGCGGCTATGATTCTTCAGGCATGACTATAAAAAGAAATAATGATTTCACAACATATAAGGCAACAGGCGTTGTTGAAAAATTAAAGTCAACGATAAAAGAAAATGAAGAATTTGGCATAGGCATTGCTCACACAAGGTGGGCAACGCATGGGCAAATTTCAATAGAGAATTGTCATCCACATTTTTCATCAAATGGAAGCACGGCTCTTGTTCATAATGGAATTATTGAAAATTATGAAGAACTGAAAGATGATTTAATCAAAAAAGGTAAGTATTTTTATGGGCAAACCGACAGCGAAGTGATTGCAAAACTTTTTGATTGCAAACTTGATATAAACAATTTAAGAAGGGTTAAGAAAAAACTTGTTGGCTCCTACGCTCTTGCCATAATTTCAAAGAACAGCGATTATATTTATTTTGCAAAAAATAAAAGTCCGCTTTATATAGCTCTTGGCAGCGAGTGTGCTCTTATTGCAAGCGACCCTTCGTGTTTTGTTGGTTTTGCTGATGGCTATATAACATTAGAAGACGGCGAATATGGCAAATTTTCTCAAAAAGAAGTGATAATTTATGATAAAAATGATAAAATTGTGAAAAAACAGCCACAAAAACTTGATTTCAGCTTTATAAATGAAGAAAAATCAGGTTATCAACATTTTATGCTAAAAGAAATTTATCAATCAAGACTTGCCCTTGAAAAGATTATGGAAGTCTATCGTAGTTACGACATAAAAGAAAAACTAAAAGAACTTAAAAACTATGAATTTGACAGGATTTACCTTATCGGTTGTGGCACGGCGTATCATGCAGGACTTATTGGTGGAAGCTATATGCGTGAAGCCTTTAATATAGATGTCTTTTGTGAAATTGCCAGCGAAATAATGTATAAAAATCTTAATATTGATGAAAAAAGTCTTTGCATTTTTATATCTCAAAGCGGAGAAACAGCGGACACACTAGCCGCACTTGAATATTGCAAAAGTAGGGGCGGAATTATTGTTGCCGTAACCAACACCGAGTATAGCAGCATCGCTAGAAAAGCAAGCATAAACTTTCCTATTTGTGCAGGGCAGGAAAAAGCGGTTGCTTCAACAAAAGCGTATTTTGCCCAATGTATTGTTTTGTATATCTTAACAAGTTATCTTAAAGGCAACGATTATATCTTGCCACTTTACAACTTTAAACGGCAGATAGATTTTGGTGATGATAACATTCTCAAAACTCTTGCTGAAAAACTTGCAGGTTACGATAAGGTGTTTTTTATAGGTCGAGGCAGAGATTATATAACAGCGCAGGAAGCTTCACTAAAATTAAAGGAGATAACATACATTTTCTCTACCGCGCAGCCAAGTGGAGAGCTTAAACATGGCGTGATAGCTCTGATTGATAAATCCGTTCCTGTCATTGTAATTGCCACCGATGAAAATTTATTTAACAAAACGCTCAATAATGCTTATGAGATTAAAGCACGCGGCGGAAAACTTGTTCTTTTCACAACTTTAAACACTGACAGCGAAACAGAAAAAGCGTTTGATTATATTATAAAGGTTAAAAAGCCAGAAAAAGATTTTATGCCACTTCAAATTATTTTAAGTTTACAAAAACTTGCCTATTTTACTGCCGTCACTAAGGGCTATGATCCAGATAAGCCAAGAAATCTTGCAAAAAGTGTAACAGTTGAATAGTCGTTGAAAAATTATGTTTACTATAAAATTTGAGCGGGCGGGAGTATATTGTAAATGGTGAACAAAAATTGTTGATAACGTAAGAGTGTGACGCGTTAGAAAAGTGAAACGAGTGTGAAATAGGAGTGGCGGAAGAGCAAATTTTCAAATTCTTTTTGAAAATTAAATAAAAAGCATTCGCTTTTTATTGCAAGCTAAATGCTTGCGGCTCTTCCGCCACTTTTCTCATGCGGCTAAAAAATAAAACAAAAAAGTTGCAATAAAATAAAAAAAGTAATATAATAAACACATGAAAGTTAAGATTTGCGCTAATAGGAGTGTGGAAGATGCCCAGATGAGCTTGCAAGCAGGGGCTGATATCATAGGCATACTTGTCGGGAAACAGCATGCAAGTGTTGACTTTGTTGACAAAGAGACCGCGAAAGAAATTTGCAATTTTATTGATGGTAGGTGCGATGTGTCACTCGTGACTCATATAGAAAATGCTGACGAAATTATAGAGCTTACAAAATATATAGGCAACAATGTTTTGCAACTTCATTCGTCTATCAAAGAAAGTGAAGTTGAAAAAATTGCTAAAGCATTGCCGAATGTAAAACTTGTAAGGCTTATTCATGTCTCTTCAGATGGCAAAATATGCACTAATATCAAAGATATCAAATATGCCGATTTCTATTTGCTCGACAGTTTTAACTTAAAAACCGACCAAGTTGGCGGCACTGGACTTACTCATGATTGGAATGCAAGCCGTAAAATTATTGAAAGGCTAGATAAACCAGTTTTTCTTGCGGGTGGACTAACGCCAGACAATGTTGCGCAAGCAATAAGAATTGCAAGACCTTATGGCGTTGACGTCAATAGCGGCTGCAAGAATGAAAAGGGCGAAAAGGACGCGAAAAAGGTAAGAGATTTTGTATATAATGCAAAGCATGCAGAGTAATTGAATTTTATAAAACTACCTTAAAAAAGATTTGCTTTATATATTTAAAAAATCTCTTTTAACACTCGGTTTTTTAATAAAAATAAAAGCCCAAAAGGGCACTATGCAGGTGTAATTTAGTGGTAAAATGTGCGCTTCCCAAGCGTAATTCGCGGGTCCGATTCCCGTCACCTGCTCCATGAAAATTTTTACGTTCAGGCGGATTGTGCCATTGGCACATCTCGCGATATCACTCAAAATTTTCATATTCGCGCCAGACGTAAATTTGCGAGCAAATTTAGCGCGACTTTCATAAGGAAAAAATAAAAATCGTTGTTTTTTCGCCTTTTCGCGACCAAGCGAAAAATCACGGTGTGAATTTAGTGCGACTTTATGCGGTTAAATTTCAAAAACTTCTGCCTAGTTTTATGCATGACATGAAGTGTAATTTCCTAAACGCAAATTTGCAAACTCACTAATATTGCTAAATTTAAGTTAAGAATAATAATATATTAAAAAAAACAAAATAAATTATGTAAAAAATAAAACAATTTATTCAAACATAATCTTTTTTAAATAGCGAGATGTAGCGCAGTTGGTAGCGCACACGGTTCGGGACCGTGAGGCCGTGGGTTCGAATCCCGCCATCTCGACCAGCGGCGAAAAGCTGCACTCTAACATTTGTTTTCGCCGCTTTCGCACTAGACGTAAATTCACGATGTGAATTTAGTGCGACTTTAAGTGGTTAAGTTTCTATGGTTTCTGCCTAGGCTCTATTCGAGCCGTTACGGCGGTGGTGCTTGCTTTTTCTTTATTTGCGTTAAGCCATTTAAAGTTTAAGGAGATTTTATGGAAAATTCTAATTTGCGAAGTGAACTTATAACGCAAAAAAACATCAAGCAGGCACTTGAGCTTCAGCATGCAATTTTTCCACGAGAAGATGCGGAGCAAAATTATTTTGAAGCTATAGAGCAAAATTTGAATAGTGACTTGCCAAGAAAATATCAATATGAATATTTTATAGTAAAAGATGGTGAAGGTGAAATCATAGGTCTATGGGGACATTATATTGAAGGCGACCTTGACGAATGTTGGCTTGGCTGGTATGGCGTTAGAGAAGATAAGCGTAATCACGGTTATGGCACCGAAATCTTTAGGATGTTTGAAAATTGGGCAAAAGAAAACGGCTTTAAGGTTATAAGACTATACACAGATGATATAGACAATGCTTGTGCTTGCAAATTGTATGAAAAGATGGGCATGACAAAGGAGCTTTATAAAAATAACGATGATGTTACAACTGATATCGGAAACATTGTCATTTATTCAAAAGCACTTACAAACGAGCCCTTAACTTTGTGGAACAATAGATTTTTAAATTATAGGGGACAACGAGAAAGAGAGCATAACAAAGGTAAGATAAAATAAAAGCTAAAATTTAAAATATCAAACAAGGGTTATCCTTGTTTTTTTATTGTTATTATGTGATTTTGTGGTATAATAAAATTGGAGAATGTATGACTGATAAAAAGCAAAGAGTATATTTTGTGATTGATATGAAAACCTTTTTTGCGTCCGTCGAATGTGCTGAGCGTGGTCTAAATCCATTTGAGACCAACCTAGTTGTTGCAGACGAGTCGCGCGGAGAAGGCGGCATTTGTCTTGCAGTCACTCCTAAAATGAAAGCTCAGGGCGTTCGAAATAGATGCAGGCTCTTTGAAATACCAAAAGATATCAAATATATTATTGCCAAGCCGCGAATGAAAAAATATATTGAATATGCAGCTGAAATATATGGCATTTATTTAAAATATATAGATAAAAATGATATTCATGTCTACTCCATTGACGAATGCTTTATAGATGCAACTGACTATTTAAAAATGTATAACTTAAAAGCAAAGCAGTTTGCTGAAAAACTGATGGGAGAAATCAAAGATACACTTCATATTCCGTCAACGGCAGGCATTGGAAGCAATATGTATCTTGCAAAGATTGCACTGGATATAACGGCGAAACATTCGAAAGATTTTATAGGTTGGCTAACCGAAGAGAAATATCGTGAAAAGCTATGGCACCACAAACCCATCACAGACTTTTGGGGTATATCAAAGGGAACAGAAAAGCATCTTGAAAGACTAAATATCTATGACATGTTCGACCTTGCTCATGCTTATGAAGATATGCTTTATAAGGAATTTGGTATCAATGCAGAACTTATGATAGACCACGCATGGGGAAGAGAAAGTTGCACAATTAAAGATATAAAGGCTTATAAAACTAAGAAAAAATCAATATCAAATATGCAAATTTTGCCGAAAAACTATAATTTTGAAGATGCAAAGCTTGTAATGAAAGAAATGTTACAATCAGGTTGTTATAGACTTTATAAAGATGGCTACGTCACGCAACTGCTTCACTTATATATCCGATATGGCGACAAAAATAAAGAGTTTGTAAAGGGGAGTGTGCGTATGAAAGAGACCACAAATCTCTATTCCTTTATAGAAGGCTACGCTCTGTCACTCTTTGATAAAATTGTTGACAAACACAGGGCTATCAGGCAACTAGGCTATGACTATGGTGATTTAAAGGATATGGGGCAGGAAAGTTATGACCTATTTACGGATATTGAAAAGGTCAGAAAGGAAAAGAAACTTGTTGAAAGCCTTTTGAAACTGCAAGATAAGTATGGCAAGAATGCGGTCTTGAAGGGTATGGATTTGCAAGAAAATGCCACTATGATAGAACGCAATAAACTTATAGGGGGACACAATGGCGGAGAGAGTTAAAATGCCGCAGAGAGAGCGAGCAAAACAGTTTATGCCTTTTGACACTTTAAAGGGCTTGCATGATGCCTTAAGAATGAAAGAGTATGAGCATGAAAGAGTTGTAAAAGGGCAGCTTAGCGAAGAAAAAGCAGCGGAAATAACAAAAATACTATTAAATTTAAGCAAAAATGATACAATTTCTGTAAAATTTTATGAAAATGAGCATTATGTAGAACTTCATGGCAAACCATCTTTACATATAGAAGAACATTATCTTGAAATAGACTATAAAAAGATTTATTTTGATGATATCTATGACCTAAAAAAATTAAACTAATTGTTTTGATATTGTCTTGATTTATGTTAAAATTAACAAAGAAAAGGAGATAAATATGAAAAAAGAAAGTGATTCATTATTTGGGCTAGGACAACCTAACACCGCGTTTGCAAAGTATTTTATTGGCAACAGCTATTTAAAGCCATTGAATAGCAAGGGAGTTAGCATTGCAAATGTAACCTTTGAACCGGGATGCAGAAATAACTGGCATATTCACCATAAGGGCGGACAAATTTTGCTATGCACCGATGGAAAAGGTTGGTATCAAGAATATGGCAAAAAAGCACAAGAACTAAAACCGGGCGATGTTGTATACATTGCACCAGAAGTTAAGCACTGGCATGGTGCAGCAAGAGACAGTTGGTTTACTCATGTTGCTATAGAAATTCCTGCAGAAGGTGGAAGCAATGAGTGGCTTGAACCTGTCTCAGATGAAGAGTATGACAAACTATAAAATTTTAAAGATTGATAGTTTTTTTAAACTTTATCTGGATTCAGGGGCGGCAGGCGAAAGTAAAAATTTTTAAGCCTAAAAATTTTTCAAGAAAGCTTTTGCTTTCTTGGGCTCGCTCTGCGAGCGAGCAACTTTCGCCCGCCTACTAAAATAACCAAAATTGAAACAAAAAATACATAAAAAGGGGAGAAAAATATGGATAGAATTATAAGATTAACAGGTCTTGGCACTGCCATGCAAGCACCAGACACAATCACAGTTTCACTTTCAGTAACTGGAGAAAACAAAGAGTATCAAAAGGCAATGGAAGAGTGCGACAAACTTGTTGTCAACCTAAAGGCAAAGCTAGCAAAAAATGGATTTAAAGAAGACAGCATAAAAACCACTGATTTCAGGGTTAATACCGCAACAAAATACGTTGAAAGCTTCAAAACAAGTAAGCGTGTATTTGATAAATACGTAATCACTCATAGCCTTGAAATAAAATTCGATTATGATAGAAAGAAACTTTCAAAGTGCATAGACACACTTTCGTCAGCACTTGCAAACCCAACACTTAGAATCAACTTTTCAGTAGAAGATACATCGACTCTTAAAAACCAAGCCTTAAAACAGGCAGTGGCTGATGCAAAAGAAAAAGCTTCGCTTCTAGCTGAAAGTGCAGGAGTCAAACTTGGTCAAATCGTGCTTATAGACCATAGTTTTAGACAGGTGAATGTATATCAGCCAAGACAGTTTTCAGCAGAATATGATGGAGCTATAATGGCAAAACAGGCATCAGTTGCAGGAAGCATGGAATCAATCAATGTTGACGACATCAAGATTGAAGCAAATGTCACAATGGAGTGGTCAATAAATTAAATCAAAAAATTACAAAAAATGATTGTTATTACAAAAAAAATATTGTATAATAATTTTAGGGAGGCAATATGGCAAAAACAGGTAAAGATTATTTTGGCTAGAATAGAGTATTAAGTATAATTCTTGCAATCATTCCTATCACAGCACTTATTCTTGGTTTTGTAACAAGATTAACTGAAGGAAAGATTGTTGCAGCACTTTTAAGAATTATTCTAGGCTGGAACATTATTTGGATTATCGACTTAATTCTTATGATTGTCAATGGCAGAATTATGCGTCTTATCAACATTTAATAAAAAGCCAAGCTAAAAGACACCTTTTTAAAAGAAAGGTGTTTTTTATTTAGCCAAGCACTTTTTACTAAAATTAGACAAAAGATTTTAATAAAAAACTTGAAAACTTTGATATTTATTTGACTTAATTTCTAAAATGTTTATAATAAAAAAGTAATATGCTCTTTAAAATTTCATCAATGTATTGAAATTACAATTTAATTGTGCTAAAATAAAGTAAGAGGTGTTAAAAATGAATAGTCTACTTTTGAATTGGTTTGATGATTGGGGAAGAGCTATACATGATGGCTTAGGTAACACTTGGCTTATAGTGCTTATATGTGTGTTCGCAGTATGTTCACTATGGCTACTAAAAAATATATTAAGTGCATCAATAAACAAAACAAAAATGAAAATAAAATGGGTGCAAATTATATTTTTGATAATATTTGTGCTTCTCACAATATGGTTCTGCACCTTAACTAGATTATAAAGGAGAGTTTAAACAATGAATAATGATCAACTTGTAAGTGACTTTTGGGCGGACTTTTTGCCAATATTTAGATATGTTTTATTTGGAATAATCATCGCCGCTGCAATAGTTATGATAATCACAACACTTATGCAATCAAACGACTCATCAAAAAGTCTAGACGCTTTCACAGGTGCAAGCCAAGAGAGCTACTATTCACAAAATAAGGGCGCGTCACGTGATAGTATTTTAAAGAGAATAACAATAGCTATGGGAATAATAATCTTTATATGCGTGATTTTATTCTTTGTAACTGAATTGTTCATAGGTGTAGAATAGTGCAGGCTAAAAATATAATACTAGAGCTGTTAAAAAAAGATGGTTTGGCTTTCAAAAGGCTAGACAATCTTTTTTATTTTATAGAAAATACATATGGTATTGCCTATGAAGAAGTAAAGAGTGATTTTAAAAAACTTGAAAAAGATGGGCTTATATATAAAGAGCAAAAAGATAAGTATGTGGTTGTGCCATCAGGCGACTATATGCGCGGAACTTTCGTTGGCAATGCAAAAGGTTTTGGCTTTTGTCAAATAGACAATTCTAGTGAAGAAGATGTCTTTATTCCAGCAAATATGCAAAATGGTGCCGTCGATGGAGACCGCGTAATTGTTAAGATTTTATCAAAAAATGGCAACGAAAGTGACGGGCAAGTTGTCAGCATCTTTAAGCCTGTCAAAAGTGTTGCGGGAGTTGTGGAAAAGGTTGGCGGCAATCTTTTTGTTGAACCAGACAACACTCGTATACCTTTTAAAATCTTGCTAATTAAGGGTGGACTTCGTGCAAGGGAAGATGACAGGGTTGTTATAAACTTAACCCGTCATAACGGCAAATTTTTAGGCGTGGTAACAGAAGTTCTTGGCAAAAGTGATGACGTTAAGGCTTGTGAACTTGCAATAATTCGCGACCATCAGCTATATGAAACCTTTTCTTCTGAAGTGCTAGAAGAAGCAAATGCGTTGCCACAAAAGGTGACCGAAGAGCAGAAGAAGGGCAGACTTGACCTTACTGATAAGGTGACTTTCACAATAGACGGCGAAGACGCAAAAGACTTAGATGACGCCGTGTCAATAGAAAAAACAGAAAATGGCTATATCTTAGGTGTCCACATTGCCGATGTTGGCGAGTATGTTAAGTATGACAGCTTGCTAGACGAAGAAGCCTACAATCGTGGCACAAGTGTTTACTTTCCAACATCTGTGCTTCCAATGCTTCCTAAAGAGCTCTCAAATGGCATATGCTCACTCAATGAAGGCGTTGAAAGATTGACGTTATCTTGCATTATGACGCTTGATGAAAATGCAAATGTCATCTCTCATCAAATTTGTGAGAGCGTTATAAAAAGCAAGGCAAGACTTAACTATACAAATGTCTATAAAGTTCTCTGTGACCAGCTAGCCGACGAAAAAACAGAAAGCGTCAAAGAAGAGCTTAAACTTATGCATGAAATATCTAAGAAAATCCAGGCAAAGAAGGCAGCAGCAGGCTCTCTTGATTTTGAAATCCCAGAAGTGCAATTTGTATTTGACGAAAATGGCATGGCTGTTGACTTCACAAAACGCGAGCGCAATGATGCACACCGCCTTATTGAAGACTTTATGGTGCTTGCAAATCAAACGGTGGCAAAAGAATATTGTGATAACAAGATACCTTTCCTATACCGCGTGCATGAAAGTCCAAGAAAGGAAAAAGCTGAAAATGTTATTGAATATTTAAAGGGACTGGGAATAAAAGTTCCAGCATTGCCTGACAATATCACGCCAGAGTATTATCAAGAGTTAATCAAACGTTGTAGCGGTCAGTCTTACACCGAAACTGTCAACAAAGTCATTCTTCGCTCTATGCAAAAGGCAAGATATACCAATCAGTGTCTAGGTCACTTTGGCTTGGCACTCAAGTATTACTGCCATTTCACTTCGCCAATTCGCCGTTATCCAGACCTTACAATTCATAGAATCATCAAAGAAGTGTTGCATAAAAAGACATTAGGCGAGCAAAGAAAGGCAGAACTTGAAAGCTTTACTTTTGAAGCAGGCGAGCAATCAAGCCTAACTGAAAAGAATGCCGACAAGTGTGAACGTGAAGTTGACGACCTATGGAAGGCATATCTTATGCGAGATAAAGTTGGTCAAGAGTTTGAAGGAGTTGTTTCTTCTGTCACCAATTTTGGTATCTTTGTTGAACTCCCTAACACCGTTGAAGGTATGATAAAGGTGGAAGATTTGCCAGATAGCGGTTTCTTGCTATTTGAAAAACAACTTAAACTTAAAGGTCAAAAGCTTTCTTTCTCAGTTGGCGACAAGCTAGTTGTTAAACTGACAGCATCAAATATCTACACTCGAAAGATAGACTTTGAATTTGTAAGATTTATAAAATAAAGGGCAGGGGTAAACTTGCTCTTTTTTATTAAATTAGTTGACGAGAGCGTTTGGCAAATTTTTGATTTGTTTAACAGTGGCTTTTATATATAAGAAAAGGGGTGTGCGTGAGAAAAAGGGCACGCGGAAACAAATTTTGAAAAACGAGTTTTCAAAATTTAGGGCTTTTCTCTCAAAAAGCCCTTGCACGCCTTGTCAGGCGTGCGTTTCCGCGTGGCTCTTCTCTCACGCAAACCCCTATTAATCCACAGAACCCACTTCCGACATTTAATTCAAGTTTTTTATATTTTTCTTTTGAAAAAAGTATATTTTATTTTAAAAATAGTGTAAAATATAAGTGAACGTATAAATACATAATGGCAAAGATAAAAATTTCCAAAATTTATGTTTTTTATGCTAAAAAGTCGAAAAAAAAGTGATTTTTACTCGTTTTTTTAAAGAAAATTGCAAAAAATTTAACATTTTATCAATTTTTTTTAAATAGGGTATTGAAAATCATTGCAATCAGTGTTATAATAGGAGACGAGATGAGGATACTGACTAATAATAAAAAAGCCTACCATAATTTCTTCGTTTCAGACTTACTTGAAGCCGGCATCGAGCTGAAAGGCGGTGAGATTAAATCAGTAAGTAAGGGCAAGATTAGTCTCAGTGACAGCTATGTTGTCATAAAAGACGGGCAAGCGTATTTAAGAAATTGCTATATTGCACCTACTGAAAATTCAAGTCACCTTGACAGTGAGACAAAGCGAACAAGGAAGTTACTCTTACATAAGGCTGAAATCCTTTCACTTGAACGTAAGACCTTAGAAAAAGGCTACTCAATAGTGCCAACAAAGGTATATATGAGCGGCGGAAAAGCTAAGGTTGAAATAGGACTTGCGAAAGGTAAAAAACTTTATGATAAGAGACAGGTTCTAAAGGAAAGGGCAGTCCAGAGGGACCTTGACCGAGTGCTTAAAAGGTAACAACCGCTAACGCTTGGGGGCGTTATTGGTTTCGACGGGGAGCATTGGTTAAAATGTAAAGCATGTGGTGAGTCTACACCTAAAAAGGACACGCGCAAATAAACGCAAACGAAAACAAAGTTGTTCGTATGGACAATGCAAGCTTAGCTTACGCTGCCTAATCGAACACAAAAAAATCACGATTGAACAATTTTCAATCAACCCATTGCAATTTCACCAAGTTGCTCTAAGGGTTTAAGCGGTGCTCTGTAAATAGAAAAAGCCTTGACTCTATTTATAAAAACAAAGGCTAGTTATTAACTTAATTTTGTTTATGTTCGGGTTAATAATTAAAAAATAACATAAACTAAACATGTAGAAAAGTTTTAAACAAGTTTTTCGGAAGCGGGTTCAATTCCCGCCGTCTCCACCAAAAAAGCATGGGCCCAAAAAAAATGCCAAAACAAAAATAAGAAAAGGAAGTGAAAATTATGAGTTCTGTAATTATTACCGTAGTTGTTGTTCTTGGAATTATTGTAGCAGGTGGATTTCTCCTATATTTTATGGGCGACCTTTTTATGAGTCTTTCACATAAAAACAAGGATACAGATGCAATATCAAAGAAACAACAAGAAGAAACAGCTGATTTAAGAAAGAGAGTTGACGCTCTTGAAAAAGCTGACCAAGTTAAAAAAGACCCAGAAATTGCAACAATTCTTTATAATGGCGCAAATAATGGCGGCGTTATTGTTGAAGATTACAACCCAGAGGCTGAGTCTGCAACACAAACTGTAGAAGAGCCTGAAGAGACCGAAGAGACAAACGAAACAGAAGAAACTGAAGAAGAAACACCTGCAGAAGAGACAGAAACAACAGAAGAGACCGAAGAGGAAGAAGACGACACAACTGACTTCATCAAACAACGTCGTCGTGAGCTTATGGAAAGACTTGCAAGAATGCAAAGTGCACAGGAAGAAGCTGAAGAGACCGAAGAAAGCGAAGAAGACGACAATACAGTTGATTTAACAGACGAAACCGAAGAAACAGAAGAAACAACTGAAGAGAGCGAAGAGCCTGTTGAAGAGAAGCCAGCAGAAGAGCCAAAGAAGGCTGAAGTAAAAGATGCAACTATAGAAAATACATATGAAGAAGTTAAGGATGATTCAAATGCTCTTGCTTCTGCAATGTCACTTGAAGAACTTGAAGCAAAACTTGCTGAAGAACAAGAAAGATTGAAGGCAAACGAGAAAGAACTTCGCAAGTGCAAGAAAGAGTTTATTCCACTAAGAAGAATAAAGAAAACTCTTGACAGCGATAAGAAGAAACTTCAAAGAAAAGAAGCTCTTGTTGCAAAACAAAAGACTGTTCTTTATGGCGTAAACAACTATGCAGACCTTGATGAAGAAAAGGCAAAGAAGCTTGCAGAAGACCTTGACCTTTATGATGGTCTTAAGCTTTCAGTTCAACATTGCGAAGAAGTAATGGAAAAGAATGCAGAAAGATACCCACTTCTTGAACAAATCTTCAATTTACTCACATCTCAAAACGCACAAATCAAAGAAGATATCAAAAACCTTCAAGAAGCTATTGATAGTCTAAAGTCTGATGACGACGCTGACGATACAGCTGATGCTGAGTAAAAGAGAAACAAGATAATTCTAAGGATTATAAAATAAATTTTCACTATAGATATAAAAACGCAGACAATTAAGTCTGCGTTTTTTGCACATAAAAATTATTTATTTTTTAAAATGAAAGCTTGCCTTTTATAAACAATTTGGCTAAACATTTTTTTTGATATGATTGCAAGCTATCTCCAATCTATCGGGCTTTCTCCGTTTTTTATCAAAAATTCATTGCACTTAGAAAAATGTTTGCATCCAAAGAAACCACGATATGCCGAAAGCGGACTAGGGTGTGGAGCTTTTAAAACAAGGTGTTGTTTGGCGATAAGCGGTGCAAAACTTTGTGCATAAGAGCCCCAAAGCATAAACACAGCAGGTTTCTCTCTCTGCCCGACAATTTCAATAATCCTTCTCGTCAAAATCTCCCAACCTTTGTCCTTATGTGAATTAGCCATTCCACGTCGAACAGTTAAAACAGTGTTCAAAAGCAGCACGCCTTGATTTGCCCAACGTTCAAGATTGCCATTTTTATAGCAGGTTATATGTAGGTCGTCTTCAATCTCTTTCATTATATTGACAAGCGAAGGGGGAATGTCAACATTCTCTGGCACAGAGAAGGATAACCCTTGAGCTTGATTTGGCTCATGATAAGGGTCTTGCCCGATTATAACAACCTTTATTTTATCAAGTGGAACATGATTTAAAGCATTAAAGATATTTTGCTCACTTGGATAAATCTCTCGAGTAGAATATTCTTCTTTTAAAAATTCTTGCAATTTTTTGAAATAATCTTTATTAAATTCGTCTTTTAGCAGTTCATACCAACTTTTTCTTATTTGTATCATATTTTTATTATATAAAAAAAGTAATTTTAGGTCAAATAAAATGTCAAACAAGTATTAATAAGCACGTAGTGAAAAATTAAATGCAACAAAGTAGGTTAAAATAGTTTAGTTATCTGT
>ERZ1090861.1076-NODE-1076-length-14715-cov-8.998295_pt1 | contig 14715 bp, 16 predicted proteins | sample MGYA00478482_ERZ1090861 | MGnify/ENA primary metagenome ERZ1090861 (study PRJEB33644, sample SAMEA5815744) | chicken gut metagenome | biome: Chicken; feature: Gastrointestinal Tract; material: Caecum | place: Ireland | collected 2019-01-01 | study: A study of... | reverse complement strand
ATTTTACCCAAATCTGCAGTAATTATAAAAATGTATATTCTTCGAAGAGTCTTCGAAGGCTTTGCTCCGTTGCGTCACCCTGAGCGGAGCGCGTAAGCGCACAGTCGAACGGGTCTCCGTCGGGCTAGCGGAGCAAAATAAAAAGTAGAGTTAGGATTTCTTTACTTAATATAGTGAAGAAACTAAACAATTTAAAAAACAAATAATGGAGAAAAAATTATGAAAAGAACAAAATTAATAGCGAGTTTACTTACAAGTGTTATGTGCCTAAGCTTTCTAGTTATAAGCGTATGGGCAGTAGCGGTAAGCGTAAACTTTAACTTAAATTCCGGGTTAAAGTATTACCCGGAAGGTGTATATGTAGAGCTCAGTGGTCAAGTATATAGAGGGGATAGTTCTACTTCTTTAGAGCCTCTAACCTCAGACCCAAGGTTTACGCTAGATAAACAAACTAACTTTGATAACTCTTCAGGTGAACCTAGTGGCAACTTTCCAATGCAAAGTTGGGAAATAGACAACTTAACCTTTACACCAGTGGATAGGTATATAGAAATTAGAGTTACAATAAAAAATCACTCAGCATTTATAATAACTGCAACACCAACCGTACTATTAAATAGTTTAGATACAGCATCAAACACTTTTACAAACTTTACTGTTACAGATAATAGAAGTGAAGTTGAAGCGATAAATTCAGGCGCTACAAAAACATATACTCTTTTAATAGAGATAAATGAAAATGCAACTGCCTTTACAGACAACACACTTTCAGTAAGTTTTACATTTGATAGTTTACTAACATGGGTAGAAGATAACATAAATACAGATACTTTAAACGATGGCTATTGGACTTTAAAAATGGGTGAATATATAGATCCAGAAACACAAGAAAAAACGCCTCTTGTATGGCGTATGATATTAAAGGAAACTGAAGCTTCAGATGGTACAACAGATGTAGAAAGTGTGGTAGGTTACACTCAGGAAACAGATTTAAACGGAAGTTATTATTTTTTACTAGATACCTATATTGCAAATGTATTTAGTACAGCCTTTGGTTCAGCAGATTATGCTGTAAGCACTGCAAGAGATTTTCTAATAAATTCTCAAACCGATGGTTTTATATCAAGAGCTAATCTAGAAAATTCTGCTGTATATAACATGGTAGAAACAAGAACACTTACAGATTTATATTCGAATAATGGTGCTAGCACAACAAAAACGCCTGTTGAATTCACTGCTACTGGAATTGATCCAAATACCACGGCAGATAAACTTTGGCTTTTAAGTTATTATGAAGTGTCAAAAATATCTACAAGGCTTGATGACGGTGGAAGTCCTAATTCTGTCTTTTGGTCGCGTACGCGTTCTGGAAATAATGTTTACGATGTGTACCCCTCTGGTTCAATACACTATGCAAATGCTACAATATATTCTCAGTTTGTTCGCCCAGCTTTTAAAATTACAATTAACTAAATTTATTTAATAATATTTTTTAAAAAGTGCAATTTGTTTGCACTTTTTGTGTTTCTTGTGATACTATTTCACCAAAGGATATTTATTTTTATGCTTGCTAAAACACTTTCCTATGGTCTTTTCGGTATAGACGGCTTTCCAGTTCTTGTGGAGGCCGATGTTGCTAATGGTTTGCCAGCTTGCGATATTGTGGGGCTGGGCGATACCGCCATTAAAGAGGCAAAAGAACGCCTAAAGGCTGGTATCAAAAATTCTGGGCTAGATTTCCCAACAAATAAAATAACAATAAACTTAGCTCCCGCAGATAGAAAAAAGGAGGGCACGCTTTTTGACCTTGCCATGGCTATTGCTCTTCTTTCAGCTACTGGGCAAGTGAAAATTCAGGAGCAGTATATATTTATAGGTGAATTAAGTTTAGGTGGTCAAATAAGAGCTATAAATGGCGTGTTGCCTCTTCTTATTTCAGCAAGAAAGGCGGGCTATAAAAAGGTTATAATTCCAGAAAAGAATTCTAAAGAGGCAGGCTTTATTTCTGGTTTAGAAATCTATGCAGTAAAAACTTTAAAACAAGTTGTAGATTTCTTAAGTGGAAATATTCTGCTGGAGCCTATAAAAAATAGTAGCTTTGAAGAGGCACTTAAAGATGATGATAGCTATCAAAACGACTTTGCAAATGTAAAAGGTCAGGCTAGTGCAAAGCGTGCATTGGAAATTGCTGCAGCGGGTGGACATAATGTTCTCATGATAGGTCCTCCTGGTAGCGGTAAAACAATGCTAGCCAAGTGCTTTCCTTCCATTTTGCCAGACTTAACCTTTGAAGAGGCTCTTGAAATAACTAAAATTCACAGCATAGTAGGGCAGTTAGATATCAATAAAGGTATTGTAACAAAGCGCCCTTTTAGAACGCCACACCACACAGCTTCTCAGATAAGCATTACAGGTGGTGGAAGCCATGCAAGGCCAGGTGAAATAAGCATGGCGCATAATGGAGTGCTATTTTTAGATGAAATGCCTGAATATTCTAGGCAGACACTAGAAACTTTAAGGCAACCATTAGAGGATGGAAAAATAACGGTATCTAGAGCAAACATGACTGTTACATATCCAGCAAACTTCATGCTTATTGCTAGCATGAACCCATGTCCTTGTGGGCATTATGGCTCTAAAAACGGTGAGTGTAGATGTACTCCAGCTCAAATTCATAGATACTTAAGTAAACTCTCTGGTCCTCTAATGGATAGAATAGATTTGCATGTCGAAGTGGATAGTGTATCCTTTTCAGATTTAAATGATAAGGTTAGCGAGGAAAGTTCAGTTAGCATTAAAGAAAGGGTAAACAAAGCAAGAAAAATTCAGCTTGAAAGGTTTAATTCGTCATCACATTTTTCTAATGCTCAAATGAACCATGCTCAAACTAAGAAATATTGCACACTCTCTAAAGAGTGTGAAGAACTTTTAGAAACTGCTTTCAACAGTTTGAATTTAAGCGCTAGGGCTTATGATAGAATTTTAAAGGTTGCTCGTACAATAGCAGATTTAGAGGGTGAGTTATGCATACTACCACAACATATAGCGGAGGCTATTCAATATAGGTCGCTAGATAGAAAATATTGGGTTTAGGAGAACGAATGTACAATTTAAATGAAAAAGCTGTTATTTGGCTTACACTATTCGATTTTATGACCTCTAAAAAAATGGAAGAGGTTCTTTCGCTGTATGATGAACCTAGCGAGCTTTTAAGCAAGTTGGACCCTGAAATAAAAAGTTTAGTTAGTGCGGAAAATTTTTCTAAAATGGAAGAATATTTTTCAAACAACATTTTAAATTCCTATATAGAAGCGCTTGAAAAGGATGGAGTGAAGTGTATTACTATATTTAGCGAAAACTATCCAAGGCGTTTAAAAGATTTAGAATTTCCGCCCTACGCGCTATTTTGTAAAGGTAATATTTCACTTTTACAAAGTAGATGTTTTGGCATTGTTGGAACGCGTGTTCCAACGGCATATGGTAGAACTGTCACTCAAAGTTTTGCTAAAGGGCTTGCTGAAAACGGGCTTACAATAGTAAGTGGGCTTGCTATGGGAGTGGATAAAATAGCGCATGAAACTGCTCTTGAAACTGGAGGCAAAACTATAGCTGTGCTTGGTGGAGGATTTAATCATATTTATCCTACCATGAATGAAAATCTTGCAAAAACTATTTCAGAAAAGGGTTTGCTTATTTCTGAATATCGCCCTAGTGTTAGACCAACAGCATATAATTTCCCCGTAAGGAATAGAATTATCGCGGGGTTATCTGACGGCATATTAATTACTGAGGCTGGGGAAAAGAGTGGCGCTCTTCACACAAAAGAGTATAGTTTAGAATGTGGCAGAGATGTTTTTGTTATTCCGGGTAATATCACAAGTGCAAAAAGTGCGGGAACCAACAGGCTTTTAAAGTCTATGCAATCAGCTCTTGTTACCAGCTACGAGGATATTTTAGAAGCATATTCAATTACGCCTACAAAACATAAGAAACCATCAAAGCAACTGGGTTTTAATGAACAAATTATTATGAATGCGCTATCGGATGGAGAGTTGAGCTTTGATGAAATTCAAATAAAAACTGGCTTAGAAATAAAAATTTTAAACAGTTGTTTGACAACTCTTCAAATTAGTGGTTTAATAAAAAAGTTGCCTGGAAACGAGTATATGCTCTCTGGGCAGTAAGGAGATTATATTGAAATTAGTAGTAATAGAAGGACCAGGTAAGAGAGATACTCTTAAAAAATATCTAGGTTCAGATTATGAGGTTTTAGCAACTAAAGGTCATATTAGAGATTTGCCTGCAAAGGGCTTTGCAGTTGATATAAACAACAACTTCGAGCCTCATTATGAAGAAATGCCAGATAAGAAAGATATCATTGCAGATTTAAAAAGAAAGGCATCAAAGGCAGAAAAAGTTTATCTTGCAACGGACCCAGATAGAGAAGGTGAGGCCATTTCTTGGCACATAGCTCATATTTTAGGTATAAAGCCAGATGAAAAATGTAGAATAAAATACAATGAAATTTCTAAAAAGGCTGTGCAAGAGGCTTTAAATCATCCAGAGATTATAAACCAGCAAATGGTGGATGCTCAGCAGGCTAGAAGAATTCTAGATCGCTTGGTGGGCTATAAACTATCTCCAATCATTTGCCAAGCAATTAAACCAAATCTTAGTGCTGGTAGAGTTCAGAGCATTGCTTTAAAGCTAGTTGTAGACCGTGAAAAGGAAATTCGTGATTTCAAGCCTGAAGAGTTTTGGACACTCACTGCAGAACTCTTAAAAAATAAACAGATGTTTAAGGCTTCACTAACAAGCTATAAAGTTAAGAAGATAAAGCCTAAAAATAAAGATGAAGTTGATAAAATTTTATCAGATTTAAAAGGTGCTACATATAAAATAGCAAATATTAAGAAGAGCAAAACAAAGTCTAATCCTCTTCCGCCATTTACTACAAGCACAATGCAACAGGACGCACTAAACAAACTTGGCATGAACTTAAAAAAGACATCTCAGTGCGCGCAAAACCTATATGAGGGCGTGGAGATTGCAGGTGAAGGCAAGGTTGCGTTAATCACATATATAAGAACAGACTCCACAAGAGTTGCTGACGATGCTATGGCATCTGCTAGAAATTTTGTAGCAAGTAAGTATGGCTCAAACTTTATCCCAGATAAGCCAAATGTTTATGCTAGCAAGAAAAATGCGCAGGATGCTCACGAAGCTATTAGACCAATCAATGTGGAAAGGACGCCAGAAAGCGTAAAAGCTAGCTTAACACCAGACAATTACAAGCTATATAAATTAATCTATGAAAGATTTTTAGCAAGTCAAATGGCTCCAGCAATCTACGATAGTGTTGCGGTTGATGTTGAGGCAAACGATTATATCTTCCATGCAACAGGTAGAACTGTAGATTTTGAGGGCTATACAATTATCTATAAAGTGTATACCGATGCTGAAAAAGAAGAAGAGGGAAAAATTCCTAAACTAGAAGAGGGCGAAATTGTAGAACTTAAAGATTTAAAACCAGAGCAAAGGTTTACAAAGCCACCAGCAAGATATACGGAAGCTAGCCTTGTTAAAGCTATGGAAGAAAAGGGAATAGGTCGTCCTGCTACCTATGCTCCAACTATCACAATTTTAGCTACCCGTGGTTACACAGAAAAGGAAGGAAAAAGCTTAAAGCCAACTGAACTTGGGGAAACTGTTTCCGACTATTTAGATAAATATTTTAAAGGCGTTATCAATGTAAAATTCACAGCAAACATGGAAAATAGGCTGGATGATATCGCAGAAAAAGGTGAAAAATGGCAAGATGTAGTAGGTAGCTTTTGGAATGGTTTCAAAGACCTATTATATAAAGCGGATAGGCGCTCTGTTGGCTTTAAAAAACCGCCAGTAGAAACGGAAGAAATCTGTGAAAAGTGCGGTGGTAAAATGGTGATTAGGGAGGGAAAATACGGAAAATTCCTAGGCTGTTCAAATTTCCCTAAATGTAAGAATGTTAAAAGTTTAGAAGTAGAGCAAAAGCCAGTTGGAGTTTGCCCAGAGTGTGGTAAACCAGTAATTGCAAGAAAGAGTAAAAAAGGTAAAATATTTTATTCATGCACTGGCTATCCAGATTGCAAATTTATGAGCTGGGATATTCCAACAGATGAAAAATGCCCTAAATGTGGTAAATTTTTGTATAAAAAAGGTGAACATTATAAGTGTTCTAACCCAGAATGCGATTTTAAAAAATAGATATGAAAGAGTGTAAAGTAAATGTTATAGGCGCTGGACTAGCAGGCTCGGAAGCTGCCTTGTTTTTAGCGGACCTAGGCGTTAAGGTAAACTTATTTGAAATGAAACCAAAGGCAAAGACTCCAGCGCATAAACTGGATGGTTTTTGCGAACTTGTATGCTCAAATTCTCTAAAGAGTGAAGATATAGAAACCGCAAGTGGGCTTTTAAAAGCAGAACTTTTAAAACTTGGCTCTAAAGTTTTAAGGCTAGCTAAAGAATGTGCTGTGCCAGCTGGGAATTCTCTTTCTGTAGACAGGCATAAATTTTCTGAGAGTGTAACTAAACTTATAAAGGAAAATAGTAACATAAATGTTTGTGAGTGCGCTATAGAGGAAATTAATCTAGCCGAGCCTACAATTATAGCTACAGGTCCTCTTACAGAGGAAAAGCTCATGAACAATTTAAAAAAATATATAGGCGGGTCAAACTGCTATTTCTATGATGCTATCGCTCCTATAGTAACGCTTGACAGTATAGATTTTTCTCGCGCCTTTTGGGGTAATAGATACAATAAAGGTGAGGGCGAGGGCGATTATTTAAATCTTCCTATGAATAGAGAAGAATATACAAATTTCTATAACGAACTGGTGAATGCAAAAACTGTAGAATTAAAGGAATTTGAAAAGATCTTTGAGGGCTGTATGCCTATAGAAGTTATGGCAAAGCGTGGGTTTGAAGCTATGCGCTTTGGACCAATGAAACCAGTTGGGCTCTATGATAAAGCAGGTGAAAAGCCATATGCCGTAGTACAGCTAAGAAAGGAAAATGAAAAGGGCACTATATTAAACATAGTGGGCTTTCAAACAAATCTTACTTTCAGTGAACAAAAACGCGTGTTTGGCATGATTCCAGCATTAAAAAATGCTGAATTTATAAGGTATGGTGTTATGCATAGAAATAGCTTTATAAATGCTCCACTATGCCTTAATGCTTGCAGTCAGCTTAGAGAATATCCAAACATATTCATCGCAGGACAACTCTCAGGTGTTGAGGGTTATGTGGAAAGTATAGGCAGTGGACTTGTTTCTGCAATAAATATGTATAGATATATCAATAAGAAAAACTTAATGCCACTTCCAGCAGACACATGCATGGGTGGAATTTTAAACTATATAGCAAATTCTGCCTCGCCCTTTAACTTTCAACCTATGAATGCAAACTATGGCATTATAGAGTGTAATAGAGAGTTTAAAGATAAAAAACAAAAGAGGCTTTATATATATGAAAACTCTATGCTAGAAATAGACAATTTTTTGCATAAATGTTTTTTAGTTGAGAACTCAAAATGTTTGACAAATAAACAATAAAACTATAAAATTCTTAAAAAGGAGAAAAAATGGAAGAAATGAGAGGTACTACAATCTGTGCTGTTAAACGCAATGGTAAAACTGCCATAGCTGGTGACGGTCAGGTTACAGTAGGTCAAAGTGTAATATTTAAAAACAATGCAGTTAAGGTTAGAAGAATCTATAACGGAAAAGTTGTAGTAGGCTTTGCTGGGTCGGTAGCAGATGCGTTTAGCTTATCTGAACGCTTTGAAGAGATGTTAAATAAATTCTCTGGAAACCTTATGAGAAGTGCTGTTGAACTTGCTCAAACTTGGAGAAGTGATAAGGTTTTAAGAAAACTAGAAGCAATGCTAATTGTTGCAGATAGCGACAAGGTGTTAATAATATCTGGTAATGGAGATGTAATAGAACCTCAGGATGACATTTGCGCCATAGGTTCAGGTGGAAACTATGCTTTGTCTGCCGCAAAGGCACTTAAAGAGAACACAGACCTTTCAGCAAAGGAAATTGCAACAAAAGCACTTTTAATTGCAAGTCAGATATGTGTGTTTACGAATGACCATATCACAGTGGAGGAGGTATAATGGACTTAACACCAAAGGAAATAGTAAGCGAATTAGATAAATATATTATAGGTCAAAAGGAAGCAAAAAGGGCAGTTGCAATTGCTCTTAGAAATCGCTATAGAAGAAGTAAACTTCCAAAGGAACTTCGTGAGGAGATCACACCTAAAAATATCATCATGAAAGGTCCTACTGGCGTTGGTAAAACGGAAATTGCAAGGCGTCTTGCAAAGTTGGTTAAAGCGCCCTTTATAAAAATAGAGGCCACAAAATATACCGAAGTTGGCTATGTTGGCAGAGATGTTGAAAGCATGGTTCGTGATCTTGTAGAAGTTTCTGTTAGAATGGTAAAAGATGAAAAACAACACGAGGTTGAAGAAAAAGTTAAGCCTGTTGTTGAAAAGAAACTTTTAGATGCGCTGTATAAAACTTTGGAAAGAAAAGAGGGAGAATCTGAAGAAGAGTTCAAAGAAAAAGTTAAAAAAGATTTCGAGGCAGGCAAGCTCGAGGATACTTTAATTGATGTTGAAGTTTCAGAAGCTCCAAAGGCGCTTGGAATGGTCAGTGGAATGGGAGAAATCAATTTCAGTGACATGCTTGGCGGGCTATTTCCACCTAGCAGAAAGCGTAAAAAAATGAAGGTAAGAGTAGCAAGAGATTTAATTTTTAGTGATGAATGTGATAAACAAATTGATAATGATAGTTTAAATCAAGAAGCTATAAGAAGAGCGGAAGAAGATGGAATTATTTTCATCGATGAGATGGATAAAATTGTAGGAAAGGAGAGTGGAAAGGGTCCGGATGTTTCTCGTGAGGGCGTTCAAAGAGATATTCTTCCAATTGTTGAGGGCTCCACTGTAGCAACAAAATACGGCAATATTAAAACAGACTTTATTCTTTTTATTGCAGCAGGTGCTTTCCATGTATCTAAAATTGAAGATATGATACCTGAGCTTCAAGGTCGTTTCCCAATAAGGGTAGATTTAAAAAATCTTACTAAAAAGGACTTTAAAGAAATTTTATCTGTTCCTAAAAATGCGGTTACACTTCAATATGCAAGCCTTTTAAAGGTGGATAACATAGATTTGGAATTTACCGATGATGCTCTAGATGAAATTGCTGAACTTGCTGAACAGGAAAACGAAACAAGCGAAAACATAGGTGCAAGAAGGTTGCATACAATTATGGAACAATTAATCGAGGATATTTCCTTTAATGCTAATGGTAAACATCCAATGGCAAAGGTTGTAATCGATAGAGAATATGTTCAAAAATCATTTAGTGACACCAAAAAGAAGTTTGACCTTAAAAAATATATATTATAGGATAGCCTATGGACTTATCAAGAATAGAACTTCTATTAGGTAAAAAAGCTATAGAAAAACTAAAAGCAAGCAAGGTTTTAGTTGTGGGTTTGGGCGGAGTAGGTGGAATTACTGCTGAAATGCTCGTTCGTTCTGGCGTTGGAAACATTGCTATATTAGATTTTGACACAATAGCCCCAAGTAATCTAAATAGACAAGTTGTTACTACAGAAGAAAATATTGGAAAGCTTAAAGTAGATGAACTTGCCAAACGCCTGAAAGCTATAAATAGTAAATTAAATATTACAACATTTTCTGAAAGGCTAACAGAGGAAAACATACAGAGCTTTATTTTGCAAGATTATGATTATATAATTGACGCTATAGACAGTGTAAAAGATAAACTAGCACTAATAAAATATGCCAAAACAGAAAATATAAATATAATATCAGCTATGGGAACAGCAAATAAGGTTTGTGCACCGATATATGAGATAGTTGATATATACAAAACTCAAAACGATGGCTTAGCAAAAGCAATGCGAAAACTTTTAAAAGAAAATGGAATAAAAAGCCATAAAGTTTGCTATTCTAAACAAGAAAAGCTTGAAATTCAGGGTTTAGGAAGTGTTATGTGGCATCCAACGGCTTGTGCTTGTGTTTTGGTAAGTGAAGTTATAAAAAATTTAATAGAGGAGAATTAAACATGAAAATTTTAAGTTCAAAAGAATTTGAAGAAGAAGTATTAAAGAGTAATAAAAAAGTGCTTGTAGATTTCTTTGCCACATGGTGTGGACCTTGTAAGATGTTGGCACCTATTTTAGAGCAAGTGCAAGGAGAAACAGATGTTGAAATTGTAAAGGTAGACATTGATGAAAGCATGGACTTAGCTAGAAAATATGGTATAATGAGCGTTCCAACAATGATACTTTTTGAAAATGGTGAAGAAAAAGACAGAGTTACAGGCCTTCGTCAGAAATCTCAAATATTATCTTTTATAAATGAATAATATCTCTTGTTTTGTTATTTAAGCAATATTTTAAGCACTTTTTAAGTGCTTATTTTTTTATTGTGTTTTAATAATTTTAAAATTCACTATTGAAAAGTTTAAAAAAGTGTGATAGTATTCTAATAGGGGAAAATTTATGATAATGTCAGAGAAAAAACGCGAGTGTTTAGAGTCCGTAATAAAAATTTTTAAAGATATGGTAGACCATGAAAATAACCTTAAAGAAAGGTTACAAGATAAAATTCAAGAAATCAACGATATGCGATCTTATGTTGTAGATTCAGGTTGGCTTTTTAGAGAACTTGTAGAAGACGGTTTATATGCTTTAAATGATGTTACTCCTTATCCTCAAGTAGCATGTAAAAACATTAGCGATTATGCAAGCTTAGCTATGCTTTGCGTTGCAGTGTTAAGTAGTAAAACTCTTAAAAATAATGAGAGTGATTATTTTAGTTTAGTTGAGGATATGATTCCTGTTACACCTAGAGAACAGATCATAAAACCCTTAGAAAAATATGTTAGAGTATGTGATGAAAATATAAAATATTTTAATGGACATATTACAAAAATTCAAAAAGTTTTAGAAGTTGGTCATAATAAGGGGAGTGGAAAAGAATAAAATTATTATACCCGTATTGACATAATTATTTTATAGTGCTAAAATATATTTAGAGGTTGAAATGGAAAAAAGAGTTTATTTAGATAATGCAGCCACAACTTATGTATCTGGGGAAGTTTTAAATGAAATGCTTCCTTGTTTTAATGCTGTGTATGGCAACTCAAGCAGTTTGCATAGTTTTGGTAGAGAAGCACAAAACATTGTAGACCGTGCAAGAGATAGAGTTGCAAAAGCTATAAATGCTGAAAAATCAAATGAAATTTATTTTACTGGAAGTGGATCAGAAGCTAATAACTGGGCTATTAAAGGTTTAGCTAGAGCAAATAGAGCAAAGGGTAACCATATTATTGTCAGCTCTATAGAGCATGATTCTGTACTTGAAGCTTGCAAAGAACTTGAAAAAGAAGGGTTTGAAGTAACTTATCTTTCAGTAGATGAAACAGGGCTTGTAAGTCTTGCAGAGCTTTTACATTATATCAAACCTGAAACAATTTTAATTTCCGTTATGTCAGTTAATAATGAGGTGGGAACTATTCAAAATATAAAGGCCTTTGCAAAAACTGCTCATGAAAACGGAATTATTTTCCATACTGATGCCGTTCAAGCAATAGGTGCTTTAAAAATGGATGTTCGAGACATGGAAATAGATGCCATGACAATGAGTGCACACAAAATTTATGGACCGAAGGGCGTAGGTGCACTATATTTAAAGAATGGCATTAGAATAGAAAATTTAATAAATGGTGGAAATCAAGAGAGAGGTAAACGCGGTGGAACCTTAAATGTTCCAGGAATTGCTGGCTTTGGTAAAGCAATTGAAATTGCAGTTCGTGATCTCTCTGTAAATCAACAAAAACTAAAGGCAATAAGGCAATATTTCTTAGATAAAGTTGAAGAAAATATTCCATATGTTCATTTAAACGGTCATCCACATCAAAAAATACAAGGAACTGTAAACTTAAGCTTTGAACTAATAGAAGGCGAGAGCATTTTAATGCTTTTAGACCTTGAAGGAATTGCTGTTTCTACAGGTTCTGCTTGCACCTCTGGTTCATTAGAGCCTTCTCATGTATTAAAGGCAATGGGGCTTTCAAACGAACTAGCACAGGGCTCTATTAGATTCTCTTTTGGAAAGTCTATCACAAAAGCTGATATTGACTATGTGGTTGAAAAGCTTACAGGTGTTGTAGAAAAACTAAGAGCAATATCTCCGCTTACAAAAGCTGGAAGAGGCAAAAAGGGGGAATAAGATATGTATACACAAAAAGTTATAAACATCTTTAAAAATCCTAAAAATGCTGGAGGACTACACGGAGCTAATGCTACAAGTAAAGTTACAGATAATTCTTGTGGAGATATAATTAAGCTCTATTTAAAGATAAATGAAGACGGCATTATAGAAGAAGCCAAGTTTAAAACTTTTGGCTGTACAGCATCTATTGCATCTTCTTCAATGCTTTGTGATATGGTTAAAGGTTTAAGTATAGAAGAAGCTGAAGAAATTACTGGAAATGATATACTAGATGAGCTTGGCGGGCTTCCAGCAGAAAAAGTTCATTGTTGTGAGCTTGCTGACGAAGCATTACACCTTGCTATAGATGATTATTTCAAAAGGCTAGAAAAAGAGCAAAGAAAGTTAGAAGAGAATTAATAACAGAGTAACCACCAAATATGGTGGTTTTTTTGTATAATTTCATAGATTTTGCACACAATAACTGTGCAAGGAGGGAATATGAAAGAAATCTTGTTTGGAATGGCTGTAGGTGTTGTTTTAGGCGCATTATTATATAAAAATAACGATACAGCAAAGGAAATTGTAAACAAAGGTCAAAAGATGATTGAAAAAGAAATGAAAGAAATGAAAAAAGAAAAGAAAGATTAAATATAGTCGGAAAAATTAGATTTTCTAATTTTTCATTTTTTTGTTTGACAAAAAAGATTTTATTATGTAATATAAACATATGCAATATGGTCGCATAATGGGAATAGACTATGGCAGAGTTCGAATAGGTATTGCTCTTACTGATCTTTTAAAAACTATAGCTTCGCCTTATGAGGTTTATAAAAGTGTATCTAGGAAAAAGGATATAGAATATTTTGTAAAGCTCATTAAGGAAAAGGAAGTGGATAAGGTCGTGTTAGGGCTTCCATTAAACATGGATGGCTCAGAAGGTGAAAGAGCTTTAAAAACAAGAGCTTTTGGCGATGAACTTGAGAAAGCTTCCAATGTCCCCGTTGTGTATCAAGACGAAAGGTTGTCTTCCGTGGAAGCAGAAAACTATCTTTTAGATGGCGATTTAAGGCGCGATAAAAGAAAAAATTTAATAGATAAGGTTTCCGCTTCTATAATTTTAGAAGACTATTTAAGATCAATTGCAAAATAGGAGTTTTTATGAAAGATGATAAGAAAGATGTAGAAGAGGTTCAAGAGGTTAATCTTTTGGATGTCTTATTAGACGAGGATAATGATGATCCAATAACTGTTTATGATGAAAACGATAAGCCCGTTCGTTTCGACCAAGTAGCAATAATTCCTTTTAAGGAAAAGTTATATGCTATTTTAAAGCCAATTGATGAAATGGAAGGCGTTGAGGATGACGAGGTAATTGTGTTCCTAATTGAAGAAACAGAAGATGGCGATGCAGAACTAGTTATAGAAACGGATGAGCCAACAGCAATGAAAGTATATGATGAATATTTAAAACTTTTAGATGAAGCTGAGGGAAAATAATTAAACAAGGCGATAAGCCTTGTTTTTTTTGTTAAAGTATGTATTTTATTTTAAATTTTGCACACACTAAGAATACAAGGGAAACCTTGAATCAAAGTGGAGGTGAAAAAGAAATGTTTGGTAAGAACAAAAAGAATTCAAAAAGAGCAAACTCTAACGCTGAATCAGGCGCAGATATGAGTTCAAGAAGTTCTTCTGCTAAAAACTGCGGAAGCGCTAGCTCAAAAAGAAACAATAGTTCTTCTAAGTAAATCCACTTAGGAAAAAAGATAAAGCTATTAGGCTTTATCTTTTTTTATAAAAATAAAACTTGCTATTTCTAGCAAGCTATTGGAGCGGAAGACGAGATTCGAACTCGCGACGGCTCAGAAAATTAACTTCGCTTTGGTTTTACTTCGTAAAAGCCTTATCGCTCTGTTATTTTCTTCGCACCCCAAAAACTTTACGCGTTTACTTCAAGTTTTCGGGGACCCCAAGTTTACGGCAAGGGTCGCTAAAACTTAGTAATAAAAAAACTTGCTATTTCTAGCAAGCTATTGGAGCGGAAGACGAGATTCGAACTCGCGACCCTTGCCTTGGCAAGGCAATGCTCTACCACTGAGCCACTCCCGCATATCGACTTTGCTAGTTTATCATATTATCTTTATGATTGCAAGCGTTTTTTTGATATTTCCTAAAAAAATTTTATTAAAAAAATTCCACAAAATTTAAAAATTTCTTGCATATATAATTAATGTGTGCTATAATACACTCACGCAGGCTGAGAGCACACAGTCTGGCACCATAGCCAAGCGGTAAGGCAGAGGTCTGCAAAACCTTTATTCCCCAGTTCGATTCTGGGTGGTGCCTCCAATGCGGGTGTGGCGGAATGGCAGACGCACAGGACTTAAAATCCTGAGAGGGCAACTTCGT
>ERZ1090861.1071-NODE-1071-length-14782-cov-14.391458_pt1 | contig 14782 bp, 12 predicted proteins | sample MGYA00478482_ERZ1090861 | MGnify/ENA primary metagenome ERZ1090861 (study PRJEB33644, sample SAMEA5815744) | chicken gut metagenome | biome: Chicken; feature: Gastrointestinal Tract; material: Caecum | place: Ireland | collected 2019-01-01 | study: A study of... | reverse complement strand
GGGTGTCTTTCATAGGGATTTTTGAGTAAGGCATAGTCGAAAGGCTATGCCTTAACTCATTTTTGCCCTAACTGTTCGGGATAGTTATTGCCCCTACGCAGTTATAGATGATTTCTACCTGTTGCGTCCTGTGTCCGTCAACTTTTTCCGCTTGGTGTACGATAATCCTGTAAATGAACTCTTTTACGATTTCGGGTGTCAGTTCGGGAACATCGGTGTACCTATTTACAAGTCGCATAAATTTTTCAATGTTATCGCTTTTCTCGCTTGCTTCGGACAATTCTGCCCGAAGCATTTTTACACGGTTTTCAAGTTCTGTTTGTTCCTGTTCGTAAGCGGACGTCAGTTTACGGAAGCGCTCGTCGGACAGGCTTCCCGCAACCTTTTCCTCAAATAAACTCTGAATAAGTTTGTCGAGCGTGAGTATGCGCTTTTCGCTTTCTTCCAATTCCCGTCTTTGGGAAGATAGCATTTGCTTGGTCTTTATCTCGGCGTTATGCCTTAATTGTTCCAATAGTTCCTGTTTGTGATTGCTTGTATAAGACAGCACCTTGCGGATGTCGGCAAGCACGATTTGTTCTACCGCTTCAACCGTTATTTGATGGGAAGTGCAAAGGCTCTTTGACTTCTTCCGATAGGTGGAACAGTTAAAGTATTCCTTTTGCTGCATTGTCGTGCAACGGCAGAGATACATTTTCTTTCCGCAGTCGGCGCAATATACAAGCCCCGAAAAGATACTCATTTCTCCCATTTTGCTCGGTCTCCGTTTGTTCTGTCTAATGCGTTGAACAGTATCGTAGGTGTCTTGGTCTATGATAGGCTCTTGCGTGTTTTTGAACACAACCCATTCTTCGGGCGGAAGTTCAATCTTCTTTTTCGATTTATACGATTTCTTCTTCGTCCGGAAGTTTACCGTATGTCCGAGATAGGACGGATTTGCAAGGATTGTTATTACGGTTTGAGTATCCCAAATGTAAGACAACGCATTTTCTTTTGAACCATATTTAATGCCTACCTTCTTCGCGTGAATGACGGGTGTGTCTATTCCGTGTTCCGTAAGTATCCTTGCGATTTGAGTAGGACCGTAACCTTCTATACAAAGCCTGTAAATCTCTTTGACGGTTTCGGCGGCTTCCTCGTCCACAATCCATTTCTGCTTATCGTCCTTATCCTTTATGTATCCGAAGGGCGGTATCGTGCAGAGATGCTTGCCTGCGTTTCCTTTTGCCTTGAATACGGCGCGGACTTTTTTGCTCGTGTCCTTTGCATACCATTCGTTGATGATATTGCGGAAGGGCGTAAAGTCGTTGTCTTGCTGACTGTCGCTGTCCACGCCGTCATTGATGGCGATAAACCGCACTCCTGCATCGGGAAAGGTGATTTCCGTATATACGCCGACTTTCAGATAGTCGCGTCCCAAACGGCTCATATCCTTTACGATAATTGTTCCGATCTTACCGTCGTTGACGTCGCCTATAAGTCTTTGGAAGTCGGGACGGTTAAAGTTCGTTCCCGAATACCCGTCGTCCACATAGTAGGCAGGGTGGCTAAATCCTCTGTCCTGTGCATACTTGCCGAGTATAGCCTTTTGATTTTTGATACTGTTGCTGTCGCCCTCTAAATCGTCGTCACGGGAAAGGCGGCAGTAGAGAGCAGTTATAAGTTGGTTGTCTGTTGATTGCAATCTCATTTGATTTCTCCTTTCGGATCACAACCCGCAGACGAGTCTTTGTTATGAGTATTGCCATTAAGCAATAATCTCCTTGTGATGTCAAGCGCGGTTTTACTCGCGCCGATTCTTTCTTTGGCAATTACCGTATAGGCGGTGTTGCCGATTACTATGGTTTCAATTCGCTGTTGATTCAATTCCTCCAAATTTTTTGTGTTCTATGTAGGTTGCAAGGTTTATGACTCAATTCCCTTATGCACTATGGCGGGCGTACATTACCTTGCAGTTCCTTTGCTTCTCATTATTCCCTCTGCGCGTACAACGGAAAGGTACGCGCAGTTTGCCCTATCACACAATATTTCCCCCAAAATATTCCCGACGTTACGGGTGTAATAAGCACCTTATAGTGTTCCGCTGTTTTTCTTTTCACTCTCAAAGAAGTCATCATAACCGTCCATAAGTTTGGCGAGGTTAGTATCGTGCCGAGATAACAGCTCCTCATAACCCGCCTGTATAAGCTCAACCTTCGTATAACCGTATTTTTTCAGAAATGAATTTATCTCGTTCAATAATTCTCTCGGTATCATTGTCTGAAAATTGCCACACTTATTACGGCGTTCTTCCTTGTGAGTTTCCTCGTATTTCCTATTCGCTTTGCGAGTAGGCGTGTCCTCTTTTCTCGTTACCATAGCAAACCTCCCAAAATATCTGTATAGTATATATACTATACTCTATCTCGGAAGGTTTGTCAATGGTTTTTTGTTATTTCAGCAATAAAAATGCCGTGATGACTGTCTGCACCAAGAGTAGTACAGGTGTCGCCCAAAACATAAACTTTCTAAAGCCGCGCTCGTAGTGTATGTCGTCTTTCACGCCGTCTATTTCTTTTTCAGCGGCTTTGACTTTCTTCGAGATTTCTTCTGCCTGCTTATCCATTTTTGCAATGGCACTGTCTGCAGCTTCGTTTATCTTCTTATTGAAAAGGGCGGTAGCTTCGTTAGTCGCCTTTGCCGTAGCTGTACTTACTTCTTCCTGTATTTGAGTTGCTATTTCCGTCATCCGGCGTATTAACTTCCTCAACACTTCCGACAGGTTGTTGTTGCTCTCTTTCAGCTCTTTCAGCATATTCTCTATGTCTTCTTTCAGATTCTTCACGAGCCCTTTGTTGTTCCATTTCACGTTCGACACTTGCTGCGTCAGTTCCTCGACTTGCGCAATTAGCTTCAAAATTAAGCCGTTGCATTTCTCGTTCGATACTGTCAAGGCTTGCTGCAATAAGGCTTCCCGCGCTTGCGCCGTGAGTAGCTGTACCTGTTCGCACAATTCTTGTGCCGGCAGATTGTCCTCGATAGTTACCGTTTCGTCCGCTATGGGCTGCGGACTTTTGCCTGTTAGTTTGTTCTCCAAGTTTTCTCAATATCTCCTTTTTTGTGTAGTTTGTTCCGAGCTTTTCCCCTCGGATAGGTTTCTTTTTCTGCGGATGAAGGTAGGAATAGTCCTTACCGTCCTGCGTGATTTTTACGCCGTAACAACTGTCAAGGTATTCTTTGAACTCATCCGCCGTTTTACATTTACCTACGGCTTCCTGAATTACCTCGCGCAATTCTTCTTTCCAAGATACGCCGCCGTTCTTCATTATCTTTTGCTCCGTCGCCGTTCTGCTGTTCTTGCCGCGTTTACGGAAGTCCGTTTCGGTAAATCCGTACTGCTTGCCGATACGATTAGCCTCGTCCTTCATAGCAACATAATCTTTGGGGCTGAATTGCAATTTCTTCCCCGTGAGCGGATCGACGGCGTTCACGATTATGTGGCTATGTACGGTCTGCGTGTCGGTGTGGGTAGCGATTACGCACTCATAGTCCCGGAACAATTTTTCCGCAAGTTCTTCGGCGTACTTATGCGCTTGCAGTGGACTGACGTTATCTTTTCTCGCGCACGATAGTTTGAAGTGATAATACTTGCGCTCTTTGTAGTCCGTACCTTTTCCGTACATAGCCGCCGTTTCCTCAAACTGCTTGGCGTAGTCCTCATCCTCGAATAAATTACGGACGGATACATACGCCGCCTTTTCGGGCTTCGTAATATAAGTGATCGCGTTTTTTGGTCTTGCTTTGCCTGCGGTACATTTGAGTAACGGCATTATCCACCCCCAACGGCGGTAGTGATTGCTTTATACGTTTTCTTTAATTCTTCGGCGCAAGATAAAATGCGCCGCTGTTCCGCATCACCGTAGTAGCAATACTTTAACGCCTGATTAAGATTGTTTCCTTGCCGTTTCAACTCGGCTAACATCTCGCTCGCGTGTTCCACCACGATAATCGGTTTATCGGTGATTGCCCGTATTACAAACTCCGTCATAGAACGTCCGCTCGTCGCTATCGCTTTGTCTATTAAGTTTTTCTCTTGTTCGCTTGCCCTGAATATGTAAGCGAACGGTCTTGTTCTGTTGCCTATAATTTTTCCCTCCTCATCAATTTTGTTCGTCGGATTATCGGGGTATTAGGGGCTTGCCCCTAACGAGGCGAGCGCCTGCGCTCGGTATTTGGCAATCCAAATACGTTCCTCGCTATAACCGATAAACCAACTTCTTCCCCTGATATTAAATTGTCGTTTCGCCGTCGTTTTAAGGCTATCGGCTGCGCCTTTTTTGATTTCATCACCTCCGTAATTTTTATTTTTTGTCCTGTGCGGGCATAGAAAAAGCCCGACCAATGTTCTTGGTCGAGCCGAGATTTTACCGATCTGTACGCTCGGTGTCTATAACGCCGATTAGAGCTTTTTTATTTACGTTTGTGTTTTTCCAAAATTGTCCCCGAAAAACAACCGATTCTGCCCGAAAATACGGGGGTTTTTAGAGGTTTTTTCAAAATAACGGGCTACCGTTATATACGCTAAAAAATAGCGATTCTCACTTTTCGCTACTTAATTGCAAATTTCATACCGTACATTTCGTATTTGCCGTTTTTATCTTCAACCACTTTGGGTGTAACGATAGTATCGTCGTCCACGTCCCACATAAACTTTTCATATACGGGGCTGTTCATCAAGGCGGCGTAGATATGCCAATCCGAAGCAGCGTTCTTTTCATAATGCCGCAGGACGAGGATAAGCACGTTTTTGTTCGTAAGCCATTTTGAGGCTTGCTCGTCGCGCTCGTTCTTTTCCTGTTCTATCCTGTCGTAGAGGACTTCTTTTTCATCATCGTCGGCAGAGCGCAGAGCGCTGTATAACTGCTTTATCCGAGCCTTTGCGGTGTCGCAGATTTCCACGATTTTATCCTTGTGCCTGTACTCGGTTGCATTACCTATGACTAACGCGCTGCCGAGCTGAACGGATATGGGAATAAAGAATTTCTTTTGTTTTCTGCCTTCGCGGAAAGAAATTTTATTTGCCGCCTCATAGATATAATCCATTGCGGTTTTATGAAAGCGGTATTGCCGTTCCTTATCTTTTATGCGGTGTATCTCTTTGAAAAAGACCGGCGCGGGAACACTATATTTCTTTTGCAGAGCCGTTATTTCCTTGCCGACATTTACATTGTCATAGGCGCGTTTTGCTTTGTCTATCTCAATACCAGACAATACGGCGAGCTTACACACGTCCTCGTAAACAGGAAGTATATCCTTTTCGTTTGCGCCGTTGTTGAATTTATCCCAAATAATGCTGTTGAGCCGTTGCGATAGATTTACGATCTCTCCGATTTTGTTCTCGCTTGTTTCATAATCGAGCAAGGCAACAGATGACTTTGACTTGCTCACGGAAGGGATATTGCATACAGGCACTTTGAATAGGCTTTTATATTTTTCTGCGGCTTCCACCAAAAGCGCGTCGTCCGTTACAAGCATAGCATCCGAGTCATAATCGCAACCATTCAGGCGCTGCTGTATATTCTCCCCGATGGCATTGACGCAGACTATATTTTCGCCCAAGTCAAAGTAGTCCCATATATCTCCGTCAAGATTATTTTCCACGCAGTAGAGATTGCCCATAGTGATATGCGGTGAACGGGCGCAAAGCAATTTTGCGCCATCGGCAAATCGTTCACAATAGATTTGCCCCGATTGCAAAATGCTCTTTATTTCTTCACCGGCTATGTATTGCAACAGTTCGGGACCGTTTCCGAAAAGAGTAGCATTTGTGCCGTTAAAAAGAATATGACCTTTTTTCAACCTGTCTTTCAGACTTCTGACCACGTCGTTACGGAAGTTTTCGTAAAGCGCCGTGTAGCTGAAATGCGGCGATTGGAACATAAGAGTAAACAGCACGTCCGCTCTGTCCGCAAGACCTTCGGCACGTTCTTCCGAATCTTCGTCCTTATCTCTCGCAAAAGCGTCCGTAAAATGGTAACGCATAAAGTGTATTTCTTTGCGGACGATGGCGATATAATCTATGCTCGGTTGAAGCAAACGGGCAACCTGTTCTTCCCCAAGAGGTAGTGTATTAAGCACCTGATAACTGCTCTGTACCGTTTTGCCGTGGAAAAAATGCGTAGGTTTATCCCATTTGACCACGCCGAAGGTGCTATTTACATTGTCCGCCCACTTGCGGATATTCTTTTCGTTCAGGTCGCCGACGAATTTTAAGTATTTCAGGCTGTTGGGCGTTGTTACCATTACGATCTGACTTATATCCGTCGCAAGCGTAAAGCCGCGAGTTTTAAGGTCGTCAAGCGTTATGCCTTTGTCTTTTATCCATTGTTGTAGCTTTGTACGGAAGGCGCACGACTTGAAAAACTTGTTGCGAAGAAGCAGGAAGTGCTTGTCCGAATACTCGCCCGAAAACAGGCTTTCGTCCAAAAGGCTTTCTCCGTCCCATATATCGTTGGTTATCTGCGTTTCCTTTTCTGTGGCTATGAGCTTGCCGTCCTGCATTTCTACCGATACGACTTTATCTGTAAAAGTGCTTTTGTAGTCCGGCACAAAGAGGATACCGTCAAGCGGAATATCTATAACGCCCTTGATAGAGGAAAGAGATAAGGCGCGATAAGATTCCCACGACGCGAGGTCTGAACTTTGTTTAATGCCGCACTCGCTCCATTTGGTCATATACTTGTAAAGCCGCTCATCAATGAAAAGGCATTTACCTTCGCGTGAGCTGCCCGCGCTACGCTTGTATCTTACATAGTGAACGCTATCCAAGTTAAAGCCGTTAGAGTAAAAGTGATCGCGCAGAGCCTTTTTGTTTATTACCTTACCGCCATCGGCTTTGTATGTATAATTGAACTTTACATTTACTACGGCGAGGGTGTAGGAATTATTGTGTTTGTCCACAAAGGAAAACTTTTTGCGGCAGATACGAGTATATGCCTTTTCAAGCTCTACCGTGTCAAGCGAATAATCCAATGTGTTTTTGAACAACCAAAAATAGGCGTCCGATTTGTATTCGGGCATTTTGTATCCGACTTCGACGCCGTATTCCTGTTCGTGCTTGTATAGGTCGCAAGCCTCTATTGAAATTATCCGATAGCCCTTTACCATAAAGCTATTATAACATATTATTGTTGACAATAGTTGTCATAATTAAAAAGTTTTTTATAAATGTACCATTATAGGGACAAGGTATGTTTTCCGCTTAAAAGGGTTCCGCTCTTACCGCTGAACAGCACCTTCTAAAAACGGACAGACAATTTATTATGCCTGCCCGTTTTGCTTTTGACTATTCTGCTCGGCGGTGATACTTACCCTTATTATAGCATAAAAGTAGTTTAGGAGATCTTGTCGATTAAAGAGAAAAACAATAGTAGTCCTATCATTTAAAGTCTTTATTTTTCGTAAATTTTTATTTAGCCTTTTAATGGTTGACAAATGTCCGAATTCGGACTATAATATTTGTGTCCGAATTCGGACTGTCGGAGGGTTAGAATAAGAAATGAATATTAGAGAACAATTATCTGAATTAAATAAAATGTCTAAACGTAGTGTCGCACTTTACCATAAATTTGCAAATTCTATCGGAATTTCAGATAGTTCGCTTGGCGTTTTATATGCGTTAGCGGAAGGCGCTCCTTGTTCGCAATACGATTTATGTAATAAATGGGCAATTCCAAAACAAACCGTAAATACCGCCTTAGCCTCTTTGCAAAATAAAGGATTTATAACTCTTTCCACGATTAGCGGAACAAGAAAAAAGAAAAGTATTTCTTTAACCGCCGCAGGAAAGGAATTTGCCGCAAAGACAATCAATGTATTACTTGATACGGAGCTTGCCGCCCTTGCCTCTTTAACGCCCGAAGAAAGAGAGCTTTATATCAGCTTAAATAAGAAATATAACGAACATTTAACAGAGAAACTCCAAAATATTATTATGGGAACAAGTTAAATTATGTCAAAATTTCTAAAAATGAAAGAGCTTATAGCCGAGATGAACTTGCCCGATTATCGCTATAAGCAATTATTGGACGCTGTCTTCCGACAACACACAATACGCTTTGAAGATATGAAACCGCTCCCAAAAGAACTGCGGGGAAAACTTATCGAGCAATTTGGGGAAACGGTAATAGGAATTAAAGCTATTCATCACGAAAAATCAACGCAAACTGACAAGGTACTGTTTGAACTGCCCGACGGCAACCGCGTTGAAACGGTAGGCTTGTTTTACAAAGAGGGTTGGAATTCATTTTGTATATCCTCGCAGAGCGGTTGTGCATTTGGTTGTAAATTCTGTGCTACGGGCACGCTGGGTTTACATAGAAATATGACGTCAGATGAGATATGCGACCAAGTTCTTTACTTTATGCAGCAGGGGTTTACGATAAACAGCATTTCCTTTATGGGTATGGGCGAGCCGTTTGCAAACCCGAATTTGTTTGAAGCTCTGCGCGACTTGACGGATACTGAATTATTCGGCTTATCTCAAAGACGAATAACCATCTCTACTATCGGCATAGTTCCAAGTATTAAAAGATTGACAAAAGAATTTCCGCAGATTAATTTAGCATATTCACTACACGCGCCGACTAATCAGTTGAGGGAAACGCTTATGCCGATTACAAAAACGTACTCTCTTGATTTGGTACTTGACACGTTAGATAACCATATACGACAAACAAATCGAAAAGTATTTTTAGCATATATAATGCTGAAAGGTATAAATGACAGCGAAAAACACGCCGAGCAACTTATAGAACTATTATTCCGGCACAAAAAATATCTTGCACTATATCATTTAGACTTAATTCCGTATAATCAGACAACGGTTGCTCAAAAACTAACGCCACCAAGCAACAAGTGCATACAAGCTTTTTGCAAAGTTTTGCACGGTGCGGGAATAAGCGTAAATATAAGGACGCAATTCGGTTCTGATATAAATGCCGCTTGCGGTCAGTTGGCTGGAACATACAACAATAAATCAGAAAAAGGAGAAACAAAAATGTTACAAGAACAAGAAAAATCATTACAGTGGTTATTGTGTCCTGTGTGTAAAAACAAAACACGGGTAAAAATAAGAGATGATACCGTACTTGAAAAATTTCCGCTGTTTTGTCCAAAATGTAAAAACGAAACGCTTATCAATGTTAAACAATTTAATATAACCGTCATCAAAGAGCCAAACGCAAAGACGTAGAGCCGATAATTCACAAAGTTCAAATTGTGTTTATCGGCTTTTTTATTTATAATGCATTGCTTGATATTGATATTTTTTAGAGTTCGCATTTGAGGATACAAAACGGGCGGATTTATTCATTTAACGGACATACTATTTCTACAATTTTTCTACAAAATGCGTTTGAGTTTGCGAAAAAGCAGACGATATTAGAAATTACATAATATAGTAACGCAAAAACAGCGATCTCATTATGAAATCGCTGTTTTTGTTGACTCGCCTTTGGGTGTACCCATATAAAATTTAGTTTTTTGTAAATTCCCTATGGAATACACCCTTTCGAAGGGCTCGTTTTTTGGTTTTTCACAGGCCGGCAGCCCGGCCTGTCGGCGCGGCGCCCGGCGGCGCGCGCCGCTCCGGGGGAACGCCGCGGCGCGGCGGCCCGGGTCATTGCAGGGCGGCCAGGCACCATTTGTAGGCGGAAGGCAGCGAAAATTCGCGCACGACCGCCTCCTTTTCGGCATAGAATAATTCGGAGAAGGCGGCGTCGGCGCGTTCGCCGTCGGGCAGGCGCAGGGCGGCGGCGTCCTCGTCGGCGTCGACGGGGTAGGCGGTCATCTCCCATTCCAGGTGCGAAAACACGTGCGTGTGCCGCAGGGGCGCGCCCAGGGCGAAACGCTGCAGGCCCGCCGCGCGCAAAAAGGCGGCGGCTTCGGCTTCGTCCATCGCGCGTTCGGCCGAAAAAAAGGCATACGTACCCTTCAGAACGCCCGCCTTGCGCCGGTACAGGGCGACCTGGTCGCCGCGGCGGAAGAGGAAGAGCGTCTTTTCCGACCGTCTGCGCTCCGGCTTGGCCCGGCGGGCGGGCAGGGCGTCGCCGCGGGTGCGGCACAGCGCGAAGAGGGGGCAGGCCAGGCACTGCGGCGAAGAGGGCGTGCACACCGTGGCGCCCAGTTCCATCAGGCTCTGCGTAAAGTCGCCCCGCCGCGCGGGCGGGTAGGCGGGCGCGAGTTCTTCGGCGAAGGCGCCTTTCAGCGTTTCCTGTTCCCGCCCGTCGCCGAGCAGCCGCGCGAGCACGCGGATCACGTTCCCGTCCACCGCGGGCGAGGGCTGTCCGAAGGCGATGGAAGCGATGGCGCCCGCCGTGTAATCGCCCACGCCGGGCAGCTTTTTCCAGCCCTCCGCCGTGGAAGGGAAGCCCGTTTCCGCCACGATCTTCGCGGCCCTTTGCAGGTTGCGCGCACGGGAATAGTAACCCAGCCCCTCCCACAGCTTGAACAGCTTCTTTTCGTCGCAGGCGGCGAGGGCCTCCACCGTCGGCAGTTCGGCCAGAAAGCGGATGTAATGGTCTTTGGCGGCTTCCACGCGCGTCTGCTGCAGCATGATCTCCGACACCCACACGCGGTAGGGGTCGGTGTTTTCGCGCCAGGGCAGATCTCGCCGGTTCGCGTCGTACCACGGCAGGAGCAGGCCGGGCAGCTGCCGCAGGGCGTCCGCCCGCGCGGTTTGTTCGTTCGTCATGCCGACAGTGTAGCACAATTTTGTCCTCCCCGCAACGAAAAATTGACTTTGCCGCCGAAAAATCGTATAATGCGTCCATGAACGAACGCGGAAACAACATCATTCTCATCGGCATGCCCGCCTCCGGCAAGAGCACGGCGGGCGTCCTGCTGGCCAAAGCCGTCGGGTACGGCTTCATCGACAGCGACCTGCTCATCCAGAACGAAGAGAAGGCGCTGCTGTGCGACATCATCGCGCAGAAGGGCGCGGACGAATTCCTGCGCATCGAAGAGCGCGTAAACGCCTCTCTGTGGGCGCAGCGCTGCGTGATCGCCACGGGCGGCTCGGCGGTGTACTCCGCGCGGGCGATGGAACACCTGCAGGCGCTGGGCACCGTCGTATACCTGCGCCTGGGCGAGGCGACGCTCGAACGGCGGCTGAAAAACATCTTCCGCCGCGGCGTGGTCATGCGCACCCCGGGCGAGACGGTCGCCGACCTGTACGCCGAGCGCGTGCCCCTCTACGAAAAGTATGCCGACGTCACCGTCGACTGCGAGGGGCAGGACGTCGAGGGCACCGTCCGCGCCGTCGCCGAGGCGCTGCGCCTGGCGTAAACCGCGCGCCGCTGCCCGCAGGCACCGCGGGCAGCCCCTTCGGGCTTTCGGCTCGGCCCGCCCGCAGCGGCGCCGCGGCCGGGCGCGCCTGCGCGCCGGGACGGCCCGGCCCTTTCCGTCTGTGCCGGCGCCTGCCCGCATTTCTCCGCCGTCCGGCCGAACGATGGGGAAATACGGCCGATTTTGCCTCATCGGTGCGGAAAAACGGGGAAACGCTTGTCAATGCGGCGGCGGTGTGGTATACTGTTGTCCAGCAAGAGATACGGTGAATGTTATGAAACTCTACAATACCCTTACCAGACAGATCGAGACCTTTGTCCCGCACGAGGCGGGCAAGGTGGGCATGTATACCTGCGGGCCCACCGTGTACAACTTTGCGCACATCGGCAACCTGCGCACCTACCTGATGGAAGACGTGCTCGAAAAATACCTGCGCTACGCGGGATACGAGGTGAAGCGCGTCATGAACATCACCGACATCGGCCACCTTTCGGACGATGCGGACAGCGGCGAAGACAAGATGCTCCTCGGCGCCAGACGCGAACACAAGACGGTGCTCGAACTCGCCAAATTCTACACCGACGCCTTTTTTGCCGACTGCGCCAAACTCAACATCAAGCGGCCGGACGTCGTTCAGCCGGCGACGGGCTGCGTCGAAGACTTCATCCGCGTCATCGCCGAACTCGAGCGCAAGGGCTACGCCTACAAGGCGGGCGGGAACGTGTATTTCGACACGTCCAAACTCAGACAGTACCACGTCTTCTTCAATTTTAAGGAAGACGACCTCGAAGAAGGCGTGCGCGAAGGGGTGGAAAAAGACGACAACAAGCGCAACAAAAACGACTTCGTGCTCTGGTTCACCAAATCCAAGTTTGAAGACCAGGCCCTCAAATGGGACAGCCCGTGGGGAGTCGGGTACCCCGGCTGGCACATCGAATGTTCGTGCATCGCCATGAAAAACCTCGGCGAATACGTCGACATCCACTGCGGCGGCATCGACAACGTGTTCCCGCACCACACCAACGAGATCGCCCAGAGCGAGGCCTACCTCGGCCACCCCTGGTGCAGATACTGGTTCCACGTGCTGCACCTGAACACCGCCAAGGGCAAGATGAGCAAATCGTCGGGCGGGTTTCTGACCCTTTCGAAGCTGGAAGAAGCGGGGCACACCCCGATGGAGTACCGCTTTTTCTGCCTGCAGTCGCATTACCGCAATTCGCTCGTGTATTCCGAAGACACCTTCGCCAACGCGGCCAACGCCTACCGCAAACTCAAGAGCCGCGCCCTCGCCGTTCCCGCCGAAGGGGAAGTCGACGCCGCGGCGTTCGCCCGCTACAAGGCGCGTTTTGCCGAGGCGATGGACGCCGACCTGAACACATCGCTCGCCGTCACCTGCGTGTACGACGTGCTCAAAGACAAAGACCTCGGCGGCGCGACCAAGCGCGCCCTGCTCGAAGATTTCGACCGCGTGCTCTCCCTCGACCTTCTCAAAGAGGAAGAAAAGGCGGCCCCCGCGGGCGGGCTGACGGACGCGCAGATCGAAGAGGCGATCGCCGCGCGCGCGGCGGCCAAAAAGGCGAAAAATTACGCCGAGGCCGACCGCATCCGCGCCGAACTGGCCGCGGCGGGCGTCGCTTTGACGGATACGCCGAACGGCACCGTGTTCGCCCGCAAATGACCGCGCGGAAAAATTAGCGGCGCAGGGCTGCTGCGCGCGCCGTTTTGAAGAGGACGACCGCCTTCGCCGGGCGGAGCCTATAAATACCAATTCTTCAAGGGAGGAGAAAGAGAACATGAAAAAGGCAAAACTGCTCGTCATGCTGGCGAGCCTGATGCTGGCGGCGGCCTTCGTATTCGCAGGCTGTTCCGGCGTCGGGAAGCTCTATGACGAAGACTACGAGGCGCCCGCCATGACCAAGACGGAGCTGTCTGCGCTGGAAGGCTATACGTCCCTCGGGAGCATCGACAACTTCGGCCTCTTTGTGGCGACGAAGACGGATACGAACGGAGAAACGCCCGTCACCACCTACAACCTCTACAACGTCGAGACCAACACGTCGTTGGCCACCACCGACGAGGCGGGCGGATTTGAAAAGGTCACGGACGGACTGTACTGCGTGACGATCCAGCCGGAAGGGGAGGGGGAACCTTCTTACCAGTATTACGGCAAGAGCGGCGTGGTGTACACCTCGGGCGAAAAGGGCAGCGACGTCGGCGGCGCCGTGGCCTTCCGGGACGGCACGCTTCTCGTCGTCGGCGTCGACGGCGCCGTGACGCAGACGGCGTACGGGCTCGACCCGGTGTTCCGTCCGCAGGCGCTGCAGCGGCTCGGCGATACCGACCTGTATCTGGAAGTGGTCACGTCGGACGGCACTGTCCTGCTCCGCGTCTGGAAGGAAAACGGCAAAGTCGTGCGCACCGTCGACCTGCTCGAACGGATCTCTCTGCCGACAGATATCGATACAAATAATATCGGGGTTTACGGCGCGGGGGAGAGCTTCATCCTGCAATATTCGCGGGTTTTGCCCGACGACGCGTCCCGCTACGATTATTCCCGTTCGGGGACCAAATACGACCTCGTGACCAAGCGGTACGACGTGCAGGCCGACAAGGTGCACGAATATGACTTCGACTTCCTCATCGTGGAAGAAGGCGTGGAACTGCCTTACACGGGCGACGCGGCTCTGGTGATGGGGTATGCCATCAAGGACGGGCTGGTCACTTCGGACGTGTCCCTGCGCATCCTCGGCGAAAACGGCAAGGACGCCGTCGACGTGGAGAGCATCCTTCCCGCCGCGGACGATTACGGGTTCGACGGCGAGTATTTCTGGCTCAGCAACGGCGTTTCCCGCGCGGTGTTCCGCGGCAGCAAGCACATCGCCACCGTCGACGACAGCGTCAGCTTCGACGGCGGGTATTTCTTCCGCCGGGTCGGGAGCACGACCATCTATTACGACCTCGAAGGGAACAAGGTGCTCGAATGCGCGAACAACAACGATCCCGGCGAAAAGTATGTGTACGGCGTTTACAACGGCACCATCTACTACCAGGTTAAGACGGAAGGGGAATCTCCCGTGACCAATGTCTACAGCTTCACGGCCGAAAACGGCGAAAAGCTGCTGGGCGAATGCCTCAACGGGAACCAGGATTTCGTTTTCGTGAAGGGCAGCGGCGAAAATACCGTCACCGTATACCGCTTCGGTTTCGGAGAGCCTGTGCTGACCGACGTCGCGCTGGAAGTGAGCAGCTTTAACCTGGCGGCGCAGGGCGTTTCCGAAACGGCGGAAGCGCGCTACGAGATCTATTCGTACAGGCTCAGCGGCCAGGAAACCGCGAAGTACCTGCTCATCCGCACGACGGGCAGCGATTATAACCCGAACTGATTTTGACGCCCGGACGCCCCGCCGGACCGGCGGGGCGTGCGGGGAAAAAAGAAAAGAGCGCGGGCGTGGGCCGG
>ERZ1090861.1070-NODE-1070-length-14789-cov-21.822859_pt1 | contig 14789 bp, 11 predicted proteins | sample MGYA00478482_ERZ1090861 | MGnify/ENA primary metagenome ERZ1090861 (study PRJEB33644, sample SAMEA5815744) | chicken gut metagenome | biome: Chicken; feature: Gastrointestinal Tract; material: Caecum | place: Ireland | collected 2019-01-01 | study: A study of... | reverse complement strand
GCAAGTTCTTGTATTTTTTCTTGTAATCTTTCATTATTGTAATACATTATGAAGTTTTTTACAACTTCTGGTATTTCATTTTTTTGTTGTATAGACCATCTTTTGTTTTTTCTTTTTCCCTGATACATTAATACTCCTTTTAAAGATTATACAAGAAAAAGAACATATTGACTACAATTTTCAATATGTTCTCTCATTTTTTATTCGCTGTCCGTTTTTAGCAAACAACATCAATCTCTGCTCTTTTTTGTTAAATAAAACCCCCAACAAGTGAAGTGCACCCCAAAGTTGGTGGACTTTTATTGTTATTGTAATTTATAAATTTTATAAAACTAAGAAGTTGTAAACAAAATATTATTTCTTAACATAATTTAAGAACAATAATAAACTTCAAAATTTTAATAGTTATATTTTTATTTTCTAATAAATTTTTTATTATAAGTTTTATCTATGCTGTTTTTTAAAATAAATTTTTTTCTTGTTTTTAAGTTAGATTTATTATGTTTATAAATAATTTTATTTTTTATATATCGTATAAATTTTACTATTGTCCAATCACATTTTTTCAAAGTAAACATCTCATAAATTTGTAAAATAATGGTGTATAAAATAATGAATAATATTCCAACAAGATACCAAGTTAATGGTGTTCCTGAAATTAAAGGTGCATTTAGATACATATTATTTGATTGATTTAAAACATTATTTCCAAATACAGCAATTACAACCATAAAGGCTAAACCTATTGGTAGTACAGTCCAATTTTTAAATGTTGGAATAAAATATTTTGAAATAATAGCAAGAAGAAACATAAATAACATATTAGTGTGATAGAGTAATCCAAGAAAAGGGTGAATATTAAAAATATTATCAAAATAAACAATAAAGTCAGGATAAATAAATGTTAATAATCCACCTATCATTCCACAAAACATAGCATATTGATATATTTTTGTATTTGGTTTAAAACAAAGTATAACAATAGGCATTATAAAACCCATCATACTGCAAAATGTATCAGGCAAGAAATCTTTAAAAGTGGAATTTCTAGATTTTGCAACAACGATTCGATAAACAATCATAATAACAAAACCAACTGTGGCAAAAACTTTTAAAGGTATATAAATTTTTTTATGTGGAACAAATCTTATTAAAACAAATAACAATAAAGCCATAATAATGCTTGCAACTACCATATATAGAATGTGTTCTAATCCAAATAATTCCATAAAATAACTCCTAATTTATTATAGCATAATTTAATAGAATGTCTAACATTTTTTCAATTTTTACAAAATATTTTATTTTTTTAAATTTATATATATATGTGGTATTTGATTTTATTTATATAATGATATATTTTATTCCTAAGTTAAAAAAATAAAAAACATAAATTTTATGAATATTGTATATTTAGTTTTCATAAATTATTGCATGAAAAAAATACATTTTGGAGTTATAAAAGTTAAAAGATGGGCTAGCAACATTGCTATTGCTTTGATTATATTAGTGATTGGCGGTTTTGCAATTTTTGCGGGAGTCAATGCAATTCCTGTAACAGCAGTAAGCGGCGTGTATTATAATGGCGACACATCATCAAACAAAGTCACCCTTATGATAAACGTCTATTGGGGAACAGAGTATCTTGACGATATGCTGCAAATTCTAGAAAACAATAATGTGAAAACAACCTTCTTTGTAGGTGGAACATGGGCTGTTTTAAATGAAGATTATTTAACAAAAATTTACGAGGCAGGTCATGAACTTGCAAATCATGGCTATCATCACAAAGACCATGACAAACTTGATGAAGCGGGCAATCTTAATGAAATTTCAACAACGCATAAGATAATCAAAGAGCTTTTAGACGTTGATATGAACCTATTTGCACCACCAAGCGGAGCCTATGACAAACTCACAGTATCTTGTGCTGAAAGTTTAGGCTATCACACAATCATGTGGACACGCGATACAATAGATTGGCGTGACCACGATGCAAATTTAATCTATCAAAGAGCAATCAAAAATGCAAAGGGTGGTGATTTAATCCTTATGCATCCAACCGAAGCAACAGTTCAAGCTTTGCCAAATATCATTGATTATTTTACAGAAAATGGCTTTACTTTAACAACAGTTTCCGACAATATAGGGCTTGTATAAGGGCAGTTTAAAGGGCAATCATCAGATTGTCTTTTTTATGTTTTTTGTGAAAAACTTGCATAGCTCAATTCAAGGTGTCTATAGTAGCAAAATGTCAAAAGAAATGATTTTAGTTATATAAGTATAACATAATAGCTCTTAAAATCTATTCTATAACATTTATTATTTTGCATTGCATACTAGTGACTTTTATTATAGACCAACCAAAATCCTTAACAATTTGAATAGGGCTTTTCTTTTGTAAAACTTATAGCAAAAGCAAAAATCTAAAATATTCCATAATACTACAAAAAATATTTTTCAAAACTTAAATTTGTGCTTGGCAATATTGCGTTTTTGTGCTATATTTATATAGAAGAGATAATCTTTACTTTATTATTGTGCTTGATTTATATTCAAGAAATATTTAGACAAGAAATATTTAGAGTAGAAGGAAGATATGGCAACATTTCAAGTAAACAAACAAAATAATAACAATGGTAAAAAGAATGTTAAAATGATTGTAGGTTGGGTTACGCTTGCACTTTCAACTTTTGTTTTTTTATTTTCTGTGACAAGCTTGATTCCAGCACTGCAATATTTTTTCTTGGGGATACTAGGAATTTTTGTTTACCCACTCACTGTGCTCGGGTTTATAATAGCCCTAGCTCTTCTTAACAATAAAAAATATGTTATGCCTAAGCGTTATGCAATCTTTCTAGGGCTTAGCTTGATTTTATTTCTAGCAATTATTCAGCTTATAATCATTGGTTCGCCAAGTGGACTTTCTTACGGGCAGTATCTTGCTCTAAATTATACAAAGCAAATAACGGCAGGTGGCATGATTATTGGCTTTTTGCCAGCAACTCTTGCATATCTTATGGGGCTGCCAGCCACCTATGTTGTGCTTGCAATAGCTCTTGTTGCATGCATCGTTTTCTTTGTGGAAGCTGTGATTTCTCTAAGGAAAACAAGCACAGAGCAAAAGCCTATAAAGCTTCAAATAAAAGAGAAAAAAGAGACTAAGCAGGTAGAAAATCCAAGAGCTAAGTCTAATCGCTATCAAGAGCTTTTCAATAGAGAAGTTGAAGCGGAAGATAACGTTATGTTCAATGGCAATCGTGTGGAAGAAGAGAAAAAAGAACTTTCTGCTCGTGAAAAACTTGGGCTTGTTGGCAAGGGGTATAGCAGCAAATATACAACTCAAAACACATCGCAGTCAAATCAATATGCAAGCCAATATAATAGTTCGAAAAACACACTAAAGCTTCCGGAAGAAGACACAAAGGGCAAGGTGCCTGATGGTATGTCTATACGCGAATATCTCTTGCAGCCGCCAAAAGTTGATATTGAAAAATTCATGCAGAAGCGTCCAAAACCACGTCAAACAGCAAGTCAAAATATGTCTTATAGTGACAACATTATAAGCTCTAGTGCGACAAACAGCGTTCCAAACAATAACGTGACAATAAGCGAAATAAACAAAAATATTGACGCTCTAAAAAACAATGGAGACATTAAGCCATCAAGCTATGTTCATGAAGAAAACTACGATTTTTCTCAAGCACAATCTCTTCGTCGTGGCAATTTGCCAGATGTTAAACCTGAAGAGATAACAAATGAAGCTGAAGATATTATCAGGTCGGTTGTAGAACAAGAAAAAATAGAGCGTGAAGATGATGTGATAAATAGCTCATCTCAGCCTAACCAAACTTCGCAGCCTAATAACACTTTCAATAGAGATACAAATTCATTTGAAAGAAGTAGTGATAAAAATTCATTTGATAGAAGTGCAAATGTTTTTGATAGAAATGCAAATAGCACTAGTTATGACGAAGGAAAACCAACGGATAGTTCTGACTATATTGATTTCAGCAGCATAGAAGATGACGACGATGGTGGTGATATAAATGTTGATGAAAGCGTCCCGCCAGAGCGAGACAATGTGCTTTCAAGAGACAGAAATAATATCTCTCGCGACAGAAACAATATTTTGTCACGTGATAGAAATGTTGCAGGTGACGATAGTCAAACCCAAGAGCGAAGCAATAGGTTTGATATCAATCGCGATAGGGCACTTAACAGAAGTGAGCAAACGCAGCCAATCGAGCCACAAAAGAAACCTATTGACGAAATGGAGCGTCGCAAACGCTTTGTTCAGCTTGAAGATGATAAGCCGCAAGAGAAGATAAAGCCATACAAATATACTCGTCCATCACTAGACCTTATAACAACAAAATCAGACGATTTATCAATAATCGGTGATGAAATCCCAATGAAGCGAGTGGCTCTTGAGAACGCACTTGAAAAATTTGGAGTTCCAGCTAAGGTGCAAAATGTAGTTATAGGTCCAACAGTCACAAGATATGAAATTGAGATGCCAGAAGGCATTTCAGTTAAAAGGGTATTGTCGCTAGATGCCGATATTGCCTACGCACTTTCTGCAAATGGTCAGATAAGAATTGAAGCACCAATTCCAGGTCGTAGTATTGTTGGTATTGAAGTTCCAAACAGCAAAGTTGCTAAAGTGTCTATCAAAGATGTTTTACAATCAAAAGAGTTCCAACTTAGCCCTTCACCACTTACATTTGCTCTTGGCAAAGACATCACAGGCAATGTCAAGGTCTGCAACCTTCAAAAGATGCCGCACCTACTTGTTGCCGGAACAACAGGTTCTGGTAAGAGCGTGTGCTTAAACTCAATTATTGTGTCTATTCTTTACAAAGCTTCACCTGATGAAGTCAAGTTTATAATGATTGACCCAAAACAAGTTGAGCTTTCTATGTATGAAGGCTTGCCACACATGGTTATTCCAAGAGTTATCACAGACCCAACGAAAGCCGTCAATGCACTCCAGTGGGCAGTTGACGAAATGGAACGCCGTTTCAAACTTATTTCTGAAGAACGCGTGAGAAATATAGGTGAGTATAACAAACTTGAAAAGGTTGTTCAAAATAAGGTTAAAAAGATGCCATATCTTGTTATTATCTTTGATGAGTTTGCTGATTTCATGGCTGTTGCCAAGAATGAAATTGAAGATAAGATAAGAAGAATTGCACAGAAAGCACGTGCCGCAGGTATTCACTTGATACTTGCAACACAGCGTCCTTCAACTGATGTCGTAACTGGAACACTTAAGGGCAACTTGCCAGCTCGTATTGCATTTAAGGTTGCAAGCAGAGTTGATAGTGAAGTTATCTTAGGCTCAACAGGTGCTGAAAAACTGCTTGGCTATGGTGATATGCTCTATAAACCTGCAGATGCCGAGCCTAGCCGTCTTCAAGGCTGCTTTATTGACACACCAGAAACCAAAGATATTGTAACATTTATAACTGAAAACAACGAAGAAATTTTTGATGAAGAAGCAAACAACGCAATCAACAATCCAAATAAAGCAACAAATGGCGGCGGAGAAAAAGATGGGGTTGACCCACTGCTTCCACAAGCACTCAAGATTTGTATTGATAATGGCGTTGCTTCAACAACAATGGTTCAACGTAAACTTGCAATTGGCTATCCACGTGCAGCAAGAATTGTTGACCAAATGGAAGAACGTGGCTATATTTCAAGTGCTGAAGGCTCAAAACAGCGTTCGGTTTATATAACTATAGATGAGTTTTACTCAATATTCGGAGATATTTATGACTAAGGAAGAACTAACGAAAAAGCTTATTTCAGCAATAAGCTTAGGTTGTGATAAAAACAAGGTTGACCTTGAAAATATGCTTGGAAGACTAAAAGAATATGGCTTTCAAATAACAGATGAAGTTGAAAATTCTGATATTGTCATTGTCAACACTTGTGCATTTATTCAGCCAGCTCAAGAAGAAGCTATTATGAACATACTTGAAATGGAAAAGCTTAAAGAAAAGGGTGTGATAGAAAAAATCATTGTTACAGGCTGCTTTCCAGAACGAAACTATAACTCCATGAAAGAGAACTTTCCAACTATTGACGCATTCTTGCATCTAAGAGAAAATGAAAATATTGTTCAAATCATTGAAGGGCTTTATGGGCTTGAAATGTCAAAGCCAATCAAAAAGTATGAAAGAGTTTTGACAAACAGCCCAAGCTATGCATATTTAAAGATAGCAGACGGCTGTAACAATGCATGCTCTTATTGCACAATTCCACGCATAAGGGGAAGGTTTGTAAGTTATGATATGGACGACCTTGTTCAAGAGGCGAAAAATCTAGTAGCACGCGGCGTGCAAGAGCTTATACTTGTTGCTCAAGACACAACACGCTATGGCGAAGATTTATATGGTGAGCCAAGCCTTATAAAACTCTGCGAAAGGTTGTCAAAGATAAAAGAACTTCACTCAATAAGGTTTCACTACGCCTATCCTGAAAAGGTCACTGACCAGCTTTTAGATTTTATTGTCAAGAATGATAAGATTTGCAAATATTTAGACATCCCACTTCAACATATTGACGATAAAATATTAAAAAGTATGCGAAGACGTCTTGGCGAAGAAGAGATACGCTCGCTTATAGAAAAGATTAGAACTAGTTATCCACAAATTTCACTTAGAACAACCTTTATTATAGGCTACCCAGGAGAGACCCGCAAGCAGTTTAAAAAACTTTGTGACTTTATAAAGGAAAGCAAATTTGACTATGCGGGGTTCTTCCCATATTCAAGAGAGCCAAACACAGCAAGTTTCTTTATGAAAAAGCAAGTGCCTGAGTTTATAAAGAAACTTAGAGTTAAGAAGATAACAAAGCTTCAAAACGAAATTGTCAGCGAAAAGGCAAGGGATGTGATAGGACAAACAATCGAAGTTCTTGTTGATTCCTTTGACCAAAATAGCGGCGAATATATAGGTCATTCACAAAATATGTCGCCTTTAGTTGACTTTAATGTGCGTTTTGTGGATAATGGTAATATAAATTGCTATACATATGTAAAAATCAAAATATATGATTTTGATGGAAGTGATTATAAAGGGGAGGTTGTATGAACACACCGAATAAAATAACATTGTCAAGACTGCTTTTAATACCAATAATTGTATTCTTTTATCTAGCAGATTTTATCCCTTATGGAAGACTTGTTGCAACTATTGTGTTTATTGTGGCATGTCTCACAGATTTTCTTGATGGCTATCTTGCAAGAAAAAACAATCAGGTGACAGACCTTGGCAAATTCTTTGATTCTATTGCTGATAAAGTTCTAATTATGACTGGCATGATACTAATTGTAGCCGTGCCTGTGCAAGGATATACAACGGTCTTTAATCCAACACAATGGCTTGGTGTCACTTGCATAATAATCATGCTTGCTCGTGAGTTTATAATAAGTGCTTTAAGGCAAGTTGCAGCATCTAAGGGCATAGTGCTTGCTGCCGATAAGGGCGGAAAAATAAAGGCGACCGTTCAATATATTTCGGTAACCTTATATATGTTTTTTGGTTTTATTTTAACAGATATAGTTCCAACGGAGATATCAGAAAGCACTGATAGAATTTTATCTATAGTTAGATTTATTCTTATGGTTATTTTGATTGTGGCAACATTGCTTACAATTTATTCAGGGGCTAGTTATCTAATAAGAAATAGAAAAGTTTTCACTTCTGAAAAAGGCACAGTTATCACCGACGAAGATGATGAAAATAAGAGCGAAAAGAGCGGCGAAGAAGTAATAGAAAATGATAATAAAACTCCAGTAGACGAAAAGAAAGAAAATGTAACTGAAGAAAATAAAAAGGAATAACAAAAAATGGAATATAAGGTTTTTATATTTTCAAATGATGTCGTAAATGGACAAGGCAGTTTTGATTATGATAAATTCAATAAAATTTGTGCTTATAATCTTATAAACATCAAAGAATTTAATATCAAAAAATTTGACATTGAAAGGCATTTCATAGAAGATAATGAAAACCTTTTAATTTTTTGTAACAATGCAAACCTTGACAACTTCATGATTAAAAACATCAATTCGCTTGGCAATAAAAAAACTTTTATAGAAGAGCAAATAGTTGTCTTTTATAAAGGCGAAAATAAAATTGTTTTTGTGCCACTTGAAAGCGATTTAGAACTTCTCAACAAGGTTTTTGCTCGCAATGAGAACAAAAAATATTGCGAATATCATTTGTTCGGTTTAGGGAAAAGTCAAATAGAAGAAAAATTACATAAATTGCAAAGCGAAATTGATGGTTTTGAGTATAAATTTTTATATAACAACTTGTTAAGCGACATTTATGTCGCATATAATGGTAATCTAATTTTGATAGACGATAATCAAGTGAAGATTGCGTCGGAGTTTAAACAATATGTATATAGTGAAAATGAAACAATCTTAACTGAAATTGTGGGTAAAATGTTAAAATTAAGGTCTAAGACCCTTGCAATTTGTGAGAATATAACAAAAGGAATGATTGTTTATAGTATGTTTAAGGATAATGAGAATTTTAAAGAATCCTTAAAGACTTTCTCTTTTGATAACTTTGAGTATCTTGCAAATGACGAGTTATATAATAAAGCGGTATCCTTTTTAAAATCCTCGCAAGCTGATATTGCCGTTATGACAAATGGCAGGTTTTTAAATGATGGAATAGAATTTAACTTTGCTCTAGCCGACAGCAAAGAAGTTCATATTTTCAAAAACACATTCAAATCTGACAAAAACACATGTCTTGAAATGGCAACAAATTCGCTGTTATTTCATTTAGCAAAAAAACTTAGACAAAATGATTTTACTTTTTAAAATATGCTTTGAAAAGTCAACAAAATTTGATAAAATATAGATATAAATTTGGATAAAAGGTAGTAAATTATGGAAAAGAAAGACGTAAAAAAAGACAGCAAAAAAGAAGCACTAGACCAAGCACTACTTCAAATTGAGAAACAATATGGAAAGGGTGCTATTATGAAACTTGGCGATAAGGTCAATGAACCTATTGACGTTATTCCAACAGGTTGTTTGACTTTAGATATCGCGCTTGGCATTGGCGGTATTCCACGCGGAAGAGTTATTGAAATTTATGGACCTGAATCATCAGGTAAAACAACAGTATCCCTTCATATCATAGCAGAAGCTCAAAAGATGGGCGGCACTGCTGCATTTATTGATGCTGAACATGCACTAGACCCAATTTACGCAGAAAAATTAGGGGTTAAACTTGATGACCTTCTTGTTTCTCAACCAGACAATGGTGAACAAGCACTCAATATTTGCGAATCACTTGTAAAGTCGGGTGCAGTTGATATTGTTGTAGTTGACTCTGTTGCAGCACTCACTCCTAAAGCTGAGATTGATGGTGAAATGGGGGACAACCATGTTGGACTTCAAGCCAGAATGATGAGCCAAGCTTTAAGAAAACTTACAGGTATAATCAACAAAAGCAACACAACCGTCATCTTTATCAATCAACTTCGTGAAAAGGTTGGTGTTATGTTTGGTTCTCCTGAAACAACAACAGGTGGTAAGGCGCTAAAATTCTATTCAAGCATCAGGCTTGACGTAAGAAAGAAAGACACAATTAAGGACGGAACAAACTTTATCGGAAATAGAACACAAGTCAAAGTTGTCAAGAACAAACTTGCGCCACCATTTAGAACAGCAGAATTTGATATCGTTTATGGTCAAGGCATAAGCCAGGTCGGATGCGTTATCGACCTTGCACTTGATAAAGATATAATCAAAAAGTCAGGGTCATGGTTCTCATATAATGATGAGAAGATTGGACAGGGTAAAGAAAATGTTAAAGCCTACCTTGAGCAAAATCAAGATGTATTCAATGAAATCTTTGATAAGGTTAAAGCAGCTTATGGCATAGGCGGTGCAAAGACTGAAACCACAGAAACTGTCGCAAATAATGACCAAGAATAAAATTGTAATAAAATATTAATATAAATATTAAGAGCATTATTTAATGCTCTTTTTTTGTGTGCAAAAACTATAAAGTTACAATAAATTTTTTTTAATCTTTTTAAAAAAATAATAAAAAGTAGTTGACATATTTTTAACTTTATGATACTATCATAGTGATAATATCATAAACACAATATCAAAGGAAGTTTTTATGAAGGATAAAACAATAGAAAAAATTAAAAAAGATGGTATAAACTCATATATTGAAACACATAGGTTTGCAAAACACAAAGTCAAACACCTAATGAAAAAATACGCGACCGCCTATTATAGCGGGCAGGCACTTATTGAAGATGAAGATTTTGAGTATTTGATACAAACTTTAAAAGTTTTAGATAAAGATGATGAGTATCTTCAGAAATCTGGGTGGGGTTATAAACTAAAAAATGGCAAAAAACATTTATATGGAAAGGTAGGAACGCTTAATTATTATTTTGATTTCAAAAAAATTGAAGAAACATTTAAAGACGATAAAAAGATAGTTATTATGCCTAAATTTGATGGAATAAATTTTGCGTTATACTATAAAGATGGCAACCTTCTATATTGCTTGACACGTGGAGATGGTTATAAGGGAAAGGACATAACTAAAAAGTATAAAAATCATTTGCTAAAAATACCTAAGGAATTTGAAAAAAGTGATTTTGGTATAGTCGGGGAGATTATTTTAGAGAAAGATGCTTCCGTCAAAATAAAACCCAGAGATTACGTAGCAAAAATAATAAATTCACACTTTTTAGATAACGAAAAGTTAAGTTTCATGCCGTTTGGTTTTTTATATAATCCATTGCAAGATAAGCCAGATTATCTTTCACAGCTTGAGACACTTGATAAATTTTTAGATAGCAAAATAGAGAGAATAAGTTTCGACTTCTTGCCTGATTTTGCTACGATGGAAAAAATTTATAAGGATTATCAAACAAAATATTTTATTGATGGGCTTGTGATATCAAATTTAGATAAAAGCAAGCAAGTTGCATTAAAATTTGCAAAAGATTGTTAAGTAAAAGGAGAATATTATGAAAAAATTTTTTAGTAAATTTAAACTATGGGAACTTATTTGGATTCCACTTTCGCTCGTTCTCATAACTGGTGCTTGGCTTCTTGAATATTTTTTAACGCCAGTTGATATGAGAGATACTATTGTATGGCAAATAATCTACTTTATTGCCACATTTACAGGCATGTTATGCGTTGTGCTTACAAGCGGTAAAAGATGGGTGCAATGGATAGTAGGGCTTATCAATATTGCGGGCTTTATTGCTCTTTATTGGCACTGGCAATTATATGGAAATTTCGCGTTAAATCTTGGTTTTTATATTCCAGCATCAATCGTTGGTATAATTTATTGGCTTAAAAATAGAGACACAAAAGACACATGCCATGTTCGAGAACTTTCAAAAAAGAATAAAATTATCATGGCGATTGCATCTGTCGTTTCATTGGTTGTGATTGCAATCCCACTTTCTTATCTTGATAGAAGTGCAGGAGAATTATGGACTTTCGTAGGCTTTCTTGATAGTGCGGGAACCGTGCTTGGAATTATAGGTCAGGTGCTTTCAAATTTAAGATACACAGAGCAGTGGTGGGTATGGATAATACTTGATGTTGTAATGGCAATTTTAAACTTTGTGATAGGTTCTTATGCTATGGGTGTTATGTATATTCTTTGGACCACAAATGCAGTTATCGGTCTAATTGTATGGCATAAATCAGCAAAAAAGGATGCAGAGCTTTCAGCTCAATCGGTTCAAATTGAAAACCTAGACGGGCAAAAAGAAGGTGAAGAAAATGAAACAAAATAAGATAGTATTTCTATTTTGCGGAGTAGAATCCACAGGGAAAAGCACATCTGTGGAGCTAGCAAATAAATACTTAAAAGAAAAGGGACTTAACGTCAAAGTTGTAGGTGAAGTTGGTCGCGATATAAGTGTTGGCAGCGGCGGAGTTGACAGCATGAGCTTATTTGACTATGAACATATCTTATTTTCGCATCAAGCAAACTTTTTGTCAGCTTATGGAAGCGACTGCCAAGTAATTCTTTTAGATACAGACTCAATTTACACAAGATACTATCTTGAAAAGGATGAAACATTATTAAGTAGCAACAAAGAGTTAAGTCATAATTTAATACAGCTTGCAGGAGATATAGTAAAATTAAATTTAAAAAATTCTAGAATCACAAAACTCATTTACCTAAATAGTGATTGTCCTTTTGTTCAAGACGGCACAAGAACATATGAAAAAACACGCAAGCAAGATGATGGCATTTTGCTAAACTTGTATAAAAAGTCCTATGACGATAAACTAATATCTATAGTAGACGGGAAAGATTTTGCATTGCGATTTGAGAAAATAAAGGAAATAATAAACGAAACATTAGCTAAAGAAACAGATAGATAATTATAACAAGAACATATTTTAAATTTCAATATGTTCTTTTTTTGTAAAATCTTAGGTTTATATAAACCATTTTTTGTTGTTATTTTGCTGAGTTTTCTTTGTTTTTATAAAGCTTATAGTGTCAGTCTCTTTAATTTCAGGTGAAAGAGTGTAGTAATATTCAACTTCAACACTTTGTTTTGCTTGTGACAGCGGCAGAGTAACTGTTTGCTCGCCATTTTTGCCACTGATAGTTGTCTTTTTACCATTTGTGATAAAATTGTAAGTCACATAGTCCTTAGCATCAAAGTCAATAATTGCATTATTATTTTCAACCTTGCTATTAAAAGTGGTCTTATCAATTTTAGTGAACTTATTAGAAATATCACTAGGTAAATTCAGCATTGAAAATATCTCTTTTTGCGTATAACGCTCTGGCATATAGGTGTTTGCTAAAACAACTCTATGATTTTCATTTAGTTCAGTTGTATCAATCTGCCGTTCAACAATATTGTCAGGTTTTATAAATTGTGAGTTGTCATCCACACTTTCAAAATAATTTTTCACAATTTCAGTTGGCTGATTGCCGCCTGCATAACTAATTGGCGTGTTATCAAGATTGCCAAGCCAAATGCCGCAAGTCTGCTCTTTAGTGTAAGAAACATTCCAAGCATCTAAATTTTGTTTTGAATTAGGTTTGCCAACAGTTCCTGTCTTTGATGCAATATCTTGGTTTAGGCTTGCAAGTTTCTTCGCAGTTCCGCGTTCAGCACAAGTTCTAAGCATATCGGTTAAAAGATAGGCACTATCTTTTCTTAAAACTTCCTTTTCTTTAGGCTTATTTATGTAGACAAGTTTATCATTTTTATCGGTTATAAAAGATATAAATCTAGGTGTAGCATATACGCCGCCATTAGCAAAGGTGGAATAAGCACCTGCAAGCTGCTCGATATTAACGCCATACGTCATACCGCCAAGAGCAAGGGTATAACTGTCATCTTTTTCATCAAATTCAATACCCATTTCTTCGGCGTAGGCTTTAGCTTTATCTATTCCAACGTAAGAAAGCACCTTGACCGCTGGCACATTTATTGATTTTGAAAGCGACTCTCTCGCGCTGACATACCCATGATAAACTCCACCCACATTTTTAGGTGTATAGTCGGAAATGGTGGTCTTTTCATCAAGGATTTGAGAACAAGGATAGATGATATCTTCATTTAATGCAGGGGCGTATACAAGCACAGGCTTTATGCAAGAGCCGGGTTGCCTTTTTGCATCCAATATTTTGTAGTTGCTGTTTCCAATGTAAGCAACAACAGCGTGACGCTGATTGTCTATAACAATTCCAGCATAATCACTATCTATTTCCTGTCCTTTAATAGCTTCCGACAATGCTTTTTGCTTATCCTGATTTTGATATGTATAAATTTTATAACCCTTTAACGCTATTTGCTTTGCGGGCAGCCCAAGCACAGTCTCAGCTTCATCAATGGCGGCTTGACTATATGAATTTAATCTATTTTTTCGCTCACCATTTATGTTTAGCTTTATGTCGCTATTTTTTGCTCTATTGTATTCTTCTGTTGAAAGCAGTCCATCCCTGTTCATTTCAGATAAAACAAGATTGCGTCTTGATAGCGAGTTGTCATAATTTTTTATAGGTGAGTATTTAGCAGGAGACTTTATAAGTCCCGCAAGCATAGCCGCTTCTTCAACAGATAGGTCCTTTGCGTTCTTAGAAAAGTAGTAGTTTGCCGCACTTTCTATTCCATAGCAGTTGTTTCCAAAATAGATAATATTTAGATATTGCTCTAAAATTTGGTCTTTTGTATATTTGTTTTCTATTTTCTGAGCAAGAGCAACTTCTTTTATCTTTCTCTCGAAGGTCTTTTCACTTGTAAGTTGTGTATTTTTAACAAGCTGCTGCGTTATAGTTGAGCCGCCTTCTTTAAGTTTTCCTGCCTTAAGATTGTTTAGCATGGCTTTCACAATTCTTTTGTAATTTACGCCTTTATGATTATAGAAATTCTTATCTTCAATAGAAATAAAGGCATTTTTAGTGCTGTCTGAAAGAGAGTTTATGCTTGCAAAAGCTTTGTTAAGTTCATTGTCTTCCTTTATAGGTATGTTTTCGCTGTCATAGACTTTCACGTTAACGTAAGGTGAAGACAACGCTTCTTCATCAAGTTTCATAGCTCTTGCACTGATATAGATTGAAGAAATATAAAAAGATACTCCTATCAAAGCAGCAAGAAATAGCAAAAGAATAATAATAAGTGTAACTTTAATAAACTTTTTCATCTTTCTTATTATGTAACTTTATTGCACAAATTATTTACTATATATGATAATTTTTAATTGAAAATTTTAAGCAATTATTGTATAA